>Ga0114906_1001232_pt1 | contig 13649 bp, 16 predicted proteins | sample MalvirDeepMed_M9_FD_89687 | JGI IMG/M metagenome (GOLD analysis project Ga0114906, IMG submission 89687) | Marine viral communities from the Global Malaspina Expedition - Malaspina viral metaG DeepMed_M9 | ecosystem: Environmental > Aquatic > Marine > Oceanic | place: Mediterranean Sea...
AATAAAAAAATAAATGATAGGGAACTTAACACTTGATGAATATTCACAGTTCCGATTGTGGAAATATCATTCAATCAAATATCTTAAACCTTTTCATAAGAAATTTAAAAAGGAAACAAAAACTGAGATGCCTTACGGTATTTTCTGTGAATTGCTATGGAATTCCCTTGATGGTTTTGATCTTGATGGGTTAGGGGGCATTGGAGACGCAGAATTTGAAGAAATAGTAAGCTCTATCAGGGGCACTCAAATGGGAGAAGCATAATGAAAAATGAAATGAATGGTAAAGTTATAAAAGCAATTGTTCCTATGGAACTTGAATCAGCAGTTATATCCAAGCATGAGCAGGTATCCATGCTCGATACACCTGCCTATTACGTCAAGCAACAACAGGGATTTGATTATGTTGATGAAGGTTACATGCGTCATCTTCTAAATCAGCACTATCCTGTGTGGAAATGGGAGATTATAAAATATGAGTTCATAGGAGATAAGGCAATCTCAGTTCATGGTAGGCTAACTATCATTGATAAAGGAATAGAACGCCATTTTGATTCCATAGATGCCCATAGAATCGCTTCAAACCAAAAAGGCTATGTTGATATAGGGAATGACCTTAAATCGGCTAATTCGGATTGTTTTAAAGTTGCCGTTAATAGGCTATGCAACATAGCAGACGATGTGTATCGTAAAAGAATTGAGGATATTAGCCTTGATACCAAGCAAATAAAGAGTATTGAAGGCAAACTCAAGAAGATAGAAGATGATTCTACAAGAAAGAAAATTCATAGTGGCATAGAGAATATGACCATAAATGCAACTAACTATGATGCGACAATAAGAAAAATAGAAACCTTAATAGGAGAATAACAATGAGTACAATGACCGAAGTAGCTACTGGTGATATGGTTAATTATTTTGACCCATCGCTAGAGCAATCAGTAACACGACTTGCGTCAGGAGTATATCCTGCACACATTATAAAATGCGATATAGTAACTCGCCCCGTAAAGGGTAAATATCAGGCAGACATCTATAACTTTAAGATTAAAGTTCATGATTCTGTCGCAACTAAGAGCTATCAGATAGAAGATATTGACGGCTCCATGAAGCATATAGAGGGTAGCCATTATATTGGCAGAGAGGTTCGATCAGTAGGTATCTTTTTCTTTCTCACACCAGGATTGGGAGATGACTTTGAGGCTCATCATGGTGGAAATAGAAAATACATGGAAACTGTTGAGGCTCTTGGCGTTAATTGTCCCGAATTAGAGCTTGATGTTGATGGTAAAAAGAAGATGGTTAAGAGTCTTCCACATCTTGAAACATTGGACTTTTTAGGTGTCCCAGTTCTTGCTACTCTTGGGCTTGGCAAACCTTGGAAGGGTACTGATGGGGTAGAAAGAACCTCCTTTGAGGTTAAATCAATAGGCAAATGGGAAGATGGAGTGAAGATAGATGTCGAGCTTGAAAAGTTGCCGTTCTAATAAGACAAAAATAAAGCTCAGGGTTGCTTTGTTCCTTAACAAAGTGCTTGGAATGAGGGCAAGGCCCCTCTTATCTTTATTACGGATTTCCAAGTCCACTTTCTATCGGTACAGGTAACTCTCCTCCTTACGGTTAGGTATCCTCCCCCTTTGTTAAGGTTATCGAGGGGGGAGGAAAGTTTAATGGAATATGTTAAAATGGTAAATAAAAACTATCCACACTACAAGTGTGAAATGTGTAATAAGACCTTCATTAAAAAACCAAGATACCGATGGACAGGAATAATCACCAAACAAGAACTTTATATTTGCAGAGATTGTGCATACAGGGAGGCATATGGATCAAAAAACAGACCTAAAGCAAAAAATGAAAAATGGATTGAAAATGGATAATGGATTGGAAGATCAATTAAAAAGAATCAATAATACATTATTTGCAAAACTCGCAGTTAGGAATTGTCAGTATAAAATAGCGATTGAAGGTTTAAGAGCAATAGAAGAATTTGGCGACATCAATGTAGCAGTTAAAACAATAGAGGCTATGATGGATTGTGTGCCTGATAATTCGTAGATATATTAATAATATCTTGGGCTGATAAAGAGGCTCAATGTCGGAACTGGCTGGAAGTTGCAGTATAAAAACTCCAACAAATAGGGGGCTGATGCAAAGGGCAAATTAAGGTGTCCTATATTGGAGTTGTCTCGCACGGGAAAAGTAAACAATAACAAGTATCAGCCCTCACATAATTAAAGGATAAAAAATGAAAGTATTAGTTAGTAATTGCTGTGGAGCTCTCCCGTTTGGAGAGTCTTATGAAGGTCTTGGACTTTGTTCTATTTGTTTTGAGAATGCTGATTTCCATCAGGATTTTTATGAGGAAGAAAAAAAACCCAGTGAGTTAGTAGAGGTGTAATAGTTTGTTTTGGGCTATGGGGTAGGTACGCTTCTTTGTTGCTAAACGCAACGGCTTTGATATAATGGATTCGCACACCTCAAAGCTACCTGCCCCAAACAATTATGATAAAAAGGTATATCACATTATACGCAGAACTTAAGATACTTGAGTATCAATTGAAAAAAAAGTCAAAAGAGGCTCAAGGACGCAGTGCAGGATTTAAAATAACAGCAGGAAGACGTGGATTTGTTAAACCTGAAGTATTTAGGAATATTTTAGGTGAATGATAAAGAATTTTTAGCAATAATACATCGTTTAGTTGAAGAAAAAAAGGATATACAAAAACGACTTGATATAGTAGAAGAAATATTACACTCATATATTCCGTTAATAGAAAATAAAGAGGAAAAGTAAATGAATGAAAATATGGTTTGTAAAATACATTACGAGGATTGTATCAATACTATGGGGAAAATAAACGATGGTATGATAGACCTTATAATTGCCGACCCCCCTTATGGAATGAAATTCAGAAGTAATCACAGGCATGAACGATATGATGAAATATATGATGATGATAATCTCAATTGGCTACCAATATGGGCAAGGGAATCACACAGAGTTTTAAAGGATGATACACATCTTTATTGTTTTTGCTCTTATCATAACATTGACATATTTAAGCAGGAACTTGAAAAATATTTTAATGTTAAAAATATCCTTATATGGGAAAAGAACAATACAAGCATGGGCGACCTCTTTGGTGATTATGCACCCAAGTATGAAATGATCATATTTTGTGTAAAGGGTAAGAGAAGCCTTAATGGGAGAAGAGATAGTAATATAATCTACTCACAGAGAACGCAGAACAAATTGCACCCAACACAAAAGCCTACATATCTTATAAGATTCATAGTAAGGAAAAGCTCTGAAATGAATGACGTTATATATGATCCCTTTATGGGTAGTGGGACAACAGCAATTTCGTGTATAATGGAAAAAAGAAGGTGGATTGGATCAGAGATAAAAATGGAATATGTAGAATCTGCATATAAAAGAATAGACATTGAATTAAATCAGCTTAAATTATTTTAAGGAGTGTAAATGGAAAAAGTAAAAATGCCGAGTGCATCCCAGGCAGAGGATGTACTTCTTGGAGGGGTATTGTCAGACTCATCAATATATGATAGTGTCCTTAACTATATAAACGAGGATATTCTATATAAACAAACAAGCAAAATATTATGGCACAAGATGGGTAACATGATTAAGTCAGGTTACCATGTTGATCTTGTAACTGTTGCTGAGGCTCTCACGGAAGGTGAAAAATCATCAGGACTTACTGCCTATTATCTGTCGGGACTATTTGAATATGCTGTTGGAAAGGGTTTGGCAGTTATATATGCAAAGTCAATCTATGAAAAATATCTTCTAAGACTTATAATAGAAAGATCTGCAAGGGTTCAGGAGCTTGCCCATAGCAACCATGCCAAAACCTATGATGTTCTAACTGATACTCATTCTTTAATAGGTGAGCTTATAGAAATAAGACCAGGAGAAACATTTGATATAAAGCTTGAAATGGAAGATGTTATAAATAGCATAGAGGTGGGTGAAACAAACCTTATAAAAACAGGCTTTTCTGGACTTGATGAATTGGCAGGTGGTATGACAAGGGGGGAAATTACAATAGTTGGTGGTAGACCTGGGCATGGCAAAACGACATTCACTATAAACCTTATAAAAAGCCTTATAGAGAGTAACAAAAAGGTTACCCTGTTCAACAGGGAAATGACCAATGTTGAAATGCTGAAAAAACTTATAACACTTGAAAGTGGGAGTCTTTCCTACGGGATGATACGCAGGGGAATATTTGACATGCAGAGTATGGCAGAACTTACAAGGGTTAAGCAGGCTATAATAAATAAGTATTCCCAGGATAAGTTTGTCATGTTTGATAACCTTAAAGATTTTAGCTCTGGAGCTTCAGAAGTTAAAAAGTTTAAGCCAGACGTTATAATAGATGATTATATTCAGCTTATAAGACCTGATAACCCCCTTGAGCAAAGACGCTTACAGCTTGAAAAGATTGTTAATGATTATAAGTGGCTCGCTAAATCTACCAAATCCTGTGTAGTTCTTGTATCACAACTCAACAGACAGATTGAAAGTAGACTATCTCAAAGACCCATGCTTTCAGATCTTGCAGAGAGTGGTGCGATAGAACAGGTCGCAGAGAATGTGTGGTTTGTATTTTATGATTATAAGATTAACTTTGCAAAAAGCAAGGTTGGTGCAAATGGAATAGAAGTAATAGGATCAAAGGTGAGATATGGCAATTCAGGTGCTGTCAAGCTTGGCTTTGATGGGGACAAGGTAAAGTTATATAACACAGTGGAAGATTTTAGGGAGGCAAGAAAAAATGTTTGATTTTGAAAAGAAACTATTTGTAGGGATAGACCCTGGAATGAATGGTGGGATAGCCTTTGTAAAGCCAGAGATGGAAAATGATTATATAAAGGCTATAAGGTGTCCAAAAACTGCCTATGAAATGGCAGGAGTTCTTGAAGCAGGGATAGGTGAAACAAGTGCAGATGATGTCATTCTATTTGTAGAACATGTATGGTCATTCCCAGGGGATGGCAGGGTTAGTGCCTTCAGGTTTGGTTATAACTACGGACTATGGAAGGGAATTGCAGCATCTAGTGAAATTGAGGTTTATAATGTAGCACCAAGAAGGTGGCAGGGAACATTTGATATTCCTGATAAACTCCATGGAAGAGAAAGAAAAAAATGGCTTAAAGAACATGCAGAGTCTTTATATCCAAATATAAAGGTAACATTTAATATTGCCGATGCTATTCTTATAGCGAGTTATGGAAAGGATTGTTATTATAATGATGAAATGCCTGAGTCTGAAGGTGGGTTAGGGGTAATACAATGATTACAAAGGCTACCTATCGCCATGAATCAGATTTTAAATTAAGAAATTCAAATAGAATAGCAGAGCCAAAAGCTATAGAATATATGGAGAGAAGGCAGGTTCGTTATGTAAGGAGTGGATTAGATGCTTTAGATTTTAATGGACCTATATGGAAAATACCTGTCTTTATAAGGTCTATTCCTGACTTTATTATATTTAACCAATATGATCAGCCATTGTTTTTAGAGGCTAAAGGATTTAAGGGGATGGTGAAGCTTAAAATAAAGGATTTAAAAAACTACAGGTTATGGAATGATCATCTTGAGATTATTATATTTCTATATGATATTGTTAATAAGGCTTATTGTGAGGTTATGTTTAATGAAGTTGTGAAGATTATAACAGATAGAAAGCCTGAAATAAAATCATATCCTGAGCATTTTGATAATAAATACTATGAAATTCCTACACATTGGCTACCAAACTTCACGAATTTTTAATTTCATATTATATACACCATTCGCAACCTGATCGAATTTAAAACTCTTCATATCTAGTTTCGCAATCGCAAATTGATCAGGATTAAAGTTAGAATTATCGGGCTGGAAAATAAATGGTAACTGTCCACCATTAGTTTTGTGGATAACTTGTGAAAAAAATGTCTCTTCATCAAGCAAAGTATTATCTGTAGCATTCATAGCATCATCCCACACAACCCCGTCAGGGCTAATTGTTTCATAGTTTGTTAAAGAACTTACATCTGGGAACACATCACTATCCTGAAGATAATTAAAACTTAAATCCCACACCCTTCGCCCAGAACGGGATAGTCTTCTATCTGTAATACCACCAATCGAATCATGTAATTCCCAGGCTGCTAATTCTCCCCATGGAGGAGACTTCGTGTATCTATAATCCACAAGATCAGAACCCCCTTTGGTGCGAATACGCTTCACACCATCCATTTCTCTTGTCATGGTTAGGGACATCTCTGGACCATGTGGCATATCGTAGTAACTTCCAATTACTATAGAGCCAAATACAATACCCCCGTATCCCCAATAGGGATTAGCATCTGCATAGTCCCAAGTCCCCGATTCAAATCTAATTTGTCCTTGATTAGCATAACCATCAATAACTCCATCACCACCACCCTCTTCATCATCTTCATATACATAGTAAGGTGTGCCTGAAATTTGGTTAAAATCATTAAAACCACAAGTTGATAAAGTAAAACCATCTAAATCAGGCCTGATATGTGTTCCTGCAGATCCATAATTTACTTCCTTTCCAACATCATTAATTCCACTATAGTCAGGGTTTCCCTCTTGTATTATAAACTCACAATCATTTGTTTTAAATAAATGACCAAGAATGGCAAAAAAACCTTTATTATCTGGTATTATCGAATTATATGTTATACCATTATTTCCGTCATAGGTACCAAAATTGGGCATAAACACTGAATCATGAAGTCCATCTCCGTCCCCAGGCATAAAAAAAGTTGGGATACTTGCATTGGTTGTGAAATAACGCTCAATAGGGAAACCCCCTGAACTTTGAACCAGCCCAAGACTAGCCATCCACTCTATTATATTAATATAAAATCTTGGAGTACCAACATTCTGGTTGATCATCCTACCACACCTCTTCTATCTTTAAGGAAATATCATATACATTATGTGCAGTTTGTTCTGCCTTTAGCGAATTATCTACAAATTTGCATATAGCGAATTGGTCGGGGTTATTATTAGATGAGTCTGGCTGGAATATGAATGGCAGAGTGCCACCCAGGGTTTTATGCCATACTTGTGAGAAGAAATTTTGATGTGTTAGTAAATTATCTAAAAAGATGGGAGTAGCAGCTATTAATTTCTGCAATGAAAGATCATCAATAATCAAGTAATCCTCGGGGGCGTGATCCAGTGGTTCTTGATATATCCGGAACTCTGTAGATGTTATTGCATCACTCAAAACCAAGTCTACTGAAAGATGTGTCCACGCCTCCTCCTCGGTGTTAAAAGATGTGCTTTGTCCCCCAAATTCAATCTCAACTTGATTCCCATTACTTGTGTACACCCATCCAGTTGCACGATATGATTCACCACCCTCTAGGGAAGATAAAGTTTGCTTTATGCCTAGATAGGCTAAGGACCCAGCAGATGTTACTTCAATTTTTTGGGCACTTCCACTTTTCACTATATCTGTTTCTTCTGTAAATGTTTGTGTAGGGGTAATTGCTACCCAATTGATTGCAACACCAGAATTAAATCCATCTTCAAAAGAGGGATTGTTTAACAGTTCAGTACCAGATGGCTCCATGCCTGTCAATTCATAATTGTATCCAGTTGTTGTCATCATCCAGGGAGCTGTCATTTGATTTGGCCCCCAAAGATCACCATCATCCATATAGCTAAATTTTAGATCCCAAACTCTTCTCCCACTACGGGATAATGCTTGTATATATTCCGTTTCTATTTGGGGATCCCATTCCCAAGTGTAACCTTCACCCATCCAGCCGTTAGCATACAGCTCTTCAACCCTTTCCCCACATGTTTCTGCACTGTTTACTGGATCCCCATTTTCAAAAGCATCTATAGCAAAATAATCTCCGTCAGCGTCATATCCATAACATTCTCCTGTTGTTTGATCCTCTTTCCATAATTCCCATGCCCCAAGATTGCCCCACGACGGAGGCTTGCTCCACATTGTATTACTCATAGAATTGCCATTATAAGTAGTAAATTCTTTAGTTCCACCATATTCACGGCTCATTGTTAGAGATAGATTTGGGGCATTTGGCATATCGTAATATGTGCCGATTATAATTGAACCAAACGTATTTACATTATCTTGAGTAACCCATAGTTGATCGACACCATTAATAAATTCTGTTGTTGTAAAAATACTGTATCCATCATAATCTGGTACACCATTTGTGTCACAATTAACAACAGGAGTTATTTGATTATAAAGTGGTACTCCCTGATTATACACAACAAGTTTATCACCACCTTCACTTTTTAACTGATGTCCAAGAAGTGCTACAAATCCATTTTCTGTCCAACCCATTCCACTCGTACCATTTGGGTTTAATACTTTAAAATCCCAACTATATGATGGAACAGGATCAACAGGTAAAGTCAAGAACTCTGTTGCTATACGATTTTGTGATCCTTGGTCTTGTGGTAACGATATTACCCCTATGGCTGCCAACCATTCTAATAAATTTATATAAAATATTGGTGTACCTACATTTTGATATGCCATTTATCTTCTCTTTTTCTTTTTTAATTTCAATGCAGGTGGAACATGGCTTGGGTTTCTAGTTGGAATAAAATTACTACCCATATTGCGTGGTAATGGTATAGGCTTAAGGGGTGGCTTTGCTCCTGTAATATTTTTTCTAAACCTGATTGACAGAGGTCCAGGGAAGTCAGGATTATCCAGAACTTTATATTTTATTCCAGGCTCTAGAGTCGTCAACGAACCTATCCAGTTTCCGACTACGGAACTATATAGAGCATGTTCTCCGGGCATTGGATCGCCTCCTTCTTCCTCAAAATGGTGTGCCCAATGTTGAATTACTGCGTCCCACTCTGGGCTTATAATATCTGGTGTGTTTTCAAAAAGACTTAACGGGTGGTTATAACCAAGAGTTTCATCAATTAAAAAGATTTCCCCAGGATTAAATGTGATCCATTCACCTGCCATCAGGAACCACCTATATCAAATGACCATGGATTTGGACCTGGTTGACCACCCTCACGCTTAAATCTAACAGGTTTATTCATTACTTTATATGTAAAGCCAGGTTCTAAGACTTGAAGTGAGCCTATCCACATATAATCAACATCTGGGATTTCAGGCATAGGCACCCATTGTGAACTTAGCGTAGGAAGATCTGGGGAAACTAAGTTGATACGAGAGCCTTCCTGTGGTGATATAAGGTCAGGCGTAGATTCTGCAAGGTCTACAGGACTATCCCAGCCAAAATCGCCAAGCGTAAAGGTTTCAAATGGATTAACTATAACCCACCCAGCTAGTAAGTAAGGTGTTGGGATTAATGGAAGGTGATGAGGTATCCAATGTGGGGGGTGGTCGTCCCCCATATATGCAATATTTTTTCTCCATCTAATTGTTATCCCAGGAGTAATCACATTCGATAATAACTCATATATTATCCCTGGGTAAAGCCACTCGAAGGCCCCTATCCAACCCTGATATTCTTGCCAACCGAATAAAGCTGCCCCCAACACCACTTCACCCTCCCAATATTGTTCACCAGCACCTCCCCATGTACCAATAGCAGTCCCTCGCTGTACTGCTAGAAGATCTAGCTGTGGTGAACCTATTGGATTTGGGTTGTCTATTGTAATACTAGGTAAAAATAATGGTTCTCTATAACCAAAATCATCAATTTTAAAAGTCTGTAGCTCTTTAATTGTAACCCAAGTATTCCCTGTTGGGTGCTCCCTCCCCGAAGATGTAGTTCTTTCAAACTGCCTAAAATATAGATCCTGTGACTTTTCATCATGTGTAGCTCCAGTCATACAGGCTGAATCTTTAAGATGAATATGATATTCCCCTTCATATGGACTGCCATCTCCCAGATAATATCTAACCCCCATGTGTAAGGATTTATCCCTTGTATCCATATTTTCTATAATTGATATTTCATTTACTCCTTTATAACCATCATATCCTGATGACAAATCTTCTGCATTGGTTGTCATGGTTTCAGCAGTTGAATCTAAAAGGTTGCTATAATCCATAACCCTTTTTATGTTACATGGAACTCTTTCCCCGTTATTATCAGCAACTATTACAGATTTTATTCTTAATGTTCCACTATATTTAAAAAGCTCTTTTAGGTATCCTTCGCCAATAGGAAAGATCATAATACCCTTATTTTGATGAGCAATTGCAAAATTATCACCAGCAGTTTTTTCTAATTTTATATTACCACTATATCTAATTTCTACGCCCCTTATTTCAGAGCCCTCAATTGTACACTCACCATTGCCGTAATAAAGTTTAGCCATTAATCGAAGGCTCCCTCACAGCTATTTGACAATATACAGTTTGACAACTGAACAATATCCAGAACATTATAAAAGTTATCACCATTAACATCAGCAGCACAGGCAAATTCATGATCATCGCAGTTATTATCCAGAATGCAATTAGCCAGGATAACTATATCCAAAACATTCCAGGCTCCATCGTCATTCATATCGCCTAGTAAACACTGATCGTCTGCCCAATTTATATCTTTAATAATTTTAATAGTAAGATCAAGTGGGGAATTTCTATCAGGGTATCTATAATTTATGTTAATTGTGGGATTAACATTAATATACTCATAACCCTCAAGTACAGAAGACTCTATCCAAGCACCGTCATCAGGATTTAAATTTTCTGTTATATAAAATTCATATTGATCATTAGGATCATATTGGTCTACAGATTGCCAGTTCATACCTCCATAATGTATGCCTGGCCCCCCTATATTAACAGAAAAGTCATCAAGTTCTTCTTCATTATAAAAAGTCAGTTGTGTAACCCTTAAACGTAACACGAGAATTGCTGTCCAGGAACCGTCTCCTTCTTGAATGTATAGTACATTTTCACTCCAATAATTGTATATATCCTGAAAAGTCATCTGCCCAGTAGTATCCCCAAGCTGAGTTTCAAGAACCAGGCCTTGGGCTGCATGAAAAAATTCTATTTCAGGAGAACTCTCTCCATCTCCCGTCTCCATATTTAAGGTTTGCCAATTATACTCATCAAAAAGACTACCACCTGTATGAATGTCAACTCGAATCATATGTGCATAAAGCTCAGTTGGATTAAAATCACACTCATTATAAACTTGGTATGGCTGTTGACCATCATAATCATATATTTTCTGTGGAAAGGTTGGATTGCCTTCCTCATCTTCCTCGTAAAGAAGTACGCCACCTCCCCCAGGTCGATTTTCTAAAGGAACACCTGTTGCTTTCGCTGGAGTATAAACGCTGCCCTGATTTCCTTCGTGATAATAAAATGATTCTATATCTACCATGCCTGTTTCATCTTCTGTAGGCATATAAATTTCGCAACCATCACAGTCAGGATATCCCATAGCCTGGATATCCGATAGTTCATATCCATATGCCGAAAGATTAAAGTCAGGGTTTAGGATGATATCACCAGTTGAATTAGTAACAAGATGGGGCACCATACACCAATACTCAAATTTAGGTGAAACGCAACTGGACTCATCATGGACTGTAGCATCGGGATTATAATTATAAGCAACTGTATCCATGCATCCACTTACAGCTACAAGCTCCTCCCCTGTTAAATTGTGCATCATAATTGTTTCTATTTCTACCCATTCAAGCGTCTTGTTGGTAGATAAAATCATAAAATAAGGAAATATTTGCTGAGTGTTAATTTCACCCAACGTTGTATAATCTATTCCGTAAGGCATAACGTCGCCCAAAATATTATCAAACTCTACAATATCGCCAATCTCAAGATTCATATATTTTAGGGGTAATTTAACCTTTATATTCAAATGCTGGTTGCAATTAAATAGTAATATCCATTTTGCAAAATTATAGGCAGTTGTATTATCACGGATATATTTACCCCTATGATCATCAATAATAAGGGTAGATTCACTATGATCACTCTTAAGTCCATAATAACTTGTTTCGTAGCCTACAGGGTGTGTAATGTTTAAAATAGTGTTAACTTTCAAAAAACCTGTTGTTCCCCCCAAATCCGAGTCGCTTAAATCCTTGCTAAACTCCTCACGGGCATAATCCCAATGATACTTAAATCGAATAGCAGTTTTTACATCTTCTATCTTTGTTCTGCTATAAGAAAAATTTATAACATCATCTTTTCTTATTGTAAAATCAGCAGAAGCATAAGTTGGTTTTATAATATCGAACTTGAACTCTCCCATATTGGTAAAACGTGGGATATAAGTAGATGCAGATGATATTTCCTCGATTAACTTCTTGCTGTTAATTTTTTTATCTACTGTGAACGCATATTTCCAAAGTGGATCATATTGCTGACTACCATACGGGTCTTGTAGTACATCTTAACTCAGAGGTATATTTATATCAGGATTTAATTCTGATATAATATCTTTAATAATTGCAATACTATCTTGAAAAAAATAATTACCTGCATTTTTTCTTCCCTCTACATTAGCATAGAAATCTGATTCAATGAATTTACCTACAAGATAGTATGCAGTCCTTTTTATAGTATTTACATTTAAATACCCTAAAATAGAATTTACTTCTTCTGTTGAAAGGCTTAATGTTACTGTATTATATTTATCTGGTTCTTCTATTGATAAGAAGCCCCTGTCAATACTATCTGTTTCTGAAAAATTACCATCAGTAGTAAAATCTCTTATGGTGAATCCACCCTCATGTGGGTAGTCTGTATCATTGGGTTCCATATCTTTATAACCAGATAAATATACTGTTTTCCCAGCATTAATCCCATCAATGCTGATATTATAATCAATATCCCACAGAAGATAAACATCTCCATTAAAATTCATACCAGTTATATTATTAATTGTATTAAATAAATATTTTATTCTATACATATACCAAGTGGGATTAACTTCAGCCTCAGGGGCATAATCAGGATATGCTATTACACCAGTAGCAACAAGCGTTTCTTGACCTATTGATGTCGCAAGATATCTTGTATCTCTGATTATACCATCATAAAATGTATATCTTGAATTATTATCCCATGTAAATAATTCAGAAGAAGTTGAATATTGTTCTTCGACAACAGCACAACAATTTTCTTGCAAAGGTGAGAGAATTTCCCACCCAAATTCATACAAATCACCAGTTGGTAATTGTTTTGAAAGATTTATAACATTTCCACTTTCGATATATTGTTCTGTATTCTTATATCCCCATTGTGTGATTTTATCACTATTAGATAAAACATTTAAATATTTATCATCTTGATATATTATGAACGGATTATCGCCATTCAAGGTTGAGGTACTTGTTTCAGTATCAGGATGAATATTTAATCTTTCTGATTCATCTATTGTAGCAACACACGGACTTCTATCTACATGACCATATACCATTGGAATAGGCTTCCCTTTGTATTTATCAGGAATTTCACCTCCTGTCCCTAAATTAGCAATCGGCAAATCCCTATGCAAAGTTGCCTGTGATTTATCTTCCACAATGAGCTTAACTTCTTCATCATCGTGTTCATATCGCCTGATACTGCCATGGTAAACTTGGAAAGCATAATCATCACCAACCGAATCAAAACCAATAGTATGATTTTTAG
>Ga0114906_1001233_pt1 | contig 13644 bp, 15 predicted proteins | sample MalvirDeepMed_M9_FD_89687 | JGI IMG/M metagenome (GOLD analysis project Ga0114906, IMG submission 89687) | Marine viral communities from the Global Malaspina Expedition - Malaspina viral metaG DeepMed_M9 | ecosystem: Environmental > Aquatic > Marine > Oceanic | place: Mediterranean Sea...
GACCAGTTCCTGGGGTCAGGGGGATCCGGAGGGATGTAAACGTCCGGTGGGTTGAGCGGCCCCTGTATCGGTGGCGGCATAACTATCTTCCTTGAAAAAGCGGTTAGGCGACTCCTGTTGTGTGGGGGAAAGGAGGTAAACCCCACCGCGTGGGCGTGGCAATCAGGAGCCGCCTAACCCACAGCATCTAAGCAAATTCTAGGTAATGCTGTCAAACCATTCAATACGCTGTGGCACCAGCGGTCTTTTTCCCTCTATAATTTTACGGAAGGATTTTATGTCCGCTTCATTGGAGGAACCATGGCGCCAAGAACTAACTGGACACACCAAGAAGAAAGTTTACTGGTCACACTCCTGGCGGAGGGCCACGACTTAATGGAGATTGCCCAGAGGCTGAATAAAAGCTCTGACGCAATAAGAAGCAAAATCCAGAGGAGAAAGAGGGCTGGCGCACCACCATCAGCTGATGTCGACCATCACGGCAGCCCCTATGACTTCGAGAACACCGCACTCAAGCACGAGATCAAGGACCTTGAGGCCAAGCTAGAGGGCTTCAAGTCAGCCAGCGGTGCCATGCCCGAGTGGGAGGACGACTGGGATCCTGCTGAGGAATGGGGCCGCGCAGAGAAACGCGGAGTCAAGGAGATCGAGAAGGCCAAGACCCGGGGCAGGTTCACCGTGGACTTCCCCGATGGGCCTATCGCTGTCGCCTGCATATCTGATCAGCACATCGCCCCCGGTACGGCATGTGACTTCCAGAGGATGCGGGAGGACGCAGAGCTAATCCGCAACACCCCGGGCTTCTATGCTGTACTCGTTGGTGATGGTGTGGACAACCACATCAAGCACCGCAGCGCCATGATCTCTGCCCAGAGCAAGCCGGATGACCAGTGGAGGCTGTTTGACTACTACCTCCAGGTCTTCGGGGACAAGATCCTCTGCATGATCTCCGGAAACCACGATGCCTGGACAGCACAGATCGGCGGCCTGGATTATCTCTCCAAGATCGCTGAACAACGGAAGTTGTGTTATGCACCCGCAGAAGCTAGGATGACAGTTACTGTAGGTGGACAGGCGTACAGTCTCCTGATTCGCCACCAGGTAGGCCGGTTTAACTCCAGCCTTAACCAGACTCATGTGGTCAAGCGGTTCTGGGAAATGAACGACGAGCCGTTTGACATAGGGGTGATAGGACATCACCACTGCGCGGCATTAGAAATGTTTATCAAGCACGGTAAGAAATGCTTTGCTGCCCGACCCGGTAGTTATCAGATTACCAGTCCGTACGCACACCAGTACGGTTTCCCCAACAGTATCCCCACCTGCCCGACGTTCTTCATGTTTCCCGGGGAACGCAGGATCGTGGGATTCGATGATGTCAGGGATGCCATCTGGGCATGGGAGAGAAAGTAATGCCAATCCCGCCTTTTGATGCTCGCGAAGCTGGCCCCCGTCGTGGTGGAATCCCCCCGCTCCTAGAAGCCCTTATGGGGCAAGACGCATTCCAGCCCAATCTTCGGGGACCACATAATCGTCGCGGCCACCCCTGGCCGGATACCCCCAGCTGGAGTGACTGGAGTTCGTGGATCGCCCCCAGAGAACCCATGCGCGACCTTTTTCAATATCTTGAAGACCAACACCCCAGCAATAAGCCGGCCCAGGGGCCGCAGGGACTTTCTGAGCCCCACCTTCCAGGAAGCTATGACAGGACGCGCCCCCACATAGAAGAGCTTTTACGCAACCAGGCTCTGCACGATGAGCTGCTCCTGGGTCTTGAGGGGGATAGCTATTATCCCGAGGATCCAGAAAGCCCGTCCAACCTTGAAGGTGGTGAGCCCGCCAGGGAACGCCGCTGGCTTCTGGGAAAAGGGGAGCGTGCACAACGAAGGGCGGCTCGGCAGGCGGCTCGGCAGGAGGAGGAACAGGCGATTCTTGCAGGAATGGGTGGCTCAATCCCGGCAGGAGATATCATGGTTGGGCAGCGCCTCAGGCAGGGGCTCCCCATTGATCCTCGTGTAAAGTTGGCTGGACGCCGGGGGGTAGACTTTGTGCCCGATGATCCCGATATCTGGGGGGTTCGGAATGCCGCTGAGCCAAGGCGCCATAGCGGAAGACTACAGTTCTAGTATACGGAGAAAGTAATGCCACTTCCCCGCGAGATGCTTGACCCAACTCCAAATCTTTTTGGCTTTTCTCGGCGGCAGGCCCCGGTGGACGCGGTTAGGCCGAGCATACCAATGAGGGGCGGGCGGCCAGCCACGATAGCAGAAACACGTCAGCACTGGGAGAATCTTATCAGGGAAGAGAGTCAGGCCAGGAGGAGCAGGGAGGGTCAGCCGCTGATTCTCGGCCTGCCTGAGAACCCTGAGATAAACCCCTATGCCCCGGGTTACGATGAAGGAGCTGCACGAGATCGTCGCCTCAGGGAAGCCTATGAGCGGGCGGTTAGGGGAGTTGATTCAGAACATGAGTCTATACAAGAAATGATGGGAAAGAGGAGAAGGTAATGAGAAGGCGCTTCATTAAAGAGGGCACAAAGCACCGGGTAATGATCCGGTCTCGGGCCTTCGTCGACCTGAACAGCCTTGCAGCAGAGGTGAGAGTTCTCGGCTACAAGGAAGTGGGGCTCCTCGGCTTCATTAAGCACATCCTTTTATGGTGGAGAAAGAAGACATAGCACTTGCGTAAACAGTGCCACATCATGTATTTATGTGGCTGTAATAAACCTAGGACCCGAAATCCAGAGGTAAACCATGGCAGAAGATATCCAACAAGAACTTGAATACGAAGAACCACAGGAAGTTCAGGAGGAGGCGTCTCCCGAGCTGGACCTTACTGATGTCGTTGCAGAAGAGCCATATCAGTCTAGTATCGTAGACGAGCCATACCAGCCAGGGTTCCTGGATCATCTCGGAACCATGGGGTTTACCGGCGTTGATTCAGTAGAGGATGGGCAGAGCAGGCTGCTTAACTCCTACATGGAGGCACAGCAGCTCACCAACCACCTGATAGATCAGAATGATTACCTGCAACAGTCTTCCCGGCAGGCTGCCCAGATGGCTGATTATGGTCAGCGATGGGTTCAGATGCAGTCGGACCCAACCTACCAGGCATTTGTTCAACAACAGCAGCAACAGTACCAGCAACAGCAGCAGCCCCAACCAGAACCAGAAGGCTGGTGGGCTCCTCCTGAAATCAACCAGGAAGAGGTTCAGCGCTGGCGACACCAGGTCCAGGACCCCAATACAGGGTCTATCTACTGGGACTGGCGCCACGATACTCCACATGAAGTCAGGAACGCGGCAGAGAATTATGTCGGATATGTTGAAAAATGGACAGATGATCTGACTAGCCGCCCGCAGGAGGTTTTTCCTAAAATCATAGAACAGGAGTTTGATAGGCTCTTCGTTGACAGGATGTCGCATCTCTATGAACAACAGAACCACCAGCTCGCCCAAAGCCGGAGGCAGAACACCGTTAACAACATTAATGGCAGGAATGCCGACTGGCTTTACGAGTACGACTCACGCACAGGGCAGGCATATGTCGACCAGGGCGGGCAGCCTGTTATGTCCAACGAGGGGATGGAAGTAACCAGTTATGTCAGGGACCTCAGGCAGTCTGGCATGACGGACCCAGAGCAGATATGGAACGTCGCAACACAGATGATGGCTGGCCGAATTGCTACTGGCCTTGTGGCACAGCAGCAGCAAGGTGCAGCGGGCAGCCAGAGAAACATGGATCACCTTCAGCGCGGTGCGGGGCATATCTCCGACCGCTCCGGAAGTGTTCCCACAAGAAGTAACCCGAGCCCGAGATCGCAGAACCGGCACTTAACCGCCGGAGAGAAGTTGCGCCAGCAAGCGTTGGCCGATGGTTTGTTTTAGGTTTTTTTAAGAAGGGCTGTGAACTATGGCTTACAAGGGATTTAACCCCGTAGCGTTTGCCAGGACTTCGGCCACGACCTTAGCAAAGCACATCCGGGAAGTTGAAGAGTCAATGCTTCGCAACTTCCAGCTGGGTGCTCTGCTGGAGTCCGCTGGTCGGATCAACTTCAACAACTCTGGTGAAGGTTTTGACTGGCCGGTCCAGTACAGGCTGCACAAGGTTGAAGGAAACACTGGTGAGACGCAAAGAAACTTCGCACGAAGGAACCTCTGGAAAACGGCGAACCTGGATTTCCGTGGCTACCAAGTCACGGACACCATGTACTACCGTGAATTCCGGAGTAACCGTGGCCCCGAGGGAATCGTGAAGGTATTCGACAACTTTGTCGAACGGCTGGAAACGAGTATCACCGAGGGCCTCGGAGGCGAGTATTACGTCGATGGTTCAGCCACGGGCAACGAGCAATCGTGGAACGGGCTGGAGTCGATGTTTGTACTCAACGGTACGGTAAACAGCACGTCCGGTGCCCAGCGAGCAGCGAATGCTGCTGACATCGTTGGCTATCCGAACGATACCTATGCCGCTCTCTCGACAGTTCTCGGCAACTACGGTGGCGAGAATGAGTCGGGGCAGTACTGGCCTGACGGTATTGCTGATCCTGAGTACGACTTCTGGTCGCCGCTGGTCGTGAACTACACGTCCACACATGCCGACCTTCCTGGCACTACCAATACCTTTGCCGGGCAGGGCGACGAGGCGATGCGCTACGCGATTATCAACGCACAGCGTAACACCAGCAAGAATGGTCAGATCACCAACATCCTGTTGGCACGGGACCTCTACATGGCCCTGTTGAACCTGATCGACGACAAGGAACGGATTGCTATCTCCAGCGAGAACAGTCTTCGCGCCCTCGGTTTCAAGAACGTCTTGAACTTCGACGGTATCGAGGTCAGCTGGGAAGCCGCAATCGCTAGTGGTGTCGGCTACGGCCTTAACTACGACAACATGGAACTGAAGTCGATGGACGACGCACTGCTCCGCAGTGAAGGTCCTGAATACGACATTCACTCCCAGTCGTTTAATGCTGTTGTAAGTACGCTGTCCAACATGAAGTTTTCCTCACCGAGGAACTTCTTCAAGCTGGCAGCCCTTGCTTAGTCCCTTTTTGAGAAGGAAAAAAAGATGAAGTACGTAGATCCTCCTTTTGACTTGGGCGAAACGCTCAAGGGGACCGACAGCGACAGCAACCTGATCAATTCGCATTGGCAGGGCGCTATCTTTGAGTTCCCCGACGTTGATCGTACGCCCGCGCTTCGCGGTGGCAAAAGCCGCCGCAGTGGTAATAGCCTCCGGGCTATTTGTGTCCGCAACACCTCCGGTGGTGCGCTGACCGTTGCCAGCCTGTGTATGCAGTTTAATGTCGATACTAGCGACTACACTGTTACCACGCAGGCTACTGCCAACACCGAAGGTCGTAAGATTTTTGGTACGTGCAAGGCGGTGACGGGTGCAGTGAACCTCTGGGGCGGCATTGGTGACCCTGAACTTGGCAGTAACACCGTAGCTGACGATGATCTTTTTTGGATTGTCATTGGCGGCGTGTGTCTTGCCAAGCTGAAGGCGAGCGAAGCTGTCACCCTTGGTGACTGCTTGATTTCTTCTGCCAGTGGCTATCTGGAAGAAGTTCATGCTTCGACTGCTCAGGTATCCGAGGAAGCAATTAATGTAGTTGCTCGCGCCTTGCAGCGTTCGGATTCCACGAACTTTGACGGAACAGCCGCAGCAGCGGGTGAAGACGCCTTGGTTTACGTGTGCGTAAACATGCCTTAGCCGAGAACACCCGGCTGCGCAGCCACGCAAATCGGGTCTCGGGTTGCGCCGCCCGGGTGTTCTTCGGAGCACCGGGCGGCGCTTTTTTTATTACAGGAGTTAGGTCATGGCGAGCCCAGAAAAGTGGCCTGGTTTATTGGATGGACAGGAGCCCACCCCTGAAGCACCAGCACCAGAGGCGCCCACGGGTGAACTTAAAAACATTGGCTCAGGGATTAGTTTCCGTACCTCGCGGGCTGAATATAAGTGGATCGGCATTGATGATGACGGAAACATCTGGCAGCGTTCCGGTGGCGCTGGCCCGCATGCCGAAAGAATACCGCAGAAAAATGTGTTTATCGGGAATGCAAAAGACCAGGGTTCTTACCAAAAGATTGTGGAGCAAATAGGTGACCAGCAGTTGTGGAAGGGCAAGGGTGGGTTTACTGGATTCAAGGATGACCCCGAACTTGCCAAGTCTATTTTGGCGTCACTATCGCCCTTCAAGGGGCGCGGTCGGCCAGACGCACCCGGCCAACAACAACCCGCCCCTGAAGCACCAGTGCAACAACCCGGCCAACCGCAGCAACCAGATGTAATTCCGTCGCCAGAACTGCCTTGGTTCCGCGATGATCAGCAACCCGGCCAGCAGAAACCACCGTGGCAGGGCGGCGGATGGCGTCCACCCTGGCAGACACAGCAACCCCCGTGGTGGGATGGTGGTAGACAGGAACCTGCCCATAGGAAGCCTGGCATGCACGACCCCCGCTGGGGACACGAGCCGCTACCTGGCCCCATAGGGCTTTCACGTCGTTGGGATGGCGGCAGGATGGAACCTGTCCTACCGGATGACTGGCAGATACGTGCGCGGCACCGACAGCGGCCACCCGGCCCCATTCACGGTGGCCCCGTACAGCCGCCACCGTGGCAGCAACCCGTTCAGCCACCGCCAGGATTGGACAAATGGTCACCTTATCCAGAGGGCTGGACTGGGGTGGGGGGAACTTCGCTGCCACCGGGAATGGCTGGGTTAACAGTAGTGCAAACTTTCTATAATCCCCTTAAAAAACAAGTGTATACGGGTTCCCCAAGCACAATGCCATCAGGCCCGGGGTGGACAAGCAAGAAGCCCGAGGCGTTTATAGGCTGGCAAGCGCCCCGTCCGCCAGGACTTGGTGGTGGCCAGCAGCAGCAACCTCCGGGCGGGCCTCCGCAGGCTTCTCAGCCTTTTGTGGGGAGCAAAGCGTGGGGTGTTCAGCAAAGGGGGGAGGCAGAGGCGGCAGCAGTCAGATCACGCAAGGAAGCGCAGACTATGGGACCTCTCCAGCAGAGCCCCGCCCAAGAGCATCCCCAGCTCGGCACACAGGAGGATATCATCAGGAATGTAAAGGCGAAGGCGGGCCAGCAGAAACCTGCACAGGGGGGTATGTGGGAGAGTCCGGCTGCGAAACAATGGAAAGCCGGGAACCAGAAGCCGTTTTCCTTTAGTTCTCCAGGAAACAAGGTACAACAGCGGGAGAATATATTCAGGGGTACAAAAGCGCAGAGATTTCAGCAGAAATTAGACAAACGCCGAGGATGGGGAAAGACTCCTCCCGGTGGATGGCGAATGTAGTTAACACTCTTTAGGAGATTAGATATGCCAGCTGGAGTTGGATACATAGTTGAAACGCCCGACGGACAGAGAATTGAACTCCCCCCAGGGGACCCTCGCACGGATTCGGCCATCCAGGCCGCTATTGCGGGTGAGATCAAACTCTATGATCCATCTAATCCCCAGGTTCCCCTTACGCCCGATCAGCTCTCGCAGCTAGGCCCGGGAGCCCCTGGCGGAATGCCCCCAGAGGCCGGCGGAATGCCTCCGGGTCCTCCCGGTGGACCCCCTCCCGGCGGAATGCCTCCAGGACCCCCCGGCGGAATGCCTCCAGGACCTCCTGGCGGAATGCCTCCCGGTGGTGGCGGTGGACTCCCGCAGGAAGAGATGATCCGCCAGATGTTAGCCCAGCAGCAACAGGGAGGGATGTAGTATGCCGGGCTTCCAGGAGCAAGTACCAGCGTGGTCTGTGGATACGCGGTCTGCCCAGAGATTCCTGGCGAGACTTCTCCAGGAAATTCAGCAGAAGAACATGGCCAGTGCCCGCACCATGCAGGGCGCAAACCAGTCTCTGTTGACACAGGCTCAGGGTAGTAGCGGCGCGCCGCAGCAGCAGGTCCAACAGCAGGCTACCCAGCCCGGGCAGCCTAACATGGCCCAGCAGCAGGCGCAGCCCTCCATGCGTCCACCGGAGCCAACTCCTCCTCCTCAGGGGCAGTATCCAACCCAGTGGAGGAGGGGCCAGGTATGACAGAACGAGCTTGCGAGAACTGCCATGTGACCTTCCCGCTCTCGCAAGAGTTCTGGCACAGGTCCAACAGTTCTTCAGACGGCTACCGCAAAACGTGCAAGATGTGCCGTGCTGAGGAGCGAGAGGGGCAGCGCAAGCAGGAAGTTGATGAGCGGGTTAAGAAGATCGAGGATGGCGGATTTGACCTTCTTGATAAGCTCGCACAGGGCGGGAGCGAAGTCCCCCATATGGCCGAAACCCTCCAGTACATCATGGAGGCGTTCGGTGGGCCGGGGGGCTTCGCCCAGCAGTTCATGGCTAATTACTTGAGGAGTCCACCAGGCTCGCCGATGAGGCAGAAGGCGCACGATACAGTGATCCGCCTAGTCACAAAGGTAAGTGAGTCCGGTGCGGCGCAGCGCAGCCTGGAGGAAATCACAGACGAAGAGCTGGAGAAAGAAATCCAGCGCGAGACGAAGCGTATTATGCAGATTGACACCAGTAAGCGAACCTTCAAGAAAAATGGCACTAGATCCAAAAAAGTCGAGGAGGCACCAGTCCAGGGCGATACAGATTCCTGATCAGAAAGCTGTTGCAACGGTAACAGAGCACCAGAAACAGGAATTCCGCGCCCTGCACAGGGAAAAGCTCCTGCGTGACTGCGAGGCACTAAAGCTCTATGAGCCGTTGCCTTTCCAGGATGCCTTCCATGCCTGCATGGCCAAGGAAGCACTCATCCAGGCAGGCAACCAGGTAGGCAAGAGTCTTGCCAGCTTCGTGGAGGACGCACGCGCCGCTACAGGGCAGGATCCCTATGGGAAATACCCCAAGGAGAACGGGATCATGGTCTGTCTTGGCATGGATGAGGGTCACATAGGCCGCACAATCCACAAGTACCTCTTCCGTGCCGGTTCCTTCAAGATTATCCGCGACGAAAAGACAGGTCGCTGGAGAGCATGGAAACCCTGGATAGCCAGTGACTGGGAGAACCGCAAGGATGCCAAGCCGGCCCCACCCCTAATTCCCAACAGGTTCATCAAGAAGTTTGCCTGGAAGAAGCGTGCCCAGCACGTCTTCGAGATGTGTGAGTTGAAGAATGGCTGGGTGATCTACGCCATGGGTAGCAAGGGCGATCCCGCGCAGGGGTTCCAGGCTGACCTTGTGCATATCGATGAGGATCTGGAGAAGCCCGAGTGGTATGACGAGATGATTGCCAGGCTCTCAATGCGTGACGGGAAGCTACGCTGGAGCGCCCTGCCACACAGCAAGAACGACGCCCTGGTAAACCTCGTGGATCGGGCCTACGACGAGAAGGACATGGACAGCCCCACCACAGTCATCTTCCGAGCCACCATCTTTGATAACCCCTTCATGCCCGAGCAGGTAAAGCGCGAGAACATCAAGCGCTGGCAGGCCAAGGGTGATGACGAGTACCGTAAGCGTGCCCTGGGGGAGATGGTCACAGACAGTATCCTGATGTACCCCTCGTTCGCTAAGGATATTCACGGTGCCATCAAGTTCGAGGAGCCCAGGACAAAGGTGCAGCGGATACTGACAGAGAACGACGGGGTTCCCCCCAGGGACTGGTGCCGGTACATGGTGGTTGACCCTGGGCACGCGGTATGTGCGGTCACCTTCTGGACCGTTCCCCCGGAAAGCCTGGGGGACTACAAGATCTGCTACGACGAGTTGTATATCCAGCAGTGTACGGCCACCAAGTTTGCCGAGGCGGTGAAGGAGAAGGTGGGTGACCTGCCATTCCAGTCATTCATTATTGACGCCCACGGTGGACGGCTGAGGGAGATAGGCTCCGGCGTTCTCCCCAGGACACAGTACACGAATGAACTCGCCCAGAGGGGTGTGGTGAGCATCGAGACGGGCAGCAGGTTCAGGTCAGGAAGCGACGATGTTCCTGGCCGTGAAATGCGACTTCGAGATTGGCTCAGAATAAGGGGAGATGGTACAACTAGGATGATGGTAGTTGTGCAGCGTTGCCCGAATCTATGCAGGGAATTCGCAAGATTCAAGAAGAAAGTAGTCAATGGCTACGTGCAGGACGAGGGCAATCGTCGCACACATTGCCATGCAGTAGAAACGTGTGAATATGCTGCTGCGCATGGACTTAAGTACGTCAAGGCAAAGCCTAGTGTACGGAAAAGCGGCCCTGTCCAGCAGATAATTGCACAGCGAAAGATGCGTGAAGAGACCCGCAGGGCGAAAGCAAGGGGCTTAGCGCCTGCTTACATTAACCTGGGACCCACAGGAGAGTAATGATGAGTTCACCTACCCAAGACCAGATTATCAGTTTCGAGATGCCGGAAGTGAAGATAGGCACACCCGTGTCTTTCCACCCCACAGGACGAGATGAGGGGACATTTCCCCAGCTGGCATTTGTTGTCCGTATTTCCAGGACTGGCCGTAATATCATGCTGCGAAATGTTAATGGGGGGATTAACGAGTCCGTTCGCCATATTGACGATCCCAAGTTGGAGATCAATTCTGATCACCGAGAAGGCGGGGCGTGGGATTTCACCGATGAGTACAAGCGGATCAAGGAAGAGCATGCTGAGATGCTGAGCCGTATCGAGCGTCTGGAGCTTGCCCTCACGCCGAAGACAAAAAAAGCCGAGTAACCCAAATCGGCAAATTTTGCCGATTTCGTTAGGAGACAGCGATGCCCATATTAGACGACGGCAACCACCCTGCCAGCGGCATCGTTCAGGAGTGGCTCCACAAGATTAAGGACGCCGAGAAGCAAAAGCAGGACCGCTTCGGCAAGTACGCCGAAGAGGCGATGAAGTTCTTCGACGGTGCCCACGACTGGATGTGGAAAGGGGCCTACGCCAAGGCCCCCGGAGGCTTCCTGGACAAGGAAACCCAGGGAGCGCTCCCCACATTCCGTATGACGGTCAACCGCGTGTTTGAGGCCGTGGCTCTCTTTGGCCCGGTTCTTTATCATCGTAATCCCAGGATCCAGGTGACACCTCGCACCTCTCCTGAGATATCTCCGGAGGCGCTGGGAATACAGCCGAATGACCAGCAGGCCGCCCAGTCATACCAGATGCTGAAGATGCATGAGCATTCTGAGGCTGAGGTAAAGCGGACGCACGCGGGACTGAAAGAGCATTACCTCAACTGGCTTCAGGATGAGGCTAACAAGAAGGTCCAGTGCCGGATGGCTATTAATGAGGCCATCATCAAGGGTATGGGGCTGTTATGGACGGAGCTTTACCGCCCTGGTGGTTCCGGCACATCTTACCCGCGTAGTTACTACGTGTCGGTAGATGATCTTGTTGTCGATCCTGATGCCAAGTACTGGGAAGATGTTCAATGGGTTGCCAGGAAGGTTATACATCCGACCTGGCAGGTCGAACGCGAGTACGGGTTACCCGAGGATGAGCTGAAAGGCTCCCGTGAGTCGTTTCGCAGCCAGGCCGTACAGTATTCAGGTGGACGCAAAAAGTCCTCTTCCAATAAGAAGAGCGGCAAGAGCTTCGACCTGATCGAATACTGGCAGGTGTATAGCAAGGCTGGCTTTGGCGAACGTCTCAAGTCTACCGACCGGCAGAGCCTGAAAAGCAAGTTCGATTTCGAGATGTTTGGCGACTTTTGCTACCTGGCGGTTGCCGACGATATTCCTTACCCCTTGAACCTTCCCACACCTGCATTTTCGGAGCTTGGGCAGCAGGATCTGTTCATGCGCGCGCAGTGGCCCATTCCCTACTGGACTGACGGGGGCTGGCCCTTCTCGCCGTTGAGTTTCTACGAGAAACCGGGGGAAATCTGGCCAATCAGCCTGATTAAGCCGGCAATCGGGGAACTTAGGTTCGTCAACTGGTGCATGAGTTTCCTGGCCGACAAGGTAGCCGCCGCCAGCACGACATATGTGGCAATAGCCAAGGCAGCAGGCGCAGAAATCCAGGATCAGATCAAATCCGGCCTGGGCCCCTATACGCACATCGAGATTAGCGACCTATTTGGCCAGAGGATCAGTGATGTTGTGTCCTTCCTGGACGCCCCCAGCTTCAACGTGGACATCTGGAGAATGGTCTCCGAGGTCCTAGAAATGATCGACAAGCGCACGGGCCTGACAGAGCTTATTTACGGCCTGAGCGGCTCTACACAGATCCGCAGCGCGACAGAGGCAGATGTCCGCAACCAGAACGTCTCTGTGCGACCTGATGACATGGCCAGCAGGGTAGAGGACTGGCTCAGCGGCTGTGCACTCAAGGAAATCGAGGCCGCAGAGTGGCTTTTATCGGGCCAGGAGGTGGCACCCATTCTTGGCAGACTCGGGGCACAGATCTGGGACACACAGATACGCCAGCAGGACTTTGAGCGGACAATCAGGGAGTACGACTACCGCATCGAGGCGGGTAGTGCCCGTAAGCCCAACAAGGTGAACAGGATACGACAGCTCAACGAGTTCGCCCAGATCGCTATGCCGGTATTGCAGAACTTTGTCGGCCAGGGCCTGATTGAGCCGTATAACGCTCTTATTAGCGACTGGGCCAAGGCCAATGAGCTGGATCCGACCGGGTACATGATCACTCAGGAGGTCATACAGAGGCAACAACAGGAGCAAATGCAACAGCAGCAGCAAATGCAGCAGCAACAGCAGGAAGACCCCGCCGCACAGGCGCAACAGCAGCAAGCTCAGATGGACATGCAGATGAAGCAGATGGAGATGCAGGAGAAGCAGATGGACATGCAACTCAAGCAGGCTGAGGCCCAGTCCAAGTCCCAGATCATCCAGCAGGAGGCCCAGTCCAAGCAGGCGGATCTCCAGGTCCAGCAGCAGGAGCACCAGCAGGAGATCCAGCAGGACGCCGAGAAGCATAGCCAGGAAATCGAGCAGGCCCGCGAGTCACATCAGCTGGAGATGGACTTCATGCGCGAGAAGATAAAGGCCGAGAAGGACAGGAGGGACCAGAGTGATTGATGGTATTGAACATATCGAGAAGCTAATCAGGCAGCTCCTGGAAGACTCCGACCAGGAGGAGAACTTCCACAGTGCCGGCCAGAAAGCTCCCGGGCGCGAGATGATGAATCGTGGTCTTTTAGCCAGCCACCATGTTAACGACAATGTTAAGAAGTCTCTGCGGCCAGGCGACCTTGAATTCCTCTCCGAGAAAAGCCCCCTGAAGAAGGCTTTCTCGGTGACGATCATAAAGATGTGAGGTTAATAATGTACGGACCAGGACAAAACGAATTACCCAGAGGTGAGTACGGCAGGGAATATCTTCCTCCAGAGCCACCCCCCCTTCCGCACCTGCCCGACCAGCTTCCCCCTGCTGAGGATCTCATAAGAAACATGGCGTTGCAGCGGAATATGCAAAAGAGGCTGGAAAACCCATTTAAACCCAACCCCGCAGGTTGGGGAAATCTCAACCCCGGAAATTTTAACCTGCCCGCAAGGTTTCGCCGGAATCCTAAGCCAGTTCTCGATCCCGCGAAATGGCTTCCGGCTGAATTTCCTGGCGGCGCACGACTCCCGCGTAGCTGGACGGTGCCAGCGAGGCCGTTGCCAGGCCAACCGCAACCCCCAAGGAACAGGTAAGGAAAAGACTAATGTACGACGCAGGACACACCGAACGGTTGCGGAATCCCAATCCTCCGC
>Ga0114906_1001234_pt1 | contig 13641 bp, 15 predicted proteins | sample MalvirDeepMed_M9_FD_89687 | JGI IMG/M metagenome (GOLD analysis project Ga0114906, IMG submission 89687) | Marine viral communities from the Global Malaspina Expedition - Malaspina viral metaG DeepMed_M9 | ecosystem: Environmental > Aquatic > Marine > Oceanic | place: Mediterranean Sea...
TCATACAATCCCTCAATACTTAAACCCATATTAATATCCTTTAATCATATTACTACTTAGTCACCATTCCATTGCTCAGATTCAGGAAACTCACAAGTAATTATGTCATTATTCCATTGCCCACCTTGTTCTTGACATTTCCATACACCTTCTAACATATAAGCACTAAAATCTGTAGCATAGCTTGGTGTACTCCACCATCCATGCTCATCCAGATAATCACCAAGCGATTGAAACGGCTCAAGCTGCCAATTCTGTTGCTGCCAATTCTCGTCAGGAGGAGTGTCAACTATATGTACACTAGGATCTTCGTCATAAGGGAGACAGGTAGAGTTATCACCACCACATACACCACAGTCATCCACTTCTGTAGTACCACCTATTACACCAGCACAATCCCTATCTGGTGTAAAGCCTTCTTGATAAAAGCAGTTATCAGAATTGGACCTTTCTCCACAGTCAGTTGATCCACAGCATTCACCACACAGATCAATATGGGCCTCATTGGTACATAGAATACCAAAGTCATCATACAGAAAACCTTCTACAGGTGCACATTTCCCCTCTTCATCTCTAAGTTCTCCAACCCCACATGGAGCTCCTGAATGCTCTAGCCAGCTACCAGCAGTTTCGGCATCCTCTTCACTCCAACTTAAACCTTCTGACCAAATACCACCTTCTATCCATTCTCCCCCAGAATCTTCACATGAAATATTATCACCATATTCTGGAACCACAGTAGTAGAGCCAGGCTCTAACATGCATTTTCCTTGACTGAATTCATCAAAGGTCTTTACACCTCCAGGGTCAACACCAGTTATACCTTCCTCAATAGCTGCATGAATTTCTACTAGTGCCTCTTCAGTTTCACCCAGATATGCGGGTTCTATATCCAACCTAACAATATCCATAACACTTGTTTGGAGCTGATCATACCAGGCACCCCTTTCTCTATCTATTGCATCAAGATAGTCTGTTAGAGCAGAATCAATATCGCCAGTAAATTCGAATTCTGTTGTAGCTTTGCTCTCAATATGAGTACCCGCAAGCTTCTTTACAGACCTCACTGCTTCAGACAGTATATCTTCTGACTTAGCAGCAGCTATACCACTTCTAATGATAGCCCCACTAGTACCAGATGCTAATCCCTTTGCAGATACAATGGACTCCGTATCTAAGCCTTCACGCAACGATAGTACCCCTCCTTCATGTGTCTCGCGAGCCCTTTCCATTGCTATGTTATAAGCAGAACCAACAGTACCGCCAACCTTATCACCCTCTCCATAAAATATATCTTCAGCAATTTGTTGTGCTTCAAGCTCAGTATATCTACTTAAATTCCTCCAGTTAAGAGGATTCTGATCCCATGTTTCCTGAGAAAATGGATCACCCACGGCCTGTCTAAATTCTCGTTCGGCTTGCTCAAACCCACTAAGAGTAGGAACTGGCAAGTAACCTTCGAATCTTTTTCCAAATTCAATATCGCCATAACCATAAGCTGGACCTACAATATCAGTATAAAACTCTTCTGTCCTTGCTTCCCAATCTGCTACAGTTTCAACACCAGTAAGATCAGCACTATCAGCCCAACCTTCACCGCCAGCAAATGCTTCCCATAATGAAGTTTCAGTATATTGTGACACTTATTCTATGCCCCCTAATAATTCACTTGTAGCAGTCTGGCCAATAAGTGGTTTAGCATGTGTATATAATTCATTTAGGTTAGACCAGAGCTGATTCAGACCACCCTTCTTCCATATTGGCGTGCCACCACCCTCAAATATACCCTTAACATAATCACCTGATTGTCTAGTTAGGCCAGTTGCTGGATCCACTTTCACACCTGTCGGAAGGTTAAACAATTCTGTATCTGTCATGTGAGTAACATCTACTCCACCTTCATGTCCTCTACCTAAAAAAGACCAAGCATCATCACCTGTTCCATATGAGGTCCAATCACCACCTCCTATCGTTGGGTCGAAACCTTCTTCTAATCCACCCGCCTGCATATACATGGTTCCAAGATCCATAACAGTACCAACTAGCTGTGCTGTATCTTGATCCTTGGCCTGTCTTCTGATCTCTTTATTTATCTTTTTAGTATCTGCCGTATAGAACTTGCCCTCAGAAACTTCCTTATCTTCCCAATTATACTGTGCATCAACTCCATATGTAGCTATTTGTTTTCCAATAAACGAACCTACAGGACCGGCTATCGCACCTCCTAAAAGGCTTAGACCAAGACCCCATGCACTTGAAAGCCCAGCTTCTTTGGCCCGTTCCTTCTGTATCCTATCTAGTTCCGCCTGTTTTGCTTTCTCCTCTCTTTTAACATCTATCCCCAGCATTACTTGTTCCCATGAATATGCCATAACTTCTTTCCTTTTAGTTTATTTGAGCCTCTAGGGCCGTTACCTTAGCTGATAATTCTTGTATTGCTTTACAGGCATATTTTAACATCCAGCTATCGCCTATTTCTTTACATCCAGTTTCTGGGTCTTCAGATACTACGCTTGGCATAAATTCTTCAACCTCTTGGGCAATAACCCACATATCAACATGTCCTTTACGAGCACCATAGCCAAGCTCATTTGATTTCTCTGGATTCCAATCAAACTTTCTCCACTTAATCTTATTCATAATTTCTAAACCACTAACATCAGTATCAGTTATATTATCCTTCATTCTTTCGTCTGAACCAGAAACAAGAGCAGAATAAACGCCACTGTCTAAAAATTGCAGTTTTGATTGAAGTATGCCATCTCCTGCTGCAAGTCCTAGCCACCTAATATCTCCTGCTGCCATACCTGAACCACCTGGAGTACCGTCATCTGGGTCATCCTCTCCTGCCTGTATAAGAAGTCCATAATCAGTATTTGCTCCCCCATTTGAAAATATTCTCATAGCATAATTACTTGATGGAGTATCATAGACATCCAATTGATATGCTGGGGCAATAGTCCCAATACCGACTTTGCCACTACGAGCAATTCTCATTGACTCAAAAAAGTCACCAGAACCATCCGTTCCCTGGGTATAAAAAGCCAAACCTACATGGTCTGTGTCATCATTCTCTGCAACCGCAGTTATCATTGCCCTACGTCTTGTATTTCCACCAAGCCAAGTTATACTGCCATGAGTTTCACCATTAGTTCCACCATGTCCGTACAAAAGAATACTATCCTGTCCAGATAGAGTCTCTGTGGCAGAACCATCTCCATCAGATGTGGTTGCAGTATTGTAAACTTCTAACTTTCCATCTGGATCAGCGACCCCAATACCAACATTTTGATTGGTATCAATAGTCATAGCTAAAACAGATGTGGTGTTATTAGCTCCTTGAGTAAAAAATTGCATCTTTTCGTTAGCGTGGTCATAGTATAACTTGGCTATATCAACATCATCTTCATCCCCAAAGATAATACCACTCGTTTGATCATTACCTGTTAAAAATTGTAAATAATTAGTACCATCTCTTTCTAGGGTAATTTGAGCAGATGTATGTGGAGCTATACCAGTATCACTTACCTTTACATGTAATAAAGTACCTGGAGATGCTTCCCCAATACCAACATTGCCAGCTTTATCTATCACCATTCTTGGGCCAGTAGTAATTTGGTTAGTAGTGCTATCATCTTCTGTAAAAAAATGCAATTCACAAGGAGCATCATCTGTATCACTAGCGTTATCCCAATTACCTGATGCTTTTGCACTTATCTGAGCACCAACACCACCAGCATGCTGGTCATCATATCCTCTAAATTGTATCGCCCCTATAACATCATTGCTATCAATAGGATTTTTATCCTCGGGTCTATTACGACTCAGGATAACAAATGGGGTCGTATCATCTGCTGCTACATGGAAATTGCTCTCTGGTGTATTGGTTCCAATACCAACATTGCCCCCTGACGTAATAGTCATTATTTGTGCTAAACTAGTACCACTATCAGGTTGTGTCCAAAACTCCAAATCAGTTCCACAATCGTCAGCTACATTGGCGGGACTTCCATTAACTCTTCCTACAATAGATGCACCTATTTCATAATTTGTATAGTAAGCTCCATTGGGACCTATATATCCCATAAATTGAACTGCACCCAATATATCATTGTCAGCTACCAATCCAGCATTTTTAGATCTAAGTAATCGCATGGCAGGATAATCATTTGTTGCGTGAGTTCCATCAACTTCTACTATAATTGTAGTAAGTGTATCGTCAGTACCTTCTATGTGCAAATTCCCTAGTGGTGAAGCAGTCCCAATGCCAACATTACCAGCAGTACTATGTAACACTAAATCTCCTGCTGCTTCTAGAACTAAATCAGTACCTGTTGTATTTATCTGTCCAACTGTCGTAAGTGAACTAGTACCATCATTGCTAAATTGAATATGTGTATGAGCTCCAGTACCATTCATATCACTTAAATGCAACAAGCTAGTAGAAAGACTACCTGTATTTGTTATATCAAGCATTGCAGTTGGCGAAGTATTGTTAATGCCAACTTTGCCACTATTTTTTATTGTTAATACCTCTACATTACCATGAATAAATTTAGTACCAGTATTAGATATTGATAAAACATCAGCATCTCTAACGCTAAGTTTAAGCTCATCAGCATTACTTAAATGTGCTGGAGAAGTATACCAATTTTTTCCAGACTTAGCATATATTCTTGGCTGTCCTTCGGTCAATCTAACTTGTATCTCTCCATCATTTCCCTCACTATCAGAAGGTATTCCACCAAAAATATTTGAGGTAGTCCGTTGTGTAAAAACTGATCTACTATCCCTTATTGCTATTCCGGTTTTAGACATTAATGTATTCCTATATCTCTATATACCAAGCTAACACTAAGTATTTCTGTATTTTCATTTGCAGTACCAGTTATTAGAACTTGAAATGTTTTCTTTCCCTGTAAAGCTGCTACTGCTGACGTATCAAACTCTTTTGTATTACCACTTGTAGGTGATGCGTCATCAACAGAGAGAGCACCAGTCAAAGTTGTTGTTGTTAACGTATCACCATCATCTGTTCTAATAGCAACAACTAAAGAAGCATGGCCATATTTATATACTACAGCAACTCTTAAAAGATTCTTTAAGCTCTCTGAATTACCAAGATTTAAAGCTTTTGTATATATATTTACTGAAAGAGTAGAGCTATCAGCTCTTGGCTGTAAGAAATTTATTTTCCCATTAGCGGACCCTCCTCCCATAATCATTCTACCTCCTCTGCCATAAGGAGAATTTCCCGCATTATTACCCCTTGCATTTACTATATTTGTACAATTCTTGGTAGTAGCTATTAGGTCTGTTGTATAATGCCATCCTCCTGATCCAAGGGAGAAAATATAGCCAGCAGCAGAAGAACCAGCAGAAAACATACAATATACTTGCTGTTTTTCTGTATCATATCCAATTTGAGCATCAGATTCCATAGAATCTCCCCATGCCCTGTCCCCTAACTTACCTAAATGCAGAGGGGTAACTCCTTCTCCCTTATAAAGAAAGCATCCATTTGGATTAATCCATATCACCCCAAAGGGAGTAGTAGTAACTGCTGCCTGCCTAGAGACTCCTGCTCCTTCTTGCTTATCTTCGAGAATTTCGAAGTCTTTAGATACATTTATAATATATACTGCATTATTTTTAAACTCTAAAATTCTATCTCCATACGCTGCTAAAGCAGTCACTACATCTCCATCATTAGGAGCAACCTCTACCCAGTCAGATTCAATAAATGTGTCATATTCAAATGTAACACTTCTAAATATTCTGTCTGGATAATCTCTATTGTTCATTCGTACATTGGCTATATAGGCTCTACCATTTGCAACAATACCAGTCTTAAAATAGACTTTATCAACCCTATCTCCATTCTCATATTGATTAAGATCTTTAAATGTGACAAGGCTTGGAGGATTAGGAATCCAGTCACTTGTAACTTGAGCAGCTCCTGCTGCGTGATCAAATGAAGATGCAGCATTCCCCCAATCAACCCATTCTCCCTTACCACTTAAGCTTAAGCCTTTTTCAAAGGAGACCGTTCCAAGATGATACCATTCAGTGGTTGTACTTTTTCTAGTATAGATGCGCGCACCATATACACCATCTGAATCAGCATCTTGTGCCGCATAAATAAATGCATGTAATTGAAGAGAAGCAACAGTAAAGCTATTTGTTTCCATATTTTCCATAGCTAGATCAGCACCGCTACTCGATCCTGCTAATTCCGTAATTTCAGATTCTGCTTCCTGTCCTAACTCGCCTCCTTTATACAGCCATGATCCCCCAAATTCCCAATGTTGGTCAGTACTAGATCCCGAATCATGAACATTATCCCACAATCCTTCTGGAACACCAGTTTCCTCAAACCTTATAAGCCAATTTAAATAGGGCTTATCATGGCCAGTAAGTTCTGTTATAACGTCAGAATGACTTCCATCTTGATACGATACTCTCATATCCGTATTATTTGTGGGGGCTACCCTTGCCTGTGTACCAGAAAGCCATCTACTAGCAGTATAATGAGCTACACCATTCGCAGTAGATGAAAACTTATTATGCACATGATGCACTAATGACCGAGGAGTAGTAGTGAAGTCTCCACTTATATATAGATCTCCTTCGGCAGCGTAGAATGCAGGGGTCGTAGGCAAAGCAGCATCAGCACCATATGTATCAATAACATCCTCTATCCATGGAGTTGCAGTTCCCACTTCCATTATATCTAAATCAGTACCATCTGTTTTTGCTATAAATTCATCTCCATAAGGAGCCTCAATTGTTAATGACTTACTAGCTAGAGACCCTCCTACAGTGCTTACAGATAACTCAAAATGCTCAGTATCACTAACAGTAGCTACTGTTGCTCCAGCAGGAATACCTGTACCATAAACACGAGATCCTGCGACAACTGTAGCTGTGCCATGAGTTATAGTCGGATCATCATTGTATGAACAGCCAGTAAGAGTTTGTATTTTAAGTGGATAGTCATTTTCAAATACAAACAGACCATATCCAGCAGTTGGTTCGGTACCAGCGTTAGTTTGATCTTCATATCCATAAGTAGCATTAGTATCGGAAGCAAATATATTAGATGGAACTGTCTTTCCAATAGAAGCAGGATCAAGGTTCTGAATAAAAGTAACCTCATTATCTTCTATCATATGTTCCCCTCTGGTTGTATTTAAACCTCCAGAAAAGTCCACTATCGTAAGGATCCTTTTAGGCACTATTTTGCCAAGATCTTTTTAACCTGGGCCCACAGCTTATCGTCAAGCTTATTCTTAGAACTGGCTACTAAATAGTCACCTAGAACTACAAGCACCTTCTTAAGCATAGCTTCTGTCAATATGGTTTTTGTTAACCACGCTACTATTGCCGGCATATCATTTCTCCTTATTCCAAAGTTCAAATATCGTTTTTACTTTATCCTTTAACACGTCTATATCAACTCTCATCCTTGTCAGTATAACTACTAACATGACAAAGGCTGTAAGTTGTTGCCAATAGTGTGTTAAAAAATCCATTAACTATTTCCATCAATCATGTTCCCCCATATGGAACACTTACCATCTATAATCTGTACTACATCAACAGTAAAGTCACCCTCTCCGTAAAAATCTATTATAGCAAAGGCGTGCGCCCAGTTAATTCTTCTATTATCCAGCCAGGCATTAGCTTCTGTACTCATGTCCTTGAGGCACCCTATTGACCAGGCAGCCTTAGGGCCGTCCATGTGTGTAGCAGTCATATGTTGTAAATCATGCCAGTGTCCGTACATTACATTACATCCTAACCTTCTTAAGTGGTTTGCAGTATGATATTGACCTCCATACTGATGACCGTGATAAAAGAACAATTTACCTATTTTAAGGAACTTTCCAAACGGATGGTAGGTATAACCCCTCTCATCCAGTTTTATGGCCGTTTTGAGCCTATATTGGCCCAAATACGGGTATCCCTCTACAAATCTGTTAAGCCAGTTATCATGATTACCTTCAATAAAGTGACGCTCATCACATTGTATACCATCTAAAGCGTTATCTATTATATCCATTCCTTCATTTACTGCGATAACTTCTTTGTCTATCTCAGGTATCATATACTCCAGTGGAGGCCTTTTCTTTCTCTTCCATTTCCACTGTGAGACTGACTCCCACTCTCCCACATCTCCTAGATCCACATAGATACTAGGACTTACAAGTTTTATTGCCTTTACCAGGGCATTAATTGCAGGCTTATCCTCATAGGGGAAATGCTTATCTGGCGTTATTATTGCCCTCTTTATATCTCTGTCCCATCCCCTATTATCTCTCACTGAGAATTCTTTACGGCAACTATTGCAAAAGTACCTCTGTGAATCCCCACCCTGCTTGTTAACCCTGACTCCATACTTCATTGTCCTATCGGAGTTACAGTTTATACAAAGCATATTTCTCTCCTATCTTGTTCTAAGTTCCTTTGTTATCTTTATTATAAGATAAACAAGTGTAGCCATACCAACTGCTAAACTTACAATCTCTGGTAGCCAACTCCAAAGAGATAACCAAAATCCTCCAAGACCTGCTCCTGTTGTTTTAAGTGTATCTATCATTAAAAATTAGCTCCAAAAAATGTTGCGTTATCTGCTGATACTGCTGCTTCTGTATATGTTACTTCAAGTGCTAAATATGACAACCTTACTTCGATGGTTTGCTGTTTGGTACATGTCAACTCTAAGGCTTCCAAATTAGCATAAGTCCAAGCAGCACTACTACCATCGCTATATGGTCTTGCAGTTCCATTTATTGTTTCATAATTTGAGGCATGAGGGTCATAAAGTCCAACTTCTGTTGCATTTCCAGATGGCACTGCAAAGCCTATAACAACTCTGGAGCTATATGATCTATGAGTAGACCTACCACTACTTAAAAACCGAACAGAAGTAATCGTATCTATATCAGCTTCTGCAACAGATGGATTAGCATATTCTATTGTCATTACTGCATTATTAGTACTGGATCTAACATAAGAAGTATCCCCATTGTCATCATCAAGAGCTCCTGCTATTGTATTAGGAAAAGGAGCAGGTGTCCAATTTGATACAGAACTACTCCCATCAGGTAATAATATCATAGTCGCCATTTCTTATATTCTCCATGTTTAGCTAAAGATTGAACATAATTAACACCATCCATCTTGAAGAATATAGGATAGTCAGATATTTTCCTATTATCACTCTGTAAAGCATTACCAGAATACCATTGTTTTATTGGTAATACCTTTTTCATTTGTTCATCATGTCTCTCTTCACTAATAGCTTCCAATCTATCATCATAAACAAGATCAAACTTTTCATCAGTTTCAAATTCCCAACTAAAGATATTAAGTATTTCTATATCTGAGCTATACCTATCTTTCCAATCTAATGCCATCTGATAGTTCTCTTTATTTGGCTCAAGAATAACATGACGCTTTACACCTTGCTCTTGAAACTCTGTAGCAGTCCACCCCATCCCAAAACCAAACTCCAATACTGAATTTGGATGAAGCTTATCACATAATAGTTTTACACCTTTCTTCAAATATTCTGTCTCTTCTTTATATAATATATTCATACCTGCTATTGTATAATCTGTTTCAGTTTCTTCAAAAGTTCCATCTATCCATTCTTGTGGTTCCATTATGGTGTAGCAAATGCCAAAGAGGCAACTCCATAACATTTATCTGACCCTGGTGTTGCATCATAGAAAAAACTTAGAATATCTACACCACTTGCAGTATTGTCTGGTTTGGTGCCTCCAGGCCAAAGCACATCTGTAGCCCCATCTGCTGCACTTTCATCGTTTTCGTATACCTTATAATTAGTTATAGTATGGTCACCATCATAAGTCAATAACAATAGAAAATTACCAGACGCAATGGGAAATATAAGGTTCAAGTTTGTTATATTCCCAGTTACCGCAAGAGATATTTTATTACTATGTCTAAAATCAATATGTGTATCATCTGTTCCACCAGAGCCTATAATTGTATCATCGCTAAATGTTTCAGCTATCTTTGTAAACCCCGCACAAGCTGTCTTAAATAGTACCACATTACCATCACCACCATTTTCATCTAAAATTATTAATGTATCACCACCAACAACATGACCAACAGTATCTGCCGTAGTTTCGACTATATATGTATTACCACCACTATCAAGATATAGTTTCTTTAGAGCATCTATTCTAACATCAGCACCCGATACAATTAAATCGCCATCAGGGTCTAAAGTTAAATGAGCAGCAGCATCTGAACTATCTACTGTGGCAAGGGTAGTTGCACCAGAAGCATTAACCTGTAATTGAAACTTATCAGCACTTGCAGCATCACTTTCTACTTCTATAAGTGGGTCGCTATTTAAATCAATCTGTATACGTCCATCAGATGCCCCAGACTTTTGCATATAAACATATCTTCCAGGTTCTAAAAACAAATTCCCAGCAGCATCTAAAGTTATATCTGAATTATTACTACCAGTAGTTGCAAGTTCTAAATGTCCATCATTAGCTACACTTATATCAGCATAGTAAGTTGCATCATAAGAAAGCTTTAACTGTGATGAAGTGCTAAATACTTCAAGAGGACTAGCTGGGTCTGTAACTCCTATTCCTACTAATCCTGCATCAGTTATACGAATCCCCTCATCACCACCATCATTTGAGATGTAGTTATCTTGAAGCTGTAAGTTCTTTAACAGCTTATGATTAGGTATCGAGCCTGGTGATATGAGTCTAGTTTTAGGCATTATTTAAAATAAGCTATGCTAACCAATTGTCCACTTACCTCAGCATCAATAAAAATCTCACCAAAATTATCTAGAGCAAGTACGAGAGTTTCCCCTCCATTAAGTTTAATACCTTGTCTGCTAGCAGCAGTTCCGCTGGCTACAGTCGTTCCTGAACTACTACCTACCATAATATAACTTGTATTAGCATCATCTGTTTGTATGAATATCTCCTTTGCATCGGTAACAGATACATTAAGTCCACCATCTGTCCCATCTCCACCACTCAAAGCTGTAGCAGTTGTACTTGCTTCAAAATTAGGATAAGTTACAAAAGTAGTAAATGCATCATCTTGCTCTGTTTCAACTGCCAGACGACCAGAGGCAGAAACAAGTACTGCATCGCCAGCCTCATCTACAAGAATCCTATGCTTTCCAGCTCCAACTACATTAGCCATCTAATACTTCCTTCAGTCCAGCTGTCTCTATATTCTCCATCTTGCCCCTTATTTTCATCCTAGCAAGTTCATCAAGGGCATCTACCTTCCAGCTCTTAAAGTCACCCTTTATCTTATTGACCCTCTCCTGTTCCTTCTTTACAGAATACTCGATACGTTGCTCTGCATCCTTTACTCTATTTTCAACTGAAGAAATCTTAGACTTTATTGATGAAAGTTCGTATTCCTTATGGAACTTCATTTCATCCATATCTTTAAGTTCTGAAAGGCGATCTGCAATCGCATGGTCAAGCCTAGCCATTTCTTGTCCATTAGCAAGATTCATCTTATTATTAAAGTCTTCCAACTCATTAAGTTCTCCTTCAGCTATCATCTTACTTCTATCAATCTCTCCTTGGAATGTTACAAATTCACTTTCCGCAGCACTTTTCCTGGAAGCATAAGCTTCAACTTCTGCCTCTAAACTAGATAACTCAGAACCAAGGAGACTAAGCGTTTCCTGTCCGTCCGCCTGTTCCTTTTTCATTGCTTTAAGTTCTGAGTTAATCTCCTTAGATTCAGCCTTCTTAGATTCCAATAATGCCACAGACTTAGAGAGGATTACCTCCTTTTCCTTGAGTTTGTTATTATTTTCCACTAAAATAGCATTCTCCCCAGATAGTTCCTCCAAACTAGATAATGCTTTCTGTACTCCAAGCTCAGCAGCATTTAACTCTGGCTGTATTGCTTCAAGTTCATTCTTAGCATATACCTGTAAATCCTTGATATCTTCCAGATCCTTTGTAGCTTGTTTGCACTTATCCTCTAGAGACTTAAGATTAGCATTGCCAGCACCAATATCATCTTCCATTCTAGCATTAGCTTCCCTAAGTCTATCATTAGCCTTAGCTATAGACTTCTTTATATCGCTCTTGGATACTTTTTGTTTTTTAGGACCAAACATGGTTTAATGGAAAGACAAGCATACTATACTATCGCTAGATGCTCCTGTCTTACTTTGAACAGCAAATGAAGTTAAAAGAATACCAGATAAGGTAAAAGGTAGATCACCTGGATCTATCTTTATCTTCTTATTAGCTGCTGACTCCCCATTAATCGTAAGGGTTAATAGATCATCTATATCAAGTGTAGAAGTTCCATCAACTGTAGGTTCAACATATAATACTACTTTCTTAGCAGGATTATCTGATGTAATATAAGTAGAAGTATCATCTGTCTCATCTGCCGATAAATCTAATACCTCATAGTTCCAATCAACATAAGCATTAAAGTTAACTGATTCTTGAGTTGTAAACTCCTGTAAGCCAAAATTCCCCATTTATATCTCCTTTATCCTCTATATGCTATTGCACTGGCATTACTTGTAGCTATTGTAACCTTATTCCATCTTCCATATATAGTTGTACCAGCTGGAACTGTTATAGCTGAAAGATTGGGATATATCCCTGGTTCATTGCTAACAGTTGTTACCGTAGCAGCTTCTAATACAGTTAGCGCTACATATTCAACTCCAGATGCTGCAGTTCCGGTATTATCAGTACCAGCACCACCTCCGGATCCACCGGCTTGATCTAGATTCATATACCCGCCCTGGCCTAGTTGAGCATTAAGTGCTTGAGCTGCTGAATATTCAGTTAAACCCATTTATTTCTCCTTTATCTTATTGAGTGGGGACCAGATATCATCTGCCTGGCACCCCAAATCTTTGAACTCTCATGTTTCTCTATGATACGTTGGAACTCTTTAGTATAATATGCTTTTTGCTCCAAGTCCATCATATCTTCAGCTACCTTAGCTTTTACATAGTATACTAATGCCTTAGATAAATATTCTGGTAGATCTATAGTATCAGTTTCGTCATTTAAGATATCAACCTCGCCATATATAAAACCTGGATCTAAAAATGCTTCATATATATATATTTGATTCCCCGTATCTGCAGTAAAAGAAAAGGTCGTAGTACTTATAACATCCAAATCAGTACCACTAGCTATCATATACCTTGTTGCTTCCGATAGATCAAGAACACTAGTAGAAGTCATTTTCCAATTTGTAAATAATCCATTATTACTGTAAGTCGCATCCGAACCAGATATATATAAAAAACTAGTTTGAATATCAGATGGATAATCGGGAGAATGTTCCCCAGCACCCCCAGTATCAGAATCATCTGGCAGACCTGATTGAAAAAGGGAATGAAAGTCAGAAGTAGCAGACATGTCTGATATTGTTTTATTAGTAACCCATATTACTGAGTTTTCATAATAAGTTTTAATAGATTGATTAACCTTAGTATATGTTTTTAATCCTCCATGAGAAGTGCTTCCAGCAGTACCACTAAACGCTTGCACTTCCTGTATCTTATGAAGGCCATTCCACCTATTAGAACCTTGGATGACTATATGATCATCAACATTCAAGTCA
>Ga0114906_1001235_pt1 | contig 13640 bp, 21 predicted proteins | sample MalvirDeepMed_M9_FD_89687 | JGI IMG/M metagenome (GOLD analysis project Ga0114906, IMG submission 89687) | Marine viral communities from the Global Malaspina Expedition - Malaspina viral metaG DeepMed_M9 | ecosystem: Environmental > Aquatic > Marine > Oceanic | place: Mediterranean Sea...
GCTCTGGATCATTCCAGATCAAGACTCCTCTGGAAGTGCAACAGGAAATCAATGCGCGTCACGCGCAGAATAGGTCTTCCGGTGACTGGCGTTCCCGTGAGTTTTCACGGAACCAAGAGATCGCGGAGAACTTCACAAGCAGCCTCTTCGGAAACCCGGAGAAAGAGAAGGCAGCGGATATCCAGAGGATTGTGAATCTCGCCCTCGCAATGGAACCTATTGTTACGACTGACGCCGATGGTAAGACCACGACAGAAGGAACGCTAGAGGCTAACAGGCGTAGGTTTATGCGTATATTTGAAGAGGCCAGAGTCGATCACCCGAATGTAGCTCTTGAGATGCTCAAGATGGTATCGGCCGCTGACACAGCCATCGCGGCACGCGATAAGCTTAGGGCTGACGTTGCTAATGCGGCCGAAACAAATATAAAAGACCTGAAAGACGATTACGTGTACACATATAATGAAGCTGACGGCTCCACGAAAGCTTACCTGACGCTGGACGAAGACCAACGCGCAGAGCTGACTGAAGATGTGAGGAAGAACCCCGCATTGAAAGTAGGGAGTAGCGTCGAGGTTGCTAACTGGCAAGACGCAGATATGCGACGAGTGATAGAAGCGGAGAATGAGGCATGGCGTCGTGCAAACCCCACCCAACCGGGGTGGGAGAACAAGGCAGACAAGGCTGCGTACGTTAAAGCGATTCAAGGCACAACGCAGTCACTGCAGCTAGAAACGGATCTCATAGAGATACTGGCGAGGGATCCTCGCGCTATAGGCACACCTCCGACGACTCACGAGGGTCAGGGCGCATTTATGACCGGCGGTAACAGGTCTACACTGATAATCAAAGAACTTAAAAACATAGATCTATCAATTGGTGGCATGGCTGAGTATCTGGGGTATGACGAGACTGATCCCGCTGTCATGATGCTAAGAGAGGCTGTCCGTATAGGGATGGATCCTGATGGCGCCCACAAGGCTGCGATCGACGCAGGCATGACTGAGGCCATGCTTATTGACGTCGCCTACATCTACGCCAAACAAAAGGATGGTGGTGGTCGATTGTCCGACAAGGACGTCGAGATGGCTCTTAAGATGCTGGGAGGCAACTCTGCGGCCATAGAAGTCTTCCTTGGAAGGGCAGAGCAGCGCATGAAGATGGCGATAATGCGACAAGATGACAGACTAGGTTTTTATAAAGCTATTGATCCTAAGTTTGCTTCGGCAGGGTGGGGTAAGGGAGTCACACATCTGCTGCGACAGCGAGATGCACTCAAGCCACGCTTTGACGCGGCGATAAATGCAGCCTATGAAACAGCTGCGGAAAGAGAGGCAAACGTACGGAATGCCGAAACCGCTCTCGACCCACGCCCGGCATCGGACCAAGATATTATGAATTACGACCTAGGCACATAGCATGAGCGATTTTGAAAGAAGTATAGGCGAGAACGTCGAACGACGAGACCACATCGCAGTCAATGGTCCACGGACAGGTGTGTACGGCTCCGATCCCCGCGATGTTGGCGTGGACCCTGAAATAATAAAAGAGAACGCAGCGGCCCTGACGCATGAACAGGCGCGAACACTACAGAGGGAGCTGCAAGAAGTACCAGTGGCTGACCATGGATCTGATGACTTCATAATGAAAATAACGAAGTTACGGGATTACATCGCCATAAGTCGGGGGGGCAAGCCCTTGACTGACGTTGACGTGGCCCAAATGGCGCGCATGAGTCGTGAGGGGTATGGCGACAACACACAAGAAGTTGCGATTGACAAGCTGAATTCAGACCCAGACCGTGGATGGAAGGAAGATATAGAGATCGGCCTGCGGACTGCCTACTCGCACAGCCAGCTTGGCATTATGCAGATGATGGAACAGGACCCTGAGAAGGATGACGAACTGTCAGCACAACTGGCTAACGTCAACGCCGCCTTTTCAATGAATAACGAACCGGGTTCCGGCATTAGCCTGCGTGATATTGCTACTATAGCGCAGGAGGCTCTGATGATGATGGGCGTACTGGCTACTGCTACAATGGCTGCGGCACCAGTCGGACTATCTGCTGCAGGTGTTGCGGCAGCGGGCTTTGCAGCGGGTGCTCATAAAGCCACACCTAGTGGCACCGCAGCAGAGGGATGGAGTGACCGCGTCACCGACGGTGCTTTTAGCGCGGTATTGAACATGATAGGGGGAGGCTGGTTCAAGCATGGCGCTAAGCAGGTGCTCCCACAAGGTCCACTCGCACTTCTCCACAAATTTGGAACTGACAGCAAGGCGGCACACGCTGCTCAGAAGATGTTAGACCCCACACAACCAGCCCTCACCGCTAAAGCAAACGCTGCGACCCTTGCCGTCGATCGGCTCACCGAGCAGACACAAGTGCAGAAAGAGATGCTTGCGAAGGTTACGGTTCTGGCAGAGCTGGCTGTGGATAAGGTTGGTAAAACTAAGGACGGTGTTGTAACTGCCGCTACTGGTGTAACCAATCGTGGCGAAGCTGCCTTCCGCGAGATGCAAGAGACAGCCCTCGACTACGTCCGACCGATTATACAGAACATGAACGACATGTCCAAGGCAGGTGTTGTCAGGAATTGGATCAACACCTCACTCGCTAAGTCTACTCGCGTCGATCCGGGCACGAGTACTCCATGGCTGGACACCGGAGACTTTGTGAAGCGGCTTGGTCACCTCGGTGACAATGAGCTGAAGAATGAGCTTGGGGTTATCGTCGGCCCTGTTCTTACTCGTGTACGGGACCTGTTTGCTAACTTGGGGCGTGTCACTAAGATGACCTCCAAGGAAGCGGAGAATATAGTCGAGGCCATGGGTGTTGACACGAAGGTAAAGTCACTCGCCAAAATCCTAGCCGCCAACGGGCCGAAGAGCAAAGAGCAGGCAGCGGCAGTTGGCCGCGAGATCATCCGCGCAGCAGAGAAGCGCGCTGCGATGAAAGCACGGGCAGTACAAGCACAGAAGGCACAGGTGCAGAAGGCACAAAGCGCACAGAACCAAGCAATGGGTGAGCTGGAAACCGCCGCAGGTCAGATGAATGCAGCTGGACCTCGACCACTGCCGGAGGCTCCTCCAGTGGGAGGACCGAAGGGCGGACCTGCTGGTCATGCCGGAGTTATGGCAGCAGTGGCTACTAACGACATGAGACAGAACTCAACTTCAGTCCCATACAGTGGTGATGGCACCTTGGGTGAGCAACTTGGTAAGTCACGCGGGTTTGTTAAATAATTAGCGCCAAATTTGTTAAATAATACTTTAAATGAAACAATATAACTATTTGATTTTTCTATATAATAATAATACGTTGTTAAATAATTAATATTCTTCTTGCAAATAAGTCCAAATGAACGTCTGGGGGAGAGGCAGTAAGGAGAACCTCGCCACTGTAGACGAGAGACTGGTGGCTGTCGCTAACCTAGCCCTACAGGTGCTGGATCACTCCGTCATACAGGGGCACAGGGGAGAAGAAGAGCAGAACAGGTACTTCGATAAGGGTACCAGTAAGCTACGGTTCCCGTTAGGCCGACACAATAGCCTCCCAAGCCTCGCAATTGATATACAACCCTACCCCTACCCCTCTAGCCAAACGTCCCTTAGAGAGGCTCTGAGTCGGTTAGCTGGGGTTTACCAAGGCATTGCTGCCCAGAGTGGTATCAACATACGTTGGGGCGGCGACTGGGACATGGACGGAGATCTTGAAGACAATAATTTTGATGATCTGTTCCACATTGAGCTTGTGGAGTAATAGCCTATACGCAGTGGAGGTTCCACCATTGCCCAGTCACAAGAGTATCCCACAGATATGTGAGGCACTGGAGATGGGGGAGGAGTGCGCCCTTATTACAGCCCCGCAGGTGATCATCAGCAACGTAGCAAGCATGCTAGGCACGCACGGGCTGTACGTTAGGGGAGAGTCAATCATTTTTGTTAGTGCCACACTAAAGATGTCAGAGTTTCTTCAGCTTGTTATTACACATGAACTGATTCACTACCTCCGGCACAACATGGGGATTGCAGACAACCCCTGTGAAGCAGAACATCAGGCCCGGAAGGGTACAGCGATCATACATAACTTTAGCTACGATGATACGTGGCGTGAAATTGGGAGATACAGGTGCGATGAAGATACTTGACTTTGTGGGGGCTATATTTGAACCCGCAGTAAAGCTGATTGATGACCTGCACACGTCAGGGGAAGAGAAGCTGGCTATGAAGGCTAAGATGCTTGAGATCCAAGCCGGTATTCTAAGCAAGGCTTCAGAGTATGAGAAGCAACTGCTAGAAGCACAGTCCAGTATCGTTATGGCAGAAGTCAAGAGTGACTCATGGGTCACAGCTAACTGGCGCCCTGTCACCATGCTTACCTTTGTAGCCGCTATCATGGCTTACTGGTTCGGCCTTACCCCAGACACACTGACGCAATCAGCAGTGGACAGTATGTTCACGCTGGTGCAGATTGGTATAGGTGGGTACGTAGTAGGTCGATCAGCGGAGAAAGCTGCCGCGGTACTGAAGAAATGATCCCCCGCAAGCCTGCCGTGGTTGTCACATGGGCTGACGCGTGGGGAGAAGACGAGGACGTGGAGCTAAAGTATATAGACCACGCCCCCATGATAACTCGCACTATCGGCTGGCTCCTCCTGAATGATGAGGTAGGATGCACAATAGCTATGGATAGTTATATAGATGAAGAACACCAGAACTCGTACAGGAATACAGCATTCATTCCTGCACTTATGATCACGGAGATACAGTACCTCTCGTAGAAGCTCACTCTCTCCCACCTAGGGTAGTGCCCTAGATCAAAGCCCCCGTGAGGGGGCTTTTTTATGCCTGCGAATACTTCCAGAGGAGCATCTGCGCTTCCCATCTAATGGGCCTAGGGTATGCGTAGGGACTCCAGAATGCGACGGTGACGTCACGGTCTTCGTAGTACCTAAGCACCTTATTGAACGCCCAGTAGGGCATAGGGTCACGCCACTGATCCATGCGATCCCAGATGAATGCAATCGGTTGTTTGATGTGGACGGTATCGATCAGGGACAGGGCTAAGTCCTGCCTGCGCTTCCAGTTAACCCATCCACTCTCGGTGAAGTCATTCTTCCAGTAGCCTGTCGTAGACCCCCATGTGAGACCAGTGGTCACACCACGGTTCGCCAGCTCTCGCTCTGCGATGTAGGAGAGCCATCTCTGGGGATCCCGCGTTGCTTGACCCACATGGTCAGGCATCAGGTATAGGAACAGCTTCAGGTCTGGGCGGAGGAAGTTGATGCGGTCCACCAGCTCCTCACGGATACGGACTGAGTCCTGTGGGTGTAAGTCGTAGTTCAGGTACTCCCACGTACCACTGGAGCGTTCAAGGTTGATGCCCAGTGCCATGTCCTGTGGGACATCTGCTATGATCTGATCGAAGTCTTCGTTGTGTTGAGGCTTGCCGTCTGGTCCCTCTTCCAAGAGCCATCCGTTATTCGGACCCCAGTGTGCGCGTTCCCATGCCGGTGTGTCAGGCAGGGTAGGACTGATGTTATAGATTTTCATCAGCGTGTCCAGTAATGTAGTTGTTTGTGCTCGGGGCAGCAGCCCTTGAGCGGGTGTGGAAAGACGTTGATTCCCCAGATGATGAAGGCCGCACTAAGGTACCCGACGGTCAGGGCCAGTGCAGACCACTTTACGGCTGTCTTAATCATAAGTTTGTATCCTGATGGCAGTTGGGATCGTCACAGTAGATCCGTGAGTAGTTTGAGAGGCGTCCATTGGAGCCAATGCACCTTGCCCTGAAGCAGGTGATGCCAGCGATGGTGGTCTCAATAGCACAGACTGTTCGCTGCCCCATCTCGATCCACCCCTTGCCGTCAGGTGTACGTTGAAACTCAACGATCACACACCTGTCCTCCTTTGCACATGTCAACTCAATGTCAAGGGGTAGTACCTCTGCCTTCGCCGCCTTGGCGACGAAGATCGCAGCGAACATGACAATGAACAGTACAATAATCCAGTCGTACCATCTGGTACGCTGTGCCCAAGCTGCATTCCCACCTGTAGCTCTCTCGGCCTTCTTTCTAAGCATAATGGAACTTCCAAAGTAATCCTAAGTTTGCCGTACCGTATGATACGAACACCATAAAGCCCGCCATGTCACCTCGTCTGAATGACAGTATGCCTTCGAGCAGGTAGCACGCTGTCGGTATGAGGATCAAATACAGACTCACTCCTCTTCCTTCTCTTGCATACTCAGTCCTTCGGCCAGTGCTGCCCACTTTCTGAGAGACTCTTCAGCCTTGTCCGATCTTTCCTGTGCGATCGCCAGATCCAGTGTCGCACTCACAGCCTCCGCTTCCCACAGTGCCTTGCGGTTAGAAATGAACTCGTTGGGGTCGTCCAGCAACGCTGTCGATGCAGGCTCTGCGGCTGCATCCGGCTCCGGCTCAGGCTCCGGCACAGGTGCTGGCGGATCGTCCAACCCTCGCGTGTCAGGGAGTGTCTGTTCATGCTCCAGCGTGATAGCGTGGCGTACACTGTCGCACCATGCCATGATAGCTTGCGCCTTGAGCTGCCCTTCGGGCACCCAGTCAGACCACAGCGCTTCTCCACTCTGTAGCACATAGCACAGTCGGACTTGGTTCTTGTCATCAACCTCTTGCCGAGTCGCATTCATTATGGCGCTGTCACCTACCTTGTCACCTGCTCCTCTACTCATGTCTTCACCTTCCAGTCTCTGTCCTTGTAAAATATAAATGTGTCGCTACCTTCCTTGGTAACACACTCTGCTACGAACTGCGCAGATAGTAGCTCCAGCACCCGGTACTCTTCACCCTCAAACGTGACGATGTCATCCACCTTCGGCATTGTCATCGCATGACTCCCGCTTGTGTCGGTTGCACACGAGTCCGCGACTGTAGGTTACTGCCACAGTCACGGCACTTGTACCTCTGGTACGTTGCCGCGTTGCTATGCTCCACTCCGTTCTTCACGAGATCTGTCCCAGCACACACACGACACGTCGGTACGTCTGCTGCTTCATACAGGGCTGCGTTGGGGTGGTTGCGTATCCAAGGAAGCAGCACGTAGTACAGCTCTTCCAGCAGTCTGGTGTCCTGTACGTTGTACCTCTTCATCTTAGCCCACGCCTTCTGGCACTGATTACCACAGTCAACCCACAACTGGAACCCCTCGTGCTTGATCTTCTTGCCGATCTCTGTCTGCCCTGACACGAAGTCCAGCTTGTTGGAGAGGAACCTGAAGTTGCTCTTGACTACAGTCATCAGATCTACCTGCCGGTATGGCGTAGGAGGATCTAAGTTCAGCATCAGGAACTCTCTGTTGATTACCTTCATGTCGAATGACTTGCCGTTGTAGTGTACCACTACGTCAGCTTTGTCGAGCAGCTCCCACAGGACTTCCATCATAGCTGGCGTGTCCTTCAGGGTCTCTGCCTTAGCGAAGATGATCTTCGGCTTGCCATTCCACTTAGCAGCAAAGCATATCATCCTGCCCGGTTCTATGACCTGAGTCAGTCCTATGTTTTGCTTGAACAGACCCCATGTATAAACCTTATTGGGGCTGGTCTCTATGTCGATATGCAGTATTCTCATGCTCATTAAGCGTTCTCCAGTTCCTTCTGTAGCATTGCCAAAGCGCGCCATGCAACCTTGGTACTATGTAGAACCCCATCTTTGTCCATCTTGCCTCTGTCCATAAAGTGACGTATCAATGCGTCACTCTCGTCGGCAGACTTAGGGCGATCCCAGTGCATCTCTGTGCCCGGATTGTGCTGCTCGTTACCAATGTAGCTGCACTGTGCAACCGCAGAGATAGCGAGCGGGAAGTAGTCTAACACACCTGTTGCTATAGGTGTAGCTTTTCTTTCCTCTGCGTCAGTCACTTGTTCACCGCCCCAACACCGTAGCAGACGGAGCAACCTACACCCCGATCCATACGGATAGCGCCACGTCCTTTGCAACGAGGGCATGGTCTCTTCGCTGCGTTGTACTCGGCGTGCTGTTCCTGCATGACAACCGGCTCACGTTCTGGACTGATCTCCACGCGTGCCCTCTCGTAGAACTTCCCAACATCAGACCCAGTCAGAGCATAGCGAGCCTCTGGCTCGTATCCTGCTGGGAACTTCCGATTCGGATCGAAGCTGCGCACTTCAATGTGAGTAACCGGCCCTTCTGGTTTCCAGTTCTTCGCCATCAATAAATCTCCAAGTTAATTCGCCTATCCCCCTAAAATCTCAAATCCTGATGTTGCGCTGCAATAAGAAAGTCTTTCAGCTCAACAGGACATGCCTGAATCTCTTCTATGCTACGCTTACGCGTAGGTCGTGCGCAGGGGTTCCATACGAAGCAGGGCACCCCCGGTAGAAAGCTTGTCACCCATTCGGAAAGGGTTCGAGTCTTGGTAGCTTTGGTGTCAGCTTGGAGCACGAACACGAGATCAATGTTTGGCCCCGTTTTGTGGAAACAACGGAGAAGGTGTCTTCTGGTCGCGGGCATGTACCCCTTAGCCTCGATAAAAGTTGGTCCACTTTCTGCGTCCCTATGTACGACACATATATCTGGGGTATATACCCTTCGTTGTACAACGACGCTACTGCCGCATTCCATGCAAGCCCCTCCACTGACTGGCGTGGTGTAATCAAAGGAATGGCCGTCACTGACCCCTGTATCACAGCTAGACACAGTGTCTCGAGCAAGTGCCGCCTGTATGCCTGAAAATACCCTAAATTCGAACTCAGACGCCCAAATATCTCCTCGATCATCTTGCCACCTCTTGTCAGAGCGCTTAGTGCTAACTTTCGGCATCTGGATTCACCACATGCCAATCTGTATCTTCAAAGGAGCGAATATACAGCACTTTGGGATCTACCTCGATCATAAAGTGTATATCGTCATCCAGCCGCATTGTTGCGATTCCTCTCATTGTAGTGGGCTTGCCCATCACTGGTGTAACGAATTCGATCACCTGATTATGCATTTCTGCCCATTTCACGATGCTCTCTCCCACCCGGTCACTTGATTGAACCTTTGCATAAATACTTCGTATGCGCGATCTGGCAACCATCCTGATGGGCGCAGATGTGGCATTGTGTCCGATATGGACAATGCAGCCTCTCTCAGCCCGCATTCGTAGGGGTCGGTTTCCCAGTTAGCACCGAATGGGAGCAGATCCTGTGCCTCGATAAACCGCATATAGACGTCTGCCAGTTGTACCTCGGCAGAGGTGGTCTCAGGAAGTCCGAAGCTACGGCGCATTTGCGCTGCTGCACGGTCCTCAATGCTGTTGAAGCTACGATGGATCTGGCGATCACCGGGCATCTGTCCCATATAGTGCTTGATTGGGAAGGGTACGTCGCCTACCAGACACTCGTGAGCGTCATGCATAAGTGCTTCAAAGGCAAACTCAGGTGTTACAAGATGAGAGGCTTTAACACAGTGTTCTGCCACGCTGTAGAACCCGTTGCAGTGCCCGTTGAACCGGCACAGCTTGCTAAGGCTACCTGCGACCATAGGGGCATAGAATTCCTGATCCTCTCCATCGATGATCCACTTGCTGCCATCACCTAGCTCTATGAAGTCAGTCATATTGCTGCCCCAGCTCTTCGTTAGCCAACTCGCAGATGTAGTCCTCTGTCAATCGTAAGAGGGCATACAGATCCTCTAGGCCTAGGTCGGCCAGTTCCAGAAGGTCACCATCCGGTGTCAGGTAGTAAGCCTCTGTGCGTCCCTGCTTCTCGCTGAACATGCTCATGTCGTTTCCTCATCAGGTTGGCCGGGCGGCGTCCAGAGTTGCCCCGGATAGGTTTGCATAAATACCAAACGTGCATTTTCAAGCGCTGCTTCCGCAGCGGTCATCCCCTCTGGGTACTTCTCGGGGTACTTCTTCATATTCTGTGCGTAGGCTGCTACCGTGAGGCGCCAGCGATACTCTTCCCATGTCTCTTCGGTGGAGGCGACGACATCGCCTGTGTTGTAGTTCTCCAGCCATGCGCCTAGCATCTTGTCGGCTGCCTTGTCGCCGACGCGAAACATCCCCTGTATGTTGTCAGTGGGATCACCAGTGAGCGTCTGCTTCCAGAAGAAGTAGCTGGCGTCATTGATGTCGACGTCATACATGACCTTCTTGGCGTAGTCGTAGTGAGGGCCGGGGATCTGATCTAGATCCTTGTCTATGGTGCAGATCACATATGGTGTGTCAGCGGCGAAGTCCACCCAGCTCAGTATGCTACACTCGTCGTCCGCCTCATGGCCTTCGATCAGGCGAGCATCCCAGTTGTCGAACATGTACTTGCGGATCGCTTCGTAGTGGATAGGGCGGTAAGCCTTGTCGCGGTTGCCCTTGTACGGCTTGATCGTGGCTATCTCGTTGCGGAAGTTGTCAGGGCCGGACAGCAGGACAGAGACCGTTGTGGCCTTCTGGCGCATCTCACGCTCTGCGTCTTGGATACATGCCTCCATCGTCAGCTTAACGCCTCTCAGAGCGAATGGGAGAGGCTCAACGTCAGGAATCATCGTATCCTCTAGGATGATGTAGTCCTCGTGCTCCTTCTTCCATGCTATCTTCTTGGCGCCTGCACTGGACTCCTCACACTTAGGGAAGAACTTCTCGACCAGCTCCCCGTCAGGGGTCTCTGCTATGACCTGATAGTTGTGTGTCTCCGCAGCAAAGCCTGCGCGGTACACAACCGGGTCTGCATCTATGATAACGTGTAACATCTACAACATCCTTGACGCTATGTTTGCGCGCCTGATGTCCTGAGCGTTCTTGTTACGTTTACGACGTTCTGCCACCTTATCCTTGTTATCCTTGACGATAATAAGGTACGCTGTGTCCTTCGTATCTTCCGGGTATGGCTTCTTCATCATAAACTCCAAATAGGTGGGGCCGAAGCCCCGGTTGCATCAGAATGGTATTTCTTCTGCGGGTGGTGCTGAGGCGAGCGGTGGGGCTACTGCTTCAGCGACCTGATCAGGCAGTGCCTTGTCAGGAGTGGTAACGACCTTGCCACTGTCCGCAACTGTCTTCAGTTTGCGGCGCGTAGCTGAGTCATAGTAGTACTCAACAGTGAGCTTGTCGATAGCGGAGGTGATCTCGTCGAACCGCTTGCTGACACCGGCTGCGCCGGTGGCTTTAGCGATGGGAACCCCACCATGTTCAAGCAACATGGAGACAGCGGCCAGAGCGTGTGTGCGCGCAGCACTCCAACTCATGCGACTGATGTCATCCTCTGTGTTGAAGCCGCCAATGGCGCCAAACAACTCAGACTGCTTCACTCGATCAGCAGCAGGCTTGTAACTATTGCCGCCACCGCTTTTCTTCTTCGGCTGTTGCACCTGTTGGGGTGCATTACCCGCTGGCACGATTGTGCCGGTGCCTTCGACCATGGTCATGGCCTTAGCATCTTTGGGGTTAGCTTGGAACTTAATGTAGTCGCCTTCGGTAAAAGGACAAGATACATTGAAGCCCATCTGGAAGAAGAATGGATCCTCGTTGCCGTTAGCATCCGCAATCTTAAAAGATTTTGCATACCACGCCCCGCGAGCATTCGTTCCTTCGTTTGTAAAGATACGGGCTACAAAGCCCTCTTTATTTTCACTCATGCAGCTAATACTCCGTTGTGTAGCGTCTTACCATCATAAAATATATCGTAATTCTCTTCTTCACCCTCTGACCAGTGTGACCCTACGGTCACGCCGACACCCAAGGGAACAAAATCAAACTTCACTCCGTACACCGCTTCCAGATACTCGTAGACGTCTGTCGTGAATGCCTGTTTCGAGATCCTGCGATAATCCTCAATCGCATCTGGGTGTACCTCACAAATCAGTGAGTCATGTATAGAGTTTACGAGAATAATCTTGTCTTGCAAACCCTCATCCATAACCCTGTGCCAGAAGTAGAACACAGCAATCGGTATAATCTCTGCCGTCGCTAGGCTCTGTACCGGGTAGTTTGCCACTGCTCGCTTGACGTTGACGTACCCAGTGTTTGAGACTTTAGCGTACGGCCAGTAAAAACGCAAGCCCCATTCTGTAATTAAACGCCTCGTTGCCAGTACCTCTTGCACCCACCCCTTCTGGGCGGCAGTGAGGCTGTCGTACCGCTCTGCGAATGCCTTGTACCAGCGCATCTGCTTTTTGGTACCATACTCGCCGCCATAGAGCGGCTTGAATGTCTCTGACTTGGCCTTTTGACGTAGTGTCTTGACCCACTTGTCACCATTGCGATACCGTTGCAGCAGCTCTGTATAGTCTTTATCTTCCATCGCAGCAGCACTGGTCAGGTGAGCATCAAAGTCTGGATCTAGGATGTCCATACGAGCCTGATCATCGCGCCCTAGGTGAGCGGCAACCCTGAACTCTAGCTGACTGCCGTCAGTCTCGCAGATCTGCCACCCCTCATTGCGTGAGGTGAACAGACGCTTGAACACTCGCGGCAGATTCTGGAACTGCACACGCTTGGGCTTATCGAATGCCTCAAACTGTGTCCTAATCCCTGACGATGACAGCCTGTGTGTTGCTGTCACTGTCTGGTTGAACTCCGCGTGGAACAGCCCCTTATGCTCGTCGACTGTACCCACAAAGAACTCTAGATTCTTGGACAAAGCGTCGCCTACGGCGCCTAGCTTGGCCTTCAGTGACACATACTCCTTCTGCTCAGGAGTGGATGCCTTCAACTTCTCGAGCGTGTTCTTATCTGTCTTACGCTTGCCTGACTCTGTGCGCTGTGGCTTCCCACCCCGGTAGGTCAGCTCCTTGAACTTCAGTACATCGTACATGAACTCTGCACGTTGCAATGAGGATCGCCAGTTGATACCGCCAGTCAGGGCGTCCATCTTCTTGGTCAGTTCAAGGTACTGGGCCTTATAGTCAAGGTACTCAGCTTGCACCCTGTCGGCATCTAGGAACATGCCGCTAAACTCCATAGAACTGAGTGCTGATGTCAGCAAACAGCGTGTGAATACTAAACCCAGTCTGTCCGAAGACTGGAGACGCGCAAGCTGGTCTAGGTATAACCGCTCTGTGTCCCTGACGTCTTGTTCACATCGTCCCTGAATCCATGGCCGGGGGATGCTTATAGGATTGATACCGTGCTTGATCATCGTGTCTACCACAGGATCCTTGATGTCCCAGTACCGCCGACGGCAGCACATGTCCAGCGACGTTGATGCCCCTGCCATGTTCTTGTCGCCTGCGGCTAGGTTACCAAACAGCACATACTCTGCAATCTTCGTGTCGTACACCAATGTCTTATGCAGATCAAGCCCACACCGCTTGAGCCACATCAGTTCATACTTTGCATTGTGTGCGATCAGGAAGTCTGCCTCCTCAATGTGCCGGAGCAGCTCGTCGAAGTCGAACTCCGATCCGAACTGACTGGTGGTGTACCCAAGGTAGCTGCTATGCCCCTTCCCTAACTTCCACGACCCCAACAGGATACCATTGGCAGGGTGGATGGCCGAACCGTGGTCTCCGTGGGACGTGTCAGTCTCCCAGTCAAGGACAACGTAGTTGTCACTCTCGTAGATCGAGGCGTCCATATCTCGAAGGAAGGGAGGTAGGCTCACTATTCGATGCTCCTAATAAAGGAAATAATGATGAATACAGCCGCCACCGCTATTA
>Ga0114906_1001238_pt1 | contig 13619 bp, 3 predicted proteins | sample MalvirDeepMed_M9_FD_89687 | JGI IMG/M metagenome (GOLD analysis project Ga0114906, IMG submission 89687) | Marine viral communities from the Global Malaspina Expedition - Malaspina viral metaG DeepMed_M9 | ecosystem: Environmental > Aquatic > Marine > Oceanic | place: Mediterranean Sea...
ATGCAAGGGTACTTAATTTGGGAGTAGAGTTTACTATTGTAACAGAAGACGGATTTAATAAATCAGAAGTTTTAAATAACTGTTTAAACGAGATAGAAACTTACTTTTCTAAAGTCCCCGAAATTGGAGAATCTCTTAGCATTATAAAAATTTATAGTATTTTGAATGATATTGATGGAGTAATAGATGCTATGCATGTTACAATCGATCATAAAAGCGGAACTAATTACGCAGATCTGAGATTCAATGTTAAAGAAAATATGTCCGCGGATGGGCGATATGTTATTATTCCAAAAAATGTTATTTATGAAATAAAATTTCCGGAGAGTGATATTAGAGGCGTGGTTAAATAATGGCAATTAAAAAATATATTGCAGATAAAGACAATACGATAACAAACGCGTTTGAGGCTGACTTGTCGACTAGGGGCACGGGGTCAAATATGGGTGCTTCGGATATTTTAGAAGTATTTTCTATATACGGACAAGCTTTACAACCTTCTTCATCAGTGGGAAACGGATCGGGGGACTCCTCGGAACTATCAAGGATTTTGTTACAATTCCCAGTAAACAACATTTCAGCAGACAGGACTAATGAAGTAATTCCAGAGTCTGGAAGTGTTGATTTTTATTTAAAGCTTTATAACGCGCGCCATGGCCAGACGACTCCTAAAGAGGTCATTTTAACTGTTTCTCCAGTTTCTAAAACATGGGAAGAGGGCTTCGGATTGGATATGGACGAGTACAAAGACATAACCAGAGATAGAGAAGGTTCCAACTGGATGAATTCCGCCTCTGGAACAATTTGGACGGAACCCGGCGGAGATTATTTAACATCATCAGTAGTAACTAAAACTTTAGAAAAGGGAACAGAAGATTTAGAAGTTAATATAACTGAACTAGTAGAAGAATGGATTTCTAGCGATGGATACACAAATTACGGAATTGGGGTAAAGTTAGATGAAACTCAGGAAGCATATTTTTCCAGCTCCACTGGAGGGACTACAGGTTCAGTATTACATAATGTAGCTGGAGCTAAACGATCATTTTATACAAAGAGATTTTTTGGACGTGGAACAGAGTTTTTTTTCAAGCGCCCGACTGTTGAGGCTAGGTGGGATTCTTCCACTAAAGATCAGAGAGGAAATTCTTTTTATAGTAGTTCATTAGCATCCGATACAGAAAATATTAATACACTATATTTTTATAATTATTTTAGAGGTCAACTTAGAAATATCCCTAGAATTGATTCTAATGGGTCTCCAATCTATGTAAAATTATATAGAGATGACAACGAGGGCAGCCCAACAGGAACTCCGGTAACACTTGTTCAGAGTGAATATGTTACATCCACTAACCAAACTGTAGTGACTGGCGGGTATGTCTCTACTGGAGTATACTCTGCATCATTCGCTCTTACTGCGGGCCTTTCCCCAGATAAAACCCTGCATGACGTTTGGTTTAGTGGCAGTTCCGAAGGCGCGACTTTATTTACCGGCAGTTTCAGTCCAATAGAATTAAAATCTTCAAATTACAAGCCATACCCAGAGTATGTAACAAATATAACAAATCTAAAATCAAAATATCATGTTAGTGAAAATCCAACTTTTAGACTTTTTATAAGAGAAAGAGACTGGGATCCAACAATATATACTAAAGCTGTTTCTACTCCAGATAGTAAGGTTATAGAAGATGGATATTACAAAATATTTAGGGTTGTTGATAATCTAGAAATTATTGATTATGGAACCGGGTCTGCTTTGTCTCCCCAATCTGATGGCACCGCTGGATCATATACAAGAATGTCATATGACGTCTCCGGTAGTTATTTTGACATAGATATGTCGTTATTGGAGACTGGCTATATGTATGGAGTAAAACTAGCATACTTTGTTAATGGTTCTTATATAGAACAACCAGAAACGTTTAAATTTAGAGTAGATGAGCTAGAGAAGCAATAAATAGGGTTTATATATAATGAGTTTAAAAGACTTATTCAAGAATAAAAAATTTTTAAGGCCCACATCAAAAGATGATATATCAAAGGATATTGAATCTTCTGATTTAATAGAGGCCTATAAAAAGGATAAGAATACTTTCATTCCAGATATAGATTTTTCTGAGCCGGAAAATTTTGCCAGATATGGATCCGCAGAAAAGTATTATACTGAAGCCTTCACTAGAATAACTGATCAATTCCCATATGATGGGTCTAAGAATGAAAAAACTGAATGGTTTATATCTTCCTCATATATTGATAAGTGGATTTATGATAATAAATATCCTAGAGTAAACGGATACGTAAACTTTTCGCCAAATGGATGGGGTTCTAGAGCATCTTCTCACACAGACGCGAACACCGGCTACACGCTGGGTATGCCATCAAACAAAGAATATATTTTAATTAAAGGCGGCCCTAACAAAGATTCTGACAAAGATTATAAAAAAGAAGGCTCTAAGTCTAACATCTATGACTTAGACAAAAATAGAACTACAAACTTAAGATTAAATCTAGCATCTGGCTCTACTGTTGAATTTTGGTTAAAAGTTGATGCTCTACCAGATACAGGAAATGACGGTGTTACTGATCGTATGACTGTGTTCGATTTGTGGAACGGAGTAGGCCGGAGTAACATGAGATATGGACGATTTGAAATTTATGTTAATAATGATGGAACGGGTTCTAATGCAGCTTTCGGAATCCACGCTCTCTCCGGATCCGCGGGCTCCTGGGTGGCGAAGACCGGTCCCGGCTTTAACGCTGCGAGCGCGTCAGCGACGAATGAGGGTCTATTCACGGATTATACTAAAGACTCTCTGACCGATAGCAAATGGCATCATTATGCGTTTGTACTTAAAAATACTGGCAGTAATCTTATTTCACAGTTGTTTGTTGATGGAGAGAAAAAACAAACAATCACAAAGAGTTCAGAAGCTCTAAATGAAATTGAAGGAAAGATGTTAGCAACTATTGGAGCTAACGTTGCATATCCGGATTTTATTCAAGACCCCGGCACCGCCGAATCCGCAAATGGCCGCGGCCTCTCTAAATTTTCAGGTTCCATGGATGAATTTAGATATTGGAAAACAGCCAGGACTGAAAAGGAAATTGGAAGGCATTGGTTTACTCAAGTCAATGGGGGAACAAATAAAGATGACTATAATCTAGATCTTGGAATTTATTATAAGTTTAATGAAGGAATAATAGGAACACCGTCGACTGATGCGACTGTATTGGATTATTCAGGTAGAATTAGTAACGGTGAGTGGTATATTGAATCGGGAATGACAGGCAGTGTATATAGATCGACAGACTCTGCTATTGTTCTTAGCTCCGCCGCGATAAAAGAATTTAAAGATCCAATTATCTATAGTGCCCACTCTGATGTAAAATCGATTAAAGAGGAATTAGAATTATCAGGTTCCGAATGGGACTCTTCTAATACCTCATTAATATACAATTCTATACCAGATTGGATTACTGAAAATGATGCTATAGAGGGAGATAATCATTTAAGAAATTTGACTCAAATAATATCTAGTTATTTTGATACTCTACACTTGCAAATAGAAGCTCTTCCAAGACTAAAAGATAATTCATATCATAGTTCTAGCGCCAAACCTTATTTCTTCAATGAAAAAGTACTACAAAATTTTGGATTCGATACAGCAGAATTATTTTATGATGAAGACCTTCTAGAAAATTTTGATGATAGAGATAAAAATATACTTTTTAGAGAGAAACTTCATAATGTAAAAAATATAATTTATAGTAATATTTACAATAATTTAATCTACATTAATAAGTCGAAAGGCACTGAAAAATCTTTTAGAAATTTGATTCGTTGCTTTGGAATAGACGAAGAATTTATTAGATTAAATATGTATGCTAATAATACTTCATATACACTGAAAGACAGTTATAGAGAAGCTTCTTTTAATAAATCGTTTGTAAATTTTAGCAGCGCTAGCGATGACGGTTTATTTGAAACAAGAGCCGCCACTGTTTATCAAGATTTAGAATCTGGAAATTCTAATTCCACATCATATGTGTGGGCCTCCGACAGTGCAACTGGAGATGATATATATACAGCAACTACAACAGAGGCAGAAATATTATTTCCTTATCAAAAAACAGATAGATCTAAATATTTTGTATCTTTTCCAAATCTTAGTTCTTCACTATTCGGATGTCACACGGCCGAAGAAGATACCGGAGATTTAAAATTCTCATCCCTGGATTATGGATATCAAGTATATGCGGTTAGAAAGGAGCGCAATAGGTCAGACGCATATTTCCATTTAGAGGGAGATAAGTTACCAAGTATCAGTAGTAAAGTTTTTGAAGACGTGTACGACAATGAAAAATGGAATTTTGCAGTAAGATTACGGTTAGAGAAGGAACCATGGTCTAATTTAGTTACAGGTACTACACAACCTGATGCATCTTTAAATAATTTAATTATTGAATTTTCTGGATTCAACACCGAAGCTGGTGTTGTTAAAAGATCTTTTACAACCTCTTCAGTTGCCACCGGTTCGTTGCCTATTATAAATTCACGTAAGAGGTTCTATGTTGGTGCGAATAGAACCGACTTCAGCGGATCTTTAATCATCCCGTCTGATGTTAAAGTTGGTACATTGCGACACTGGGTTAATAATATAACAGATGATGAAATTAAATCTCACGCCCTCGACGCACAGAATTACGGTACAGAAAACCCTTTGAGAAGCGGATATCTGTTTGAAACGACTACATTGGGAATGGAGATCCCCAAGTTAGAAACATTGGCACTCCACTGGGATTTCAGTAATGTCACCTCCTCAGACGCATCTGGGCAATTTTTAGTACCAGATGTTTCTTCTGGTTCTGCTACTGATAATAAATATGGATGGGTTGGCAATATAGTCAATAAGCAGCATCCGGGTAAAGGGTATGGTTTTCCAGCAAATAACAGCACAGTTATTACAAAGACATATATACCAACATTTAAACAGACAATTCCAGAAAATCTTTTAAGTTCAGATATGGTTAAAGTTTTAGCTTTTGATGATGAAATATTTACTAGAGAGACAAGGCCAGTTAATTATTTCTTTGCATTTGAGAAAAGTCCATATCAAAATATTTCTGAAGAAATGCTTAACATTTTTTCTACGATTAAAGATTTTAATAATTTAATAGGAGAACCAGTAAATAGATATCGTCAAAAATATAAAGATATGGAGAAACTTCGACAGCTGTTTTTTGGCCGCGTAGAAAATACTCCTGATATTGACAAATATATTGACTTTTATAAGTGGATTGATTCTTCAATGTCTACGATGCTTAACAATTTAGTTCCAGCTTCTGCTAACTTCGCCGAAGGAGTTAGAACTGTTATTGAAAGCCATATCTTGGAAAGAAACAAATACTGGACTAAATTCCCGACTATGGAGTTTAAGTTTCAAGATCCAGAAGGCTCGTTTAAAGGAGCTTCGGAGTTAAATTATAATTGGAAATTTGGCCACGCGCCGGCCTCTAAAGACGAAAAAGATAATTGCTTATGGTGGAAAAACCGCGCGGAGAGGGATATACAAGCTTTTGATGGTGGGTTAACAGACAAAAATTTCCTCTCGTCTAGTGATGAGTTTGTTAATCTTAAAAAGAAAGATTTGCTTGAAGTGTTAATAACACAAACAAGTGCTAGCAATCCAAAGCTAGCAAAATATGATGGGACTACGTATCAAGGTTCTAGCTACGCTATGAGGAGTTTAACTAGACCCTACAAATTTAAAGCCGAAGTTGTTACTACAAACCATTCTTCTATAGAAAATAAAAAGAATACTTTATGGAAGACAGAAACCTCTTTTAAAGATTCAAGTAAATCTGTATCTATTCTAGCTTCAGACATAATAAATAAGAAGGAATGTAATGATAAGATAATCCCTGAAGAACTAGAAAAACACAAGTACTCGTTTAGAGCCATAAGTGAAGGAGATAGTTCTTATTTAAATGGTAATGGTGAGCTTTTGGTACCATTCTCTCTGCATAGTTCATCTGTAACTGATGGATATGTAAAAAAATTATCTACTTTTTCTACAGGAGTCATAGTAACGAATAATCATGTTGATTCATATTTTGGGGAGGAACCACTGCAAGGCCCGTTTACGGAGAAATATGTTGGAGGACAACAACACAGACATATTGATTTGAATAATTCAGAAGGTAAAGATTTAGATCATCACAGAGATCGGCCAGAAGCCTATCATATTGATATTACTTCCGGGCAGCTAACAATCAAAGATCCTTCCGAGCGTGACGGAGATGATGCCGCGCCTAGAGCAAGATATTTCAGAGATGAAGTGGCCAAGCGACCAGTAAACATTAGAAATATAAAACTAGGAACTGGTTCAGCTGAAGGCGGAGTAACAATACTAGGTAATTACCAACGCAATTATCAAGTAGTACAAATCCCGGGCAGAGATGTAAATAACTTATGGTTTAGATCTGGCTCAGCTGGTATTGGCGGCATCGATGAACACACTAAGGAATCCGATTGGGTCTCCGGTACTGTAGATTTCAGACTACCAGATCGATCAAAACTATCAGATGAGTCTAGAAACAAAACAGTAATAGCAGAAAGATTCTCGTCTCCAGGTGGACCAGAATGTATGTCCCGCGGATTTTTAGATGTTGAGACAGAGACATATTCGATCTACAATACAATGAACTATAGAAATAGTATCGTTAGAAATTTCGTTGATGATTACTCCGCTAAAAGATGCGAGCGGTTTGGGCTATTAAGTGGTACCACACCAGATCCATATGGCGATGGTGATCACGGATCTTGGCACAAGGTCAATAGAAATCCATCTTATAGTTTGAGGTTGAATGGTGTTTCTTCATTGACAGAGGGCGAAAATGTAGCACTAACAGCTTCTTCATATGATAATGCTTTCGTAACACATATGATCCCACAGAGCGACCGCCAATACTCTTGGATTACGGCATCTATTTCTGACAGAAGTTTAGATAGTATTGGAAGATCTGCTCCATTTGGTTATAGTATGACTCAGGACGGAATGGCGTACAATTCTATTGATGGCTGGCACAATCCTTTTACTTGGGTGACTTCTAGCGAAGTTGGTTCTGCCGAGATACCAGATTTTTCTGATGCTCGTTATTTTGGTGCGCGCCGCGCGGGCCACTCTGCGTCAATATTCCCAGACATTGATACTCGCGCCGCTACAGATTCATCATTAATAACAACTGATTTTGTTGGCCTTAATACAAACATTTATGAGCCTTTAGCTGAATCGTCTAATACTTTGGGCTATGAGAGCTTATCTATGTTAGACTCCGGAGGCTCCTCCAATATTCAGCAAGTAAATTATATAAATCAAAAACTTGTCGGTGACGATGACGCCGACGAAACAACTCAGCCTTTTGGCCTTGCCTCTGTCTTAAATTCCCTTCTCCTAAACAGAAATGGCCCTGGAGGCTATCCCATATGGAAACAAGTACGTACAGAGCGCCATCCCCTCGCGCGCCATATGAGACGCAACAATAGGTATTCTTTCATTAAGACAGGAAAGAAAAGAGGTGGTTATTATTCTTGGTCATACGATTTATTTAGTAATGGCCGCGGAGCACAGAATTTAGAACCAATAAAGGGCACCGCCGAAAGAATCCTAGCTTCTTCTATAGAGCCTCCCGTAAGCTTTAGAAATAAACCTATGGTTCACAAATTGTCATTAGATTCTCCAGATGGCCCGAATGATGTTATTATTAAACACACATATGGAAATAATATTGAGTCGTTCGCGGACCAGTTATTGAAGATTAAGGCTCCGACACCCAACCCAGAAAAACAAACGTATAATAAACTTGTGGATTTATATACTCCCGGGTCTAATATTCCTTTTGAATTTAATCCTATTAAAAAGATGTATTCTTTCACATATTCTGAAACTATCTTTCCCCGTAATAAATATACTGGCCTTAACAAAGTTCGCTCAAGAGAAAATTATACAGAAACTACAAATGATGTAGGAAGCAATGGCCGCGACCGCTCAGAAAGAAGAACGTTTTGGAGAGACAAACGTCTAGACCGAGGCCTCACCATAGATTTGGCTAAAAACTCGCAAGGTTCCGTTGATAATGGCCAGGGCCGCACTATAATAACTGGAACACAACTTAATGTATGGCCCCTAGGTCCCATAGAACATGGTGAGACTTATGAGCTGGATGGAGATCCGGTTGCCCCCTGGAATCAAAGACTATTGAGAAAAACTTTCTTTGGCGAGTTGTGGCCAAGCGGTACCTACGATAGCGTACTCAAGAAACCATCTTTAAGTTTTATGAGGTCTCTTGCTTCTCCGAGTACTGGTAGCTCGGACGTGACAGACCCAAATTTATGGGCTTCTTCCTCTGTGGGCATAACTAAACTCCCTCTTTATTCTGCTCACGCCGGCAGAAAGGTAAAGGGAAGAAATAATTTCTTTATTTCAGAGCCCAGAAGCCCGTGGTATGACTCATACGATGATTATTCTCAAGATATTAGAATTATTGCAAAAGATTATTCAATATTACCAGAATTTAAAATTTCAGATCATATAGATTATTATGTCAACACCGGAGGGAATTATCTTACAAAAAATAATAAGATTTTATCACTTCCCGGAGCAAGTTTCTCATCATCGGCCGACACCGAGAAAAGTAGAGCAAGTAAAGATTTTTACGAAACATATTCACATTCTGACTTTTTAAGTAGTTTTAATACTATTCGCCAAGATCACTCTGACACTTTGAATATTACCTCTCACATATCTTTAACATGCAGAGGAATAAAGAAGCTATTGCCATATAATGGTTTCTATCCTGTCTTGAGAAGCGTGCAGTTAGGAAACTTACTTTCTCAATCTTTGGGTCCATACATAGGAGGTTCAGAAACAACAGGGAGTCGCTTCTTTCTCCCTCCAGTAAATAATGATGCACAAAGGCTTAATTCTTTGTTACAACCTTTCTTAGCCCCTGGCGTATTTTTTAATTCTATTAAATCTGGTATTGCTGTAGACTATCCAATATTTAAAGATGATCCAGGTGGTATAGACGCCGCGACAGCCGCGGTCGCGGGCCTTCCACACATAGCCCTCCAAGGATCTCCAAGTTATAGATTGCCATTCGAAGCCCTGGTGAATATAAAAAATTTCTTGCCTCAAGATTCAAATATATATTATACAGATCCCCAGTTTACTAGAACACAGGAAAGTACAGATCTAGATTTATTAGATCCTGGTTTAGAAATATATTTCACATGGTCCGGAAAGTCAGATCCAAAGTTCGAGATGGCAAATCACAATTTCTTAGGAGAAACAGTTAAATTTTTCCTCAAAGATGAAAAACTAAAGACTTTCAAATCAAAATCAGAAAAAGATTTCAAATCAATGATTTCTGGAAACACTTATTATATGGATGTAACTCTGAACAAGACGGATGATTTTGTATTGAGTCAGGGAGGTTTATATGGGAAATGGCCCGGTAATGATTCAGATATATATAGTTTAGAACAACGCGGCGCTATTTACGGACCTCCTTATAGGGGATTCCATCCAACAACTATAGTAGACAACCAAACAGCTTTTACCAGGGACCCTATGTACGCACCACACACACCACCATATTTTTATGGGGTATCTACTGCGAGAATTGAATTCAAACCACATGAAGCCCGAGAGATGGCTTCCGGAGAAGCCGGCGAGTTTTCGCTACAAGAAATATTTGCCAATTCTAATACTACCTTTTTTAATTCTAATCAACAATTAAACCGACGCGATGCTGCAGCTGGCACTGGAATTTTTACTGCCTCTCTGGAAATGGACTCTCTCCCTCCCTCTATGGAGGCGTGTATGGAACTATCATCATCTATTAATTTATTCGGAATCTCGCGAGAGAAAGAAATCACGTACAGCGCCATTCAAACAGGTTTAGAGGGCAGCAATATATTTACACCAATTTCTGCCGTAGACGCCGGCCCGGAGTCAGATTCTTGGGTAATATCTCCCAAGTGGGAATGCCCAGTTCTTAATGTAACTGCCAGCTCAAATGATTGTCTAAGTATTTGGAATCGCTATGGATTCGTGCCTTCGGGTTCTTCTGGTATATTTTTTGAGATTAGAGAAAGTTACCCAGAAGTGATCAATGATCGCACACTCAATTCGTTAACTCAGTCGCTAATCGACGTTTGTGGATTCGAGCCAGACTCCCAGAGAATTGGAGAATTGGCAGAAGAGAAAGAGATCTCCGAAGCGGTTGTTGCTATCCCGTATTCTGTTGCTAAAATTCCTGGCCAAACAGTTAATATTTTTGGGAATAAACATTTCTTTAAAATTGAAAAACAAATGTTTAAAACACAGAGAGCCAATATAGACGCCGGCGGCCCGGCCGTTAAAGAGGGGCAGCTTGGGTCTTCAAAGGATATAGAGCACACCTCTGTATCTAATATGATCAGGGCTATGAGAAAATATGTGTTTCCTCCTAAATTTAATTTTCTTAGAAAAACAATAGGGAATATTCCAACCCCGTTTGCTATGTATATCTTTGAATTTAATCATACTTTGGACAGACAAGAATTGTGTGATATATGGAATAATACTATGCCAGATATTGCAGTAACAGCAGAAAAACAAGATGTTGCAATCTCACATGGAATATCCAGATATGATTTTTTTGGTGTTACCGGCGGCCCATTTAATTTGAATGCTACACTACCTCATATTCGCTGGATGGTATTTAAAATTAAAAAGAAGGCGGAAGAAAGCTATTATAATATCACAGCAGATACGACAGACGATGATCGTTTTAAATTTGATTTCGGGAATAAGACAAAGCGACCAGATTACACATATAATTGGCCGTATGACTTCTTTTCATTGGTAGAACTAGCAAAAATAGATTCGTCAATTACAATTAGTCCTAAATCGCCCACGGCCGACATCGCCAGCACTATGGCCGCCATCTCCGCGATCAGCGCGATAGCTACGGAGGAAACTGAATAATGGCGTTCTTAGATAGAAAAGAACAGGTAATGGACACTCAACTTACTCAATACGGAAAGAGGCTGTTGGCCCAGGGAAAGTTCAAGCCGACCTATTATGCGTTTTACGATGATGATATTATTTATGATTTAAATTGGTGCTCCCACGATGAAGCTCAAAACGAGTCGGAGGGTAGGATTAAGGAATCATTAAGATCGGAAACTCAATATGTTTTTAGTGGAATAGAAGCAAAAATTAAAGAACAAAGTAAAACACTAACAAAAAAATTAAATTCTTCGGATAAGGTTCCAGAAATTCAGAATGAAGCTGATCGAGATTTTATTATAGAACCTTTGGGGACGGCAGACCCTCATAGTCAATATTCCCCGGCTTGGGATATTAGCTTTTTAGAAGGTGTTCACACAGATGAAGCAATATCAAAAATTTATAAATCTGGTAGTTTAGAACTCAGAATTCCCCAAATTGAAGTTGATTATGAATATAATGTAAGAATAGGTCAAGAATTACACCTTGCTGACATAAATTCAGAAAATACAGTGTTAACATCGGAGGGATTAACTGGGTTAGATGCTTATGAAAAAATAGAAATTAGTGAGCGCGTAGAATTGCTAGATGAAGATTATCGAGCAGAACATATATTTGAAGATGATACATTTCATTATTTAGATGATTCAAAGGCAAAATTATTCTTGAGAGTGCTAGAAAAAAATTCAGAATTTTTAAATGATAATTTTGATCTTGAAGTATTTTTAATGAATGAAGACGATGAGTTAAAAAAACTATTTTTTATACAAGATAAAATTAATAATATTGTTGATGGTATATTGTTGGATAAGTCTAATTTTTTACACGTAGAGGGTTTTGGCCCGGATTATGTTGAATATTATTTTGATTTATTAACTGATCAAGAGATTGATAATGATCTGTATTGTGAGGTTGTTAAGAACCCGAAATTAGAAAATATATTTTCTGATGAAGAAATGTTTAATTGTAATGATTTACCATCGAAAGAACAAAATTCTGATATATATAGAATTTCTAAGAAGATTGATGAGGATCCCTGCTAATGAGTAAAATAACTTCTCTCGAAATTTACGGCTCTGTTATGCCATACCCCGTAGTTAAAGCAATTACATTAGAGGGCACACCAGAGGATAGTAAAGAAACTTTAGATGTTGTCATACGAGATATAATTCCAGAATCGGTACCGGGAACCTGGGGCCCGTCATTTATGCAAAATGAATTATCACAATTTATTCAATTTGCGGTAGTACGTTCGACAAATGTATCAGATACTCTTTTATGGTCTACAAAACCAGATGTTTTATATAATAATTTGGTATCGCCTTTCTGGACCGCCTATAATGTGATCAGGCAGCCAGGACTTGAATTTCAGACATCTCAGATCTTTAAATATGGTATTAAACCGTCTATTAGCAATCCCCACTCTAATTCTCTTATAAACATTAATAGTGATAAAGTCATTGAATACCCTCTAGAAATTCCGAAATTTGATAAATTAGAATTATCATCCGGGCACCTATCATACTTCTTTTTAAGTTATTTTGATTTTGATGCGATGTCCGATAAATATGATATATCGATAGAAGATATTATCAATTCAATCCCGATCCGCGAACAATATGAAATTAGCCACATAGTTGCTTTGGACGGGGGAAAAATAGCTTCTTTAGTTAATAAATTCTTTAAACAAGATGGAACAGAGTGGTCCGGACCGGTGTTTAAAGAGGCGGATTCGTGGTTCGGCGGAAAAGAGCCAGGCCAGGAAATTATTGTTCCTCTAGAATTAATTAAAACTACACAGAATATCGTTAGAGATTTTCGCTCTGGTACAATAAATTATGATATTAATAAAAATATATTTTCATATAGAACAGATCTTGATGAACTTCTTGGAAAAATAAAAATTACTCCAAACCCGGCGCTCACATTCCAGAATAGAGGATCGGTCATCGATGATATTATATCTTATGCTGAGCCAACAAAAGATATCTTAAATAATCAAACTTTGGTAAGCCAGTGTGGAATATTCTTTACTCTTGATATGGGGGCTATACTAAGACAAAATTCTGCTTTCCCGGGGTTGTATAAGGAGGGCGATTCTACTTTTCCTGGTTTAGCTGTAATAAAAAATATGATAGTTAAAAAACACAGAGTTAAAAAAACACAGGATTATAATATAGCTGGATTACCGATCGATAGTTTCGAACCAATGGTCGATGTATCTCCAGTTAGAGTTGGTTATTTTAACGACAGCGCATCTTCCAAATTTGAGATAAAAGAAAAGAAAATATTCTTGGAAGAAAATACTTCTCCCTCCGGAACTAAAAAAAGTTATAGACATTTTGAATGTGAAGATACCGTCATCACTGGAATATATAAATATTTTATTGAATTGGAAGTGGAAGATCCGGCAGTAAAATATTTTTCAACTAGATTAAATGGATTATTTGAGCTGATAAAAGAAATAAAACTTTATTATTATGAAGCTTCACAGCCGTATCTCGGAGCGAGCGGTCAAGTAAAAACAAATTTTAATATATATTCTGGCAGGTTTACAGA
>Ga0114906_1001250_pt1 | contig 13508 bp, 22 predicted proteins | sample MalvirDeepMed_M9_FD_89687 | JGI IMG/M metagenome (GOLD analysis project Ga0114906, IMG submission 89687) | Marine viral communities from the Global Malaspina Expedition - Malaspina viral metaG DeepMed_M9 | ecosystem: Environmental > Aquatic > Marine > Oceanic | place: Mediterranean Sea...
CTTTATGGGTTGATTGACGAAGTGATAGAAGAAATGAGCAGTATGGCTGGGGGGAGCGTCCAAGGTGGAATGATAGGCACCGGCAGCAAAAAGGGCCCATGGGCCGATTTAGACGTCGAAGCAGAAAATGAAAAACAAAAAAAGAATCAAAAATTAAAAGGTGACAAAGAAGAACTAGTTGGAGAAATATTAAACTACTTACTTAACAAAGAGGCAACCCCATGATCGATAGAAAATATTTTATGCAAGAAATACAACTCCGCCAATATATTCGCGAAGCTGTTAAAGTGGTGCAAGAGAGGCGCTTATCGGTAGAACAACGGGAACTTCAAGAAGAACGACAGTTACGCTCTGTGATCCGTCAATTAATTACCGAAGCCGATCCGGCCGTTGCAACCGCGGCTCCTCACACTAATACGGGCATTAATGCGCTAGAAGATCTCTTTAAAAATACCAATCTTCTTACAGTTTTACGTACAGGATATAAATCTTTAACTTCAAAGAAGGAGCAGCGGGAATCCTACAAAAACCATATCTTGAATGCAGTAGATTCTTCGCTTGAGGTCCAAGATTCACTATTTAGGTCTTCGGAGCCGGGTGAAAATATCCAAGAAGAAATAGATATTGATGTAGGTGGCCCCGAAGAAAATCCAGCCTTTATCGATGTAGAAAAAAACGAGCCTACCGAAGAGGAAGAGGTCGAAGATTTCACCATTTCAGGCCAAGATAAGACGGGTCGTAATAGAGCGTATAGTGATTACATGGATGTTGAAAAAAATCTTATAACTGCTTTTGATGATTTAGACGATCCCGATGATCGAAAAATGTTTAAGGATTATATGCTAACCAACCTTAAGTTGTATTTCGAACGATTCGAAGAGGAACTCCAAACAGACCTCCCGGCTCCCGCAATTGAAACGCCGCCCGACGCTGAGGTGGCCCCCGCTCCCGAAGAGAGCGCCGAAGGAGACCTAGGCTTAGGCTTACAAGAAAGAATAAATCTCGATATGGATGAAATTGTAGAATGGTTACTCTCAAACGACACGAAATAAAGGGCAGAAATCGATATTTTAGTGTTTCTCGCAAACTAAGAAAAGAAGGTAAATCATCTGAAGAGTTTGAAGCCATGCTCTCGACTTTAACGCTGGAAGACATTATCGCTTTAAGATTAGAGCTGGCTGCGCGCTTAACTAGAGGAAAGATCCATGGAATACTTCTTTGGAAATCTCTACCTGACATTATCAAGGATGCCACAATTAAAGCCGCGCTGGGTATTACCAAAACAAGAAAAGACGCCGTCCGAATATTGGGCATTTCGGAAAGAAATTTTAAGAAAGCTGTTAAAAAATATGATGCAATCAACTATTTCTCCATGGAAGAAGATATATAATATACTATATTGAAGGGGGTGTTAAGGTTTCGACAGGGTAAAAAAAGCCGAATGGCGCAAGCAGTGAAAATGATTGAATACTCACTTAAATAATTCTCAGTCGCTATTTAACTGCCAACGACGCAGATTACAATTTAGCCTTAGCGGCTTAATTCTTGGCTGCTCCAAGCCAAGTGTTCAATTGGAGCATAGATAGATGAATACGCCTTTTGGCAGTTTTTGCGGAGTGAAAAAAGCTGCCTATTTTGTCTTTTAAGAAAAAAAGACTAAGCTTGTGAACGACCGGAAGGATGACATGCTTTGGACGTGGGTTCAAATCCCACCACCTCCACCAAATATTATGAAGAAAATATTACTATTATTGTTATTACTGTTATTACCAGGCAATCTATTTGCGACAACTCCGGTAATAAAAGGAATTGATATTTTAAAAATAGCCAAAAAGGATTTGATTCGGGCCGGCCAATGGAATAGAACTCCCACTGTCGTTATATGCGATTATGCCCCAGTCGAAAGAAACGATGTACGCAAAGCTATAACGTGGTGGAACAAGAGAGGATATATATTTTATCATAGTATTTATTTACGAGGAGCCCGAGCCAAAGAGGTATGTAATAGTCCAGACCCAACAGGATATATTACCATTAATCTTGTAACACAAGACACATTTGAGCCGGGAGATAATTTAGCAGTTACGCATTTTTACGTTGATAACGATACACACGAAATACATTGGGCTAAGATATACCTCAAGCCGCAAGTCGAAGAGCGCGTTTTAGAGCACGAACTGGGGCATGCTCTTGGCTGGATGCATACCGAAAAAAGAGGCCACCTTATGAATGAAAAACTTATTTATGGTGGTTGGGGCGATGCGGGCCTTAAAAACATTAATTAATATACTATAATTACTTCTTACATTCTGATAGAATGATGCTTCAATCATATTCAAAATAATAGGAGGAATATATGATAACCACTAATAGACTTGCGACTGTCTTAATAGCCGCTATATTTTCTTTACTGCTGCTTGGTGTAAGCTGTAAGGAAGACGTTAACATCTATGATGACGATGATGACGCCAATGTTGTTGCTAATGACGACGATTTGACCCCCACCCTCGGAGACGATGATGATGCACCATCTGCCTCATTGGTGGGCATTGTATTAAATGCATATGGGCAGCCGCTGGGTGATGTAGCGGTATCCATTCTAGGTACCACTTCCGGTGTCGAAACGGACGCTGCTGGGCGCTTTAGATTAGACGACTTGGTACCATCCGAACGCTCCATTGTGACTTTTCGCAAGGAAGCATATGCCCGCACCGGTCTCCCCATTGAGCTTAGAGAAAATATAGAAAACACCATTGTTCAACGTATGGCTGTGGTGGACCATGTATTCTCATTCGACTCCGGCGATGGGTATACTTTTGGAGATGAAGAGCCACTGAAGCTAGAGTTTTCATCCGACAACATTGTCGACGCCCAAGGGGAACTTTATAATGGTTCTGTTGTTGTAGAAGTTACAGTTTTTGACTTGGTTTCTGGTACCGATGATGGAAATGAAATCTTGGCTACTCCGGGAGATTTTACTGCAGTTAATAGTGTGGGAGAGGAGAAAACTTTGGAATCATACGGCATGGTCCAGGTTAATATGACCACTCCCTCCGGAGAAGATCTACAGTTAGGTTCTCAGGCCTCTACGATTCGCCTCCCGGTACAGAGCCTGGGTGTCCCCCCCATCATTGGGGACGAGATTGCCGCCTGGAGTTATAATGAGACTTTAGGAAAGTGGGAAGAAGAAGCGGTTGGTATAGTGGCTGAGTTTGACGGACAGCTTGTTTGGGAGTTCGAAGCCGCTCACTTCTCTACATGGAACTGCGATCGCCCTATATCCACGCACGGCTGTCTAACGGGCACCGTCACGGACTCTGCGGGTACCCCCCGCAGCGGGGCAACCGTTAGGGCTGTGGGCATTACCTATATTTCTACCACGACCGCTCGCACGACTCAAGACGGATCTTTTTGTCTAGAGGTTAAAAACGGTGAAACGGTGTGGGCAGAAATTTCTTATTCTATTGCGGGCCAGACTGCAACTCAGCGAACTGACCCAGTGAGTATTTCTCCCGGGCAAGCCAGCTGCGCTCTCGGTGAAAGTACGTGTAATGACCTAGGATCGATCCCTGTAGATATTCAGACTTGTATAAGTGGTGTCGTCGTCAGTTCGTTGAACGCGCCTCGCGAGGGTGTACAGGTTATGAGTCCTTCGGGTGGCGTCACCACTACCGACGCCAATGGTTCTTTTTGTATGACTACTCCCGTATTTCAGATGTCTGAGGTGTTTGCACTAACAGAGGTTGATGAAGTTGGTTATAAGCCAGTACGCATCTTTACGCAGCCCGGTCTTCCCGATTGCCAGGCTGGTTGCTCTAATTTGGCTGTGATTCGACCATATGATACAACGAGCTGTGCTCATGGATCTGTGGTGGTTAATGGCCAGGTTGCTGAAAACCTTTTGGTAGAAGTATTTGATTTAGACTATCCGGATGTGCGCATTTATAGCACGCTCAGTAATAGTGACGGCTCCTTTTGCGCTTCTGTTCCTGGCGGCACCAGCGTGTCAGTTCAAATTGGTGCCGGCGATAATCTTTGCGGGATAGAAACTGTCAATACTGATAGTATGGGTGGCGAAGAGTGTGCTGATAGCGGCCAAAGTGGCGAATGCTACAGTCTTAACGAGTTTGTATGTTCTTTGTAATAAAATTGTAACAACTCCACAACCCTAAACAAGGTTGCCCATAATAGTTACTTTAAGGAGTGTTATTATGGGCAATTTTTTATCTAAGCCACACAAAGATGAATCCGGTCAAGGATTGACTGAATATACTATCATTTTAGTAGCAATTGCAATCGTGTGTATTGCCATTTCGGTGCAGTTTGGTGGCAAAATCAAAGCTTTATTCGAAACAGCAGATCAAGAAATCGATACGGTTGATTCTGGTTTGTAGTATACTTCCCTATCTATTATAGGGTGTATAAGGTATGTTTAGCTATAGTTTTGTTATTCTTGGGCGGTTGCTTGGACGAGTGTCCGCCCCCCGAAACCGAAATTGACAACTACGGAGATCCCTATGCAGAGATTGATTGCAGCTGGGTTAATCCAGAGGCGACTAGTCGACCGGCCATATGGAGATGCGGAGGGGATCTTGAAACAGAGATACTTTCAGGGTCAGTCTTTTTAGAACTAGAGAATCCTCGAAGTTTATATTTGTGCGGCACCGATTTAAGACTCAACAGCGGGGTGACTGTATATGATAATTTAATTGGCTTCTTGACTGAAGGTCGATTTAACTGTCTTCACCTGGAAGAAGATAAAAATTTAGGAAACTCTTTTGATTGGATCTGGAACGGCACCGCCAATATCTTACAATTTATATGGCGCCCCGATGAGGAACCACAAAAAATTCTTACATTAGCCGTAGAAGAGGCGGCTTATGATGTTATAGTTAGGAGCACCATATATTATAAAATTCTTGGGGAGGAATAATAATGGAACTTGGAGATATACTCTTAACTGTTAGTATATTAATGGTTATAATAGTAGCTGTTGGTATGTTTACCGATCAAGGAAGTAATAGGAGAAATTAATGAGCGAGCCGTCGACAGAACACAAAGAAGGACCACCGTGGGAAATTCTTAGAAGGTTTTCATCGTTCGCGGAGGCTAACGACTTTCGCAATGGTCTGTTGGTAGAAGCAGACGACCTACAAATCAAAGTAAAGTGGGCACGGTTACGCGATGATTTTGTAGTAAAAGCGAGAACCGATCCGGCTATTGAAGCTAAGCGACTAGAAGAAGAACGTCGAGAACTTAAAAAGCGTAGGAAAAAGAAACTTCAGAAGAAGCGTAGAAAAAAATAAAATGCGAAAATGGCTTAAACGACAGGACATCCCCTTAATGGCCGTTGCTCTTTGGATTGCCATATTCGCGTGGTGGTGGGCCGCCAACACCTCAAGTACTCCCTAAAAAACTGTGCAATATACACGACTTAAATATCTCCCTCAAATAACTTTTAATTTATTTTAAATATAAAGAGCCGCTAAGCGTCTACAGACTATGTATAAGCGAGAGCATAAGCTCTTAGAACGTACGTTTTAGCATATTATAATCCTATAGGAGGGAATTAAAAAATGGGTAGACGATCAGTAAATTTATTGAGATCAGTGGCAGGCGACTTTGTCGTTCAAAACGCCAATTTTCAAGCCGCGAAAGACAAAATAATCGCGGTGTCCGCGGCCAAGACACTTGACGCCTCAGATTCGGGCGCCACTGTTTATTGGACGCACAGCGCGTCTAATCACGATATTACACTTCCGGCAGCGACAGCCGGCTTGAATTTCAAGTTTGTAATAGCGGTTGGGCATGCGGCTAATCATCACATTACTTGTGCTGGTTCCGACGAGGTTTTTGGGAAAGTGACTGTCCTCTCTACGACAGAAAATAAAACCGATACCCAAGTCGAGTACAAAAACGAAAACAACTTTACCGAACTAAGACTTCATGCATCTGGCGCAACCCTGGGTGGTAACGCCGGCGATATGATTAATTTAGTTTGTGTTGAAGACGGCTTTTGGCTTGTCACCGCCGTGTTGGTCACAACCTCGGCAGCGCCGTCAGGCACCGTAGTGATGCAGGCGTAATCGCGTAAACTGTTTTGAGAAAAATATAAATCTATATTTTAGACCCCCTCTTCGGAGGGGGTCTTTTTAGGGTACTCTGGAGGAATGCAAAGTGGGGAAGAAGGCGATAAATTTGTTAAGAAAGCCGATGGTGCCAGAGATGACCGGGAAGTTTAATACACTTACGGCCACCGGAGCAACAACTCTTAGTGGTAATGTTAGAGTAACAGGTTCTCTCCCGGGGCTCAATAATATTCTCACTGTTGGTGGATTTTATTCGGTTAATCCCAATATCTTGGTTGTACAAGAAAATGCCTCAGCTCAACCCAAAATTGGAATAGGAAAAGTAGATCCCAATGATCTGTCAGGAACTCTTCATGTCGCGACCGGCCTAGACCAGTTCGCCGTCATGATTGAATCGACTGATAATATTGTTGGCTTTTCACTCAAAGATCCTTCAACACAATGGAACTTTTCCACCACAACATCAGACACGGGCCCCGCCAATGGGTTTACTATCGCTGCGATATCCGGAGCATATGCCAATAATCTCGGCGCCGGAGGTTACGCTCCTCGTTTGAGCATTGATCGTTTTGGTCAGATTGGCATTGGTACTAAAATGGGCCTCGGCACGCAGGACGCCGCCGATGATGGGATTGTACCAGACGCATTAATGCATCTATCGTCTTCCCTATCTTCGTCGGGAGAATTTATGTCGGGCCAGTCAGGGCGCCTCTTTCGTATTGATGGGGTGGATCAAGCTACGAACACTGTAAATACGCACATTCTGTTCGTAACTGGCTCCGGCCAAGTGGGGATCGGAACTAACGCGCCATCCGAAGCGCTGGATGTTAATAGTGATGCAATTCGTATACGAACTTCACAAACTCCATCTTCAGATGGCGATACGGGAACAGCTGGAATGATTTGTTGGGATGCGAATTATATTTATGTCTGTGTGGCTATAGACACATGGAAGCGAGCCACACTCGCAACCGGGTGGTAGTAGAGCCGCGTTCCTAGAGACGAAAATAAGAACTGTTTTTATTGACAACTTAAATCAGATAGCATATAATGGTATCATGCTTTGTATGAGAATGTGTCTTATTATCATCTTAATGACTTTAACCGGCTGCGCAGCGTTGGGCGTACGTACGATTCCTAACATATCAGGAGACTGCCCCTACGAATACAGTGTTAAAGGAAATGACAGCCGCGCCGGCTGGATATATCATACAACCGATAGTCCCTTTTACTATAGAGTAAAGGCGGAAGACTGTTTTAAAACAGAGGCCGCGGCCAAGAGGGCAGGCTATCGCAAGTTTAAAGTATACGGCACCTACCGCCGCTAAAGGAGAGCCCCTATGAAAAGGATAATACTATTAATAGTGCTGGTTTTGACATCAGCCTGTGCTGTAGCCCCTGCCGTTGTTAAGGTGACCCCTTATTCTACGAATTGTGAGACTATAGTTAATCGTGGAGAAATCGATGCGCATGAAGTAATTGACATGCAAAAGAAAACAACTTATGAGGCCATCGAATATACCGATTGTCCGGACAATAAAAATCTTATCGTCATTAATTGGAAGGGAGAATACACTGTTGCCAAGATTAATCTTGCGAAGCAAATAGTCAGTAACTACTTTAGTCATTTTTACCCGAGCGTTAGAGTGAGCTATATTGAAGTTGACGCTATATCTCTCGGGGACACTAATACAGTAGTGTTTGAATTTACCAAAACAGTGAGAGCATTTTGAGATTAACCGAAACAGAGAGAAAAGAAATTATTTTAAAGGCGGCTCTTGAATTAAGTCCTCTTTATAAATATAAAATTAAAAATGGCGGCCTAGGCACAACGTTGGTTATTGATGCCGAGACCAAAGAAAAAGCGTCGATAGCTCGTAAATTAATTCCTCATATATTTGAAGGATTACGAACCCTCGTTATCTATTCTACTTCCCGCGAAGAAAAAGAATCGGGTCAAAACTAAAAAATATCATTGACATAAAAGAGATAATCGTGTATCATATATACAGATGGTAGGGCTTATATTTGCTTTGGTAATCGCGATAGGGCTTTTGGCCTTCTTTAATATCCTTATACTCAAGAAATATAGCGCGATATTTTATAATAGAATTCATCACCTAGAGAATCGTTTGAATTATCACGAAGTCGCCTTGGCTCATAACGATATTATTCCAATGCCATGGGAAATAGAGGAACTAGAACAAATCGAAAAGAATCTTAATATTAAAAAAGAAGGTAACGTGGTTTACATTAATCGCGAGGAAGTAGAATGATAAGAAATATTGCTATAGGGCTCCTAAGTATCACCTTAAGCGGATGTATTTGGCTTGAAGCCGAGCCTTACTATGAAGATGATTCCTATGGCTACTATGATCATTATTATGATTATGGACCAGGGTTTATTGATGCCGGCTGGGAGTGCTATAATAATAATGAAAATTCTATGGATGATTGGTACTTTTGGGCCCGAGTATACGACGACGGATACTATGACTTGGATTATGTTCTGGTAGAAATTATCTACTTGACTGATGGAAGAAGCGTTTCATTCCGTATTGAAGAAAATGTTAACGGGTATTTTAATAGTGAATGGGGATTTTGGGATCCTGTATGCGGTACACCTGTAGACATATATTATACAGTATTGGACATGGATGGGAATTGGGACGAGTATATCTTGTACTGGTAAATTTTAACAGAGGAACAAAAAATGACAGCAAAGACAATAATGCTCTCTGGCGGATTTGATCCGATCCATATCGGACATGTCCGGATGATAGTTGCGGCTGCATCACTAGGAAGAGTGATTATAGTAGCTAATAGTGACGACTGGCTTATGCGAAAAAAAGGTTATATATTTATGCCATGGGAGGAGCGGGCTGAAATTCTGAGGGCCCTTACGGGGGTTAGTGAAGTAGTTAAGGTCGATGATCTTGATGGCACTGTCTGTGATGCTCTCGCGAGAGTTAAGCCTGACATTTTCGGTAATGGCGGAGACAGAAATAATAAAAACACACCAGAGAAATCGCTTTGTAAACAACTTGGAATTAAAATGGCCTGGGGTCTCGGTGGAGACAAGGTACAAAGCAGTTCAGAGTTGGTGAATGATTCCAATTTAATAAGTGATTTGGGCGACCACGACGATATGCCACAGCCAGTTAAGAGAATTCTTTTGAGAGGAAAAAATAATGAAAATTAATGTAGAAGGCACCCACGAACCGGGAGCCTATTTTGTCGACTTTACGTACGTAAAAAATGATAAAAACTATCATGCTTATATACGAATGGATGATATAAAATCCTTTCAGGTCGATCTTAAATCGCAAGACCGGTCTACTCGATGGCGCCTAGAAACAGTTAGCGGAGATGTTTATTATACTTTAAATTCGTTTATAGATATAATGGATACCAACAGATGGTTTCCAAAACATCGCGAAGGAAGCAAAAGCGGGTTTGTTGTAAATGAGCTTTTGTATAGACCAGAAGAAAACCGCCGCACCACATGAATCTTAAAAGATTAAGAACGCTAATTTACGACCTGGTTTATATATTTTTAAGTCTCGGGGTTTTCTTTATGGTGGTGGTCCTCAATGGGGTTTTTATTGCCAATATAGCCAACTCACTAAGAATGACTGGATATCTTGACGCGTTTTTTGGTGTACAAGTGATTATGATACTTTTGTGTTTAGTGTGGATTCCTCTCGCGGTAATAATCAAACACTGTCGCGATTAGGAACAAAAACTATAAGAAGTTAAGGGGAGCATCTATTTACTAGCAGATGAGCAGAAAAAAGATCTATGTTTTAGATACGAGCGCTCTCTTGACAAATGCTGATTGTATCTATAGCTATGGAAATAATGATTTAGTAATTCCTTTTAAAGTATTAGAAGAGATAGACAAACATAAGAAGCGCCAAGATGGCGTAGGTATTCAATCACGCAAAACAATCCGCATTTTAGATGAATTGCGGGACAAGAGTTCGTTATTTAATGGTGTTAGAATCCGACGCGGACATGGCCTCCTCCACGCATGGGGAACTGAAGATTTACGTCACAGCGGCTTACCCAAGGATTTAGATCCATCCATTCCGGACCACCTCATCATTGCCACAGCATTATCGGTTAAAAACAAACATCCCAGTAGAAAGGTTATTATGGTATCACGAGATATCAATATGCGTGTTATATGTGATGCTTTAGGGCTAGAAACCGAAGACTATATTAATAACCAAGTCGTAAAAGATAGTGAGAGTATATACACAGGGTTTGTTTCTCACCTGGTCGACGATCGTGTGATTGAAAGATTTTATGAGAAGGAAGACATTTATTTAGAGGTGGAAGAAGCAGTGTACCACCCCAATCAGTTTTTAATGCTTGTTTCAAATGCTAATCAGAAAAAAACAGCACTGGCACGCTATATTTCTCCAATGGACCCGTTGCAACGTTTAACAAAATATAGTAAAGGCGTTTGGGGAGTTAAATCTCGCAACAAAGAGCAGCAGTTTGCAATGGAACTTTTAATGGATCGTAACGTTCAGATAATCACTCTTATTGGCAAAGCCGGCTCGGGAAAGACCCTCTGCGCCATCGCAGCGGGCCTACAGCAGACCGTAGACGATTTTATGGTCAAAGGGGAGCCACACTATACCCGGATGATCGTATCGCGTCCTGTGCAGCCTCTGGGCAAGGATTTGGGCTTTCTGCCGGGAACACTCGAAGAGAAGATGAAACCATGGCTGACGCCTATCCAGGATAATCTGCAATTTCTCATGGGAAATGACAAAACTACTTTAGATATGTATCTGGATCGTGGTAGAATAGAAATTGAAGCGCTGACATATATTCGAGGAAGATCAATTGCTAACGCTTTTATTATAATAGATGAAGCTCAGAACTTGACAACTCACGAATTAAAGACTATAATAACTAGAGTAGGAGAAGGATCTAAGATAATTCTAACTGGCGATGTGGAACAAATAGACAACGCTTATGTTGATGAAACGACAAATGGTCTTACTCATGCTGTAGAAAAATTCAAAGCTTTTGAATTGGCTGGGCATGTTACTTTAATGAGAGGCGAAAGATCTAAAGTAGCGACCTATGCTGCTAAATATTTATAGGAGAAAAAAAATGGATATTACGTTTACAGAAAAACCAGAAGATGAAAATCCGGATCTTAAAGAGACGGTCGCAGAAGACAATGCGCTTAAAGAATTTGTAGTACAATATACAGGGGAAAAGCTTGATCCAGAAGACGGTAATATAACAGTAGAAATGATAGTAGAAGTTTTTTCAACAGACTTCCCAGAGCTTCTAATGGCAATTGCTGAAGAAAATTTTATCCGAGGATATCATCAAGCCATGGAAGACTTGGAAGAAAGTGAAAAGATTCTTGCCGAGACGGTAGAAACGACCGCTGACGATGAATAGTTTGCGTTCTTATATAGAAGAAAAGAACAAGGGCCGTCGAGAGTATCAACTCTACGGCAACATTCCTCTAGTAATCAAAGATTACCCGACTTCGGAGGAGGTTGATTTTGATGACCTCGTAGAAGAAATAAACACCAGGATTCCTTTGCATCTAATGCAAAATATAGATATTGTATATATTGGCCAATTTCCAGAGCTTGCCGATCGAAATGCTGTATATGCAGATGGGGCTATATACATTACCAATGAAGAGCCAACCACCTATGATATATTGGAAGATATGATACACGAGATTGCCCATGCAACAGAAACTACGTATGCGTCTCATATTTATGACACCGATGCACTACAAAATGAATTTCTAAGCAAAAGGAAAAAACTAAAATCCGTTCTGGACTCGCAGGGATTTACCTTTCCCGAAAAGTATTACATGGATTCGGAGTATTCGAAAAGCTTTGACGAGTTCTTATCGGACGGGGTCGGCTATCCAACACTACTAAATTTAACGATGGGACTATTTGCCTCTCCCTATGGCGCCACCTCCTTAAGAGAATACTTCGCCAATGGATTTGAAAAATATTATCTAGGTGAAGCTAATTTAGTAAAACAAGTGAGTCCAGTGTTGTATCGTATTTTAAACGGCTTACACAAAGAAAGCGACAATATCTGATTGCCCCACATATCTTATTCTGAGCTTAAAAATTGGGACTTTTGTCCTTTTTATCACAAACTAGTACACATTGAAGGGCTTAAAGCTTTTAAGGGTAACGAATATACAGCGTTTGGAAATGCTATGCATGATATTTGTGAAAAAAAGTTGCTTAAAGAGGACTTTGACCCCGAGAAGACATTTGTTGGCGAATTTCAGAAGGCCTTAAAGATTCTCGAAGAGGACAAGGTCGAATTCAACCTTGAAAGGGCCATGGAAATGGTACCACAAGGGATAGCGATTTTGCCAGAAATTGAACCAGCCCTTGAAAAATATTTTAAAAATTATGATATTATTTCAAGCGAAGAACAATTAAGAGTTCCCATTAATGAATATATAGATTTTAAAGGATTTATTGATGCCGTTGTCAAAACAGCTGATGGCAAATACCATATTGTAGACTGGAAAACCACATCCTGGGGCTGGAATTCAAGACGTAGGAGCGATCCTCTCGTAACCTACCAGCTGACTTTATACAAATATTTCTTTTGTCAAAAACATAATATTCTTCCGGAGATGGTTGAAACACATTTTGCTCTTTTAAAGAGAACTGCGGAAAAGGATAGAGTGGAATTCTTTCGTGTTACAAGTGGTGCAAAAAAAACAGAGAATGCACTTAAATTACTTCATATGGCGCTTTATAATATTGAAAAACAGCGTTATCTCAAAAAGCGCAGTAATTGTCACCGATGTGCTTTTAATATGACACCGGAATGCCCTTAAGGAAAACATATGACTGATAAAAAGATTAAAGTTCTTACACTAAGCGATCATCCGCTCTCTCCATCTGGAGTGGGCACTCAAACCAAATATATTATTGAAGCCATGTTGAAGACTGGCAGATATCAATTTATTTCGATGGGAGGCGCCATGAAGCATGACGACCTCACCCCTCAGAAAACGGAGCAGTGGGGAGATGATTGGCTTCTCTTTCCTGTAGACGGCTATGGCACCCAGGACCAGGTTCGTTCGATGCTTCACGTGCATCGACCAGACATTGTATGGTTTATGACCGATCCGCGCTTTTGGGGATGGCTGTGGATGATCGAACACGAAATCAGAACCCAGGCGCCTATGATATATTATCATGTATGGGATAACAAGCCTTATCCTGCTTTTAATAGTATATATTATCGATCGAATGATTATATCGCGTGCATATCAAAAGTGACGCACGACATTGTTTCTCATTTAGTACCCGAGGTGAAAAATGCTTATGTGCCTCATTCGGTAGACACCGGTGTCTTTAGGAAACTATCCCCAGACGCGGGCGAACA
>Ga0114906_1001252_pt1 | contig 13507 bp, 7 predicted proteins | sample MalvirDeepMed_M9_FD_89687 | JGI IMG/M metagenome (GOLD analysis project Ga0114906, IMG submission 89687) | Marine viral communities from the Global Malaspina Expedition - Malaspina viral metaG DeepMed_M9 | ecosystem: Environmental > Aquatic > Marine > Oceanic | place: Mediterranean Sea...
CATTAACGCCATAGTAATCTGTTGGATCGCTGGGAAAACAGGGAAGAGTTCCCACAGCTAATTCACCCTGATTCCAACTCCGACCGAGATACTCTGACCAACGCATATGCCAGTTAACAGCATCCCCCCACCAATTTGCATCATAATATACTCCTATCCAACTATCACCCGGAGCAGCAGATGTTCCTTCAGATGTGGGTGTATATAAAAAGGTGTTGGATTTATATTTCCCATTAGTCCTAACCGCATATTGTTTATAAGAATCCCCTACTCCCCCACCATTTTTCCACTCATGGTGATGCTGTTCTTGTACTTCATCGTATACGCCATCCCATTCAGGTGTTTCCGAACCTTGATATGGATAGATAGCTCGGTGAGCTAGCCCATTGCTACCGCGTGTAAAATCCCAACAGTATCCATCAAGTACATTTATATCATTAGCTATTACTGTATTACCACCAGTCCCGACATCTAATTGCTGGAGAGATATAAAGGAATCACCAGTAGTATCGTAATCATTCTCCTGCCACTTTATTCTGATTCGTAGGTATTGATTAGCTATTGACCACTCTATAGCAGCTACTATCTGATCCATTACAAGCTCATCATCATCAGCAATACCAAGTAATCCGATTGTGTTATCAGTTACGGTATTTACAGAATCATCAAAGGTAAAGGTTTTAGTTATAGGTGTGTCAGGAGTATTGTCTATAATTGTAAAATACTTTCCATTCAGTCTACTTATGTCTACAGTATTCTCAATCTTTATAGATGTACCCCAACGTGGATAGTCAGGAGGTTCACCGTCACTCGAACCAGTTGCAGCTTCTCCACCAAACTTAAAATTATTTCCCATTACATTGTCGTAGTTCTGTGTCCAATCGGATTTCTTAAAGGTATATTGAAGGCTGCATAAGCAGTGCTCTTGAGCAATCAAATCATCGTCTTCATCACCCCCATAGTCGTCGGCATCCCATTCTAAGGGAATATAAGAAGCTCCGATAGGACCTATTCCACAAATAGCAGGATTATAAGGTTGAAGCCATTTGCCTTGTGGATACATAGAGTCAAAACCAGATTCAATTTCATTCCAGCCATATATGGTTGGGTTTTGGGGACTATTACTATCATTCTCACTTTGATCTGGTATAGTCCAAAGATTGACTTCATACCATCCATCTCCTGATGTAGCAATAGGACTGAGACTGGTTGTAGTTCCGTCACCAATCGGAAGATTGAAAGTACATGGTCCCCAACTATCGAACACATATTCAATAGTATGGTCTGGATCACAGACTGGACCAAACTGTGGTTCTACTGTAGCATATAAAGTTATCTTATAAGTATTTCCTGGCTTAAGACATATAAAGTGGCAGGGTATTGGAGCATAAACCTCACCATTTTCGGCTGCATTATCGAATAGTATAGTATCACCATGATCTGTCCAGTCAAATCCGCCTGGATTTGAAAGAGCTACCCTATCAGTCCCATCATAATTCTTTCCAACCGTTCTCCACCAAGGCTCTACAGACTCCATGCCCCATTCTTGATATAGTGGTCCTTGTGGAAGTTTACTTATATGTCTGTCACCATCCGTATCACTCCAATGTCGTCCCATTGCGAATGTACTATCGGCTTGTTCTGCAGTAAAGGCATTGAATGTTTTAAAATCTTTCCAAGCCGCAGATTGTGTTAATGCTGATTGTACTATTACGGGTTGTGCCTCAAATCCACCAAACTTAAAGATACATCCTGATGTGGGTACGTGTATGGGTATGGGTAAATTATCTCCTCCGAGTACAACATCCCAATAGGGAGATCCGTCATAGGGTTCTTTATCATCACCTATGGTTGCCGTATCAGCATAGTCCATCGTAAATAATCGACTACCTGGTCCACATGGATTTCCAAATCGATCTGCACTGCTAGTCGATTTAGTAGGACTGGGATTACCGCCAGCACCATCACATGCATCCTCACGGTCATACATTTCTTCGGTACTTATTATCAAAATAGGAAATCCACTTCCTCCTAAACCACCGTGATATGCATTGAGGGTAAGGTTGGAGGTTGTTTGTTGGGTGGAGCTGCCCGCAGTAATTACTACAGAGGGTATAGTATTAAAGTCCCACAGCTGTGCGTTATTGTTATCAGAATAATCAGTATACATTCTCTTCATCGCATAATACATGGCACTGTGGATACACTCTGCATCTATCTGAAGGGCATGTCCACCTGTTACTGAATGAGCTCCACCATATAATATAGAATCAATCCATGAATATAGAGAAAAGTCTTGGTCGATTCCTGTACCATTTCCTGTATAAGAAGTAGTGAAGGCTGTCCAAAGTCCCCAAGCATCGTCTACGTAAAATCTGATTTGTGCATGTTCTGGTCCACCTACTTTCACCTGTATCCAGTGATGGCTGTCATTGTCGGGATCGTAAGTTACATCGTATGTAGTAGTCGGATCAGTGGGTTCGGCATCACCAGCCACAAAATAATAATCCCCTACGTCCCAATTACCAGAAGTATTATTGCCATTCCAATGGGGGACTATCTCGAACCAATAATGATTATAAGACAATGCACCACTAGCTGTAGATACATAGAAAGTATTATCTCTTTTATAGTTAATACTTGACCCAAACGCTCCTATCTGAGTAGGTGCTACTTCATTCCCCACTAGTTCGGTATGAGTTCCCCCGACTATACGCCATCTATTTATTGTTGCTGGATCTACTTCAGTATACGGGTCTATATCCTGAATACACAGAAAGGTTTGTTTAAGGCTACTGTGGAAAGGAGTATGTGTTACTATACTATACTTACCTATAGTGTTATCATAGGGTGTTGGGGCTGTGGCAGTATAACCTTGTCCAGATACCCAATCACCTTCATATTCTGCCCACGGTGGACCTAATATAGAGATACCACTACCCCAATCCTCTTGTGCACTCTCGTTAATAAATTTGGGTCCATATAGACGACAAACATCTAGATCTATATAGAAATCTCCTAGAATATCATCAACATCACCAGAATAGGGGAGGTCGATATGATAACCTACATCTAGATCTTGAGCAGGTACTCCATGAGAAGCCCAAATAGTATAACCACGGGGTCCTCTATTAGCTGGATCTGTATTCTCTCTTAAGGATATCTCAACCCATTCTCCACCTGATGAATTCTCTGGGTCGGTATGATGAAAAGCTTCTTTACTTCTGTCTCTTACATGTAGCTTACCATGAGTAACAATAACCAGATCACTGTTTAGGATATGAGGTGTCCACCACCATTCATAAGTAAGCGGTGGTTCTAAATCTGTTGGAGGATCGGGAGTAAAGTAAATAAGACCGGGCGTTGATTCAGATGGGCTCTCTAATCTATCCAATACTTCCCATGTATCAGTAGAAGTACTATATCTCCACCGCCACCACATCCACTCATGGATTTCGTTGTCGGCTGGAGTTTGATTAAAGTTTGCTCCACCTATATTCGTTCCCGACATTCATTATCTCCTTCTTAGTCATTAGTCCCAAACTTAAATGGGGCATCTTTTGAAATCTTATCTTTTAGCTCCCTCATTTGTTGTGCGGGTAAAAGAGATCCTTCAACCTCACGCCAATCTGAAAGAAGACCTCTTGCTATACTAGCCCATCCGGGCGTAGGATTATTCTCTAAGGCATTTATGGTACATTCTACTAGAGCTATACCCAGTATATCCATATCTTTTTTATTCATTCTTTTCTCCTAAATAAATTTAAATACGAGAGAGATGGAGCAGGAAAGGATGATTGCAACAATCGCGGCTGCAAAATAAGCTTTTGTTTGAAGGATAGCGATATTTCTTTCTATCCTATGAAGCCTTTTATCCATTCCATCTAGTCTTGAGTTAGTTCTCTCTAACTCATTGATGACCAACAACTTGTATTCATCCCAACCATTGTTGTGTTGCTCCATTCTCGCTCCCTATTATTTTGACCAAGGCATCTTACATGCGACCCAAGTAAATAGTGGTTTTCCGATTAAAGCACCAGCAACAAATATAACTACTGAATAAAAAATCGTTCCTAATAAACTGTCAAACCATTCCATTTCTTTTCTCCTTTTTAAAATTCATAATATCTACTACGCACTTCCACCCCCAAGCTAAACTAATAGCTCCCGTTGCTCCTATAATAGGAAGAAAGATCCAAGATGCGTAGATACTAATAACATAGTTTAAAACTATTAATAACAATCCACCGATGATCGGTCGATATCCCAAAGTTCCCCTTGAGATTGTGAGTAGAACCATTCCGCCCAATAGGCAAATTCCTCCAATTCCGCTGAGAATTGTTAAGTTGTCCAAGGCAATGAGTTTTTCTACTGGTGTCGATCCACTTATTTTTTCTATAACTGATGGTTCCTTTACTACAGGGAACCAACTAGCACACCCCATAAGTAGGAGAGGCAGTGCATAAATTATTTTCTTTAATATATTAATCATGTTAGTGTATCTCCATATAATACTAAGTTAACTCTAGCAGATTTAGGGAAGTGATCCCAGTTAGTAGGAAGCGAACCATCGGACTGCTCGTTTAGGAAGGGGATTCTTATAAAAATACTGCCGTTCAAATCAGACTCTCCTTGTATCGGTGATGGACTAAGATCGTAGGGGTCGGCTACGTCATCAGCTGGATTGGTTATGCTTCCATTATCTGGGAAATTTAGCATAGTTAGATTACTTTCCATCGTACCCGTAACGGTTACTTGGACTTCGTCATTACCATCCGAGTCAATTTCTTTTGGATGTAATTGATATACCACCTCTGATTTAGGAATATCCCAGCCATTATCAGCGTCTAGATCGGCAGTCCACCCATCACTTCTGACATCTAAATCACTCAACCACATAAACTCTTGTACTTTGGTCATCTCTGAATTAGCATACCATATCTGTACGATTGGAAACCTATCACCTATATTGTTGCTGTCGCGGATAAAAGCTGAATCAAAATTAATCTCAAAGTATTTAATGGCAAAGTGAGTCCAATGGTCGGGTATCTTTATTATGCTCGTGTTGTAGTCGTGAAAGAGATCAGCTGGCGTTCTCATCATATCCCCACGAGCCCCATGATTGTCGAGCTCAAATATCTCAAAGTTGAATTCCAATTCTTCATAGGGATCGGTAAGTTCTTGGTTGATCCACTTACCACTACTTTGCTGATACTGCAGTACCTCCGCTTCTAAAGGGGTATCCACAATAACATCTTGTAAGTCATCGAGACTATCAAGGTAGTTATCACCTGCTCTATGTATATCTATATATACTCTATCTGGGGTCTCTGGCTGATTTCCTGGATTAAAGAAGGGGAAAGCTACTGGATTTACGTGTAGGTTAGTTACCTGTATATCTACACAGTTACTCCCCCCACCAGATATCTGTGAAGCTCCTGTAATCACGTATGAGGCACTGAAACTAGGATTCCTCTCACTATGCATTATCATTACGCCACGATTCTGGGGACGATTGAAGGGCTGTAAGAGAGACCATAGAAGGTCGCCTATATCTGAATTAGATGCATCAATATCATTAAGCCGAAACTCAGTTACATCTGCAAAGCTTTCATCTCCACCAAGATTATGTTTAAACTTTCCTGCCAACGGGAAACTAAGAGGTCCATGGGCTGTTAAATCATATTGCCATCTAAGCGGAGCTGGAGATGCACCCAATCCTAGTGGATGCTGACATCCCGTACTAAACCATTCGTACTCACCAGCGTCCGTTCTTTCTAATCTCAATAAATATGAAGTATAATCACCCTGTCCTGTATACAAATCTCCATTGTCTAGAAAGGTAGGAGATAGGTTTTTAAATATGTGACCAGCGTCTCCCTTATATGGATTAGTTATTGGATATTCATCATGTGTTATGAAATAACATATAGATTGTCTTTGGTTTGGTGGTATCGTATTTAGATTGGGCTGTGTCATTGCTGCTAGTTCCGACAAAGAACCTTGTGCCCATATCCAAAAGCCCTTACCGTGATCACCTTCGACACCCTGTTCTCCCCGTTGTCCCTCAGGACCAGCGAGTTTTGGGATCCAAATACTATCTGTATAATCATTATTACAGTACTTAAGCTTTATAGAAAAGTTACTGCCGTGGTCTTCAGCTATGACATCAACAATGTGAGGAGCATGTTCGAATATTATCTCATGTGTTTTTCCGCTTTCCATTTCAAAAGTAATCTTAACATAATAACATCCACTTACCCAAGCATCTCCTTCCGAATTAACAGGAGAAACAACAGTCACATCGTCTACAGAATCTCCATCATATGCGGGACTCTGACATAGTAACCAGTTAATATCAGCACGGAGATTGTCAATGAATTGATATTGGACTCTATTGTGGTCACCTAAATCCGATACCAATCCCGTTATCTCCCCTGTGGTTTCATGATATACTGTACTGACAGGGTTAAATTCAAAAACATTACCTACATCCGCATAAAGGACACCTACGTCATAAAATAGCTGATCGATATCTAGATTGTGTTGGGTAACATCGCATTGGATATCTGCCACCAAAGTACATTCGAATTCTGGCAGCCATTCCCAATATACTGTTGTATCTAACCTATTGTTAACTTCTTGGAGAAGATGCATGATCTGTTCAGTAGCTAGGTTTAAGGTAGCTGCGGTTAGCCTAGCACCGTCAACAAATGTAACATAGTTATTGTCTACAAGAGTAGATCTATATACTATTATATCATCTTCAGTTGGTTTATATAGTCCATCATGGAAATCACCTATACTAAGCTGTATTTCATTTATTGATAAGTCTCTAGTAACCTCATTCGTTGAGTATGTTAATGGATAGGCATGTCTCTGATCATCTGTAAAGAATGCTACCATCTGTTCATCATGCGGTTTTGAATCTATTAGATCGAAAGAAGAATAAGCTAGTGGAGGTGTTGCTTGTCCTGTACTCCATCCAGAATCAGGATCTGCGGGGTATGTAATGTTAGTTAGTACTGGCATACCACCTCCTAAGCTACTACTGTTATATTAAAATTAAAATTATAGGGTAGCGGAAACGATTGATATGTTCTTGTATTGGGATTTGCTCCAGTTGTATCTACAAGGAAGTATGGAGTAACGGTTTGCCAACAGCTATCACCAGCATCATAATTAACGTATTCCCACGTAGAGGGTCTTCTTATATAGTAAACTACAGAAAAACCATATTGAGTTTTATTACATACCTTTATACCACCCACAGGTTGGGTTATGTTCTTCCTAGACATATACTGATCATCCATTATCTTGGCGGAATCACCACTTCTCGACCACCCTCCAGTAGTATTAGGATCTCCAGCACCATCCAAACTATTCCATCCACCGTGTCTCTGCATAGCATCATGACCCATTCCCCAAGAAGATCCCTCGAATATTATGGGAGTGGGTTCGGACCCTGTTATATCATGCCTATGGTTTCTATAAGTAGGCGGGACAAAGCAATTTAAGTCTGTAAAGAAGGGATATTGATCTACCCACCCAGCCCTGTATGCAGTTGAACTCTGCGAAAAACTATGATCGCCTGCATAATTCCCTGCGTAGCTATATTCCCATCCAGTATTCTGTAATCCACCACCTTGAGAGGTGTTCCCTACTGCATCGCTTGATCGCCAATAATGTACATACCACAGCGAACCACCCATTTTATAACCCTTAGACTCAAGAGTATCCGTACCCCATACACGATCATCAAGACCTTCCGTATCTATCTGAACATGGTACTGGGATGGCTTCAAAGTATTTACATCATCTGGTACTATAGTTGAGTCTTCAAAACTAAAGTCCCAGTAGAAAGTATCAAGCTGCACTTGATCAAAGTGTGCCGATCCATCATTGTCTGGCTGCAATCCAAAGGCTGCATCAGAAACTGGTGGAGAATGGGCTACACCCATATAACTAATATACCCACTTCCATCTAAAACAAGATTCTTTAGATTATCCCAATCATTTCTAGATTTTGCAGCAGTAAACGTGGGTGCAGTTACTGTAGAAGTATTAATCGAACACCAATAATCACTAGTTTTATTCCACCATCTACCCCTTGCCAATATATTTCTACTAGCAGCTTCTAATTCTTCGATTCTCTGTAACATACCTGAGTTATATGTTGAAGAATGATCAGATACGATAGACTGCACCTCTCCTTTATTTACTGCATGAGAACTAGCAGTACTTGAAGGTACCTGTATTGTACCTGTAAAGCTTACATCACCAGAAAATGTTATATCGGATGTCTCGTCGAATGAAATATTGGGTACGGGTACCCATCGATCAGATACACTCCATGTTAATACATCATCGGTATTAGCATCACCAGCGTAATCGTCTAGCTGGTCTAAAGTCATCTTGGGTTGACCAGCAATAAGAAGATGTGCTGAACTACTCCATACTAAAGCATCTCCATCAGTAATCCCACTAGTATCTATTAAGTCAGAGGGAAATTCTATCAATGTTTGTTGGAAAGTAAAGTTCTCTTGTACAATAAAGAAGAGTTGATCTAATGCTTTATTAAGGGATCTAGCAGTAACTTGAGCACCTTGAGAAAATTCAATAATTCTATTTTCTGAATCAGTTTTCCTTCGTAGTGTTACAGAATCTCCGAAGGGCAAAACTTCGGTCAGGGTTACAGTTTGCTGAGTTTCTTGTACTGTATAATCTATCCCAGATTGCTGTAGATCACCATTTGGTGGACTGTTCCCAATTAAAACCTCTAATTGACTTTCATAAGTTAGACCTTCTATAAAATCTATAGAAGAAAAGGGGAATGGACCAGTAGTCCCTACCGATAGATATGATACATAATAATTAAAAGCCATTTTACCCCCTAAGGTGCTATACTACTGTTAGTTGGTTTAAACATACCAGTAAAATCTAGTGAAGATATAGCAACTGGTGTTGTGTAATCCGATGTGATGGCTACGGTTGTAGTATCTGAAAATCCCATGATCTTTGTTGTGAATTCTCCTTCTCCTTCTACTAATAATGCACCTAAAGCATCCTCATCATTGTTTATTTGGAGTGGAGAGTGAGTAACTACAGTTGACGGTAGTATTCCTGTAACTGAATTAACTCGATTGTTTCTTGTTATCTCTACATCGTATACACCTGTCTTAAAGTGCTGAATATTCATCATCTTTAGGTTCAAGGTGCCATCAATGGGGAGTTGTGAAGACGGGTCTCTATAAACTATTCTACTCATCTCTAATCTCATAGTATAATTTGAACCAGTTCTCATATATAGAGGATAGTCTTCGGTTTCGTAGTCCCAGTTACCCGCTACCTCTAGTTTTGTATTAGCAGTGTCATCTACATTCGAGAAGTTAGTTGCTGCTAGAGCTGTTCCAGAGTCATCTGTCCAAGAACTTCCCGGAATTGCCTTATCAATAGATGGATCCCAATAAGGAAGCTTGATAGTAGTAATAGATACTCCATCATAATTTATTGTATCACCAGCACTCACATCTGTAGTAGCATTTGGAATTTCTACTTGTCTATCTACTCTAGGTATGTTTATATCGTGGAACATAAGAGCAGTTCTTTCCATAAATCTCTTCATTGTACCATCAGAACAAGGTCTGATCACTATCATATATAAGTAATTTCTAACATACCACAGAAACTCCACTTCTGGTGCTGGTAATGTAGTAAGTCCTGTCACGGAATCCCATTCAGGTGCAGTATCCCATCCAGTATTATCTAGCTGACCTGTAACAACTGTCTGAGGTAGAATATATCTATAGAATGAGTTTTGTACAATCTCTCCCCCAGACCATCGAGCCGTGTATACATATAACTTATTAGGTTCATCGTCGTCTACAGAATAGATACTGTCTTGAGCTGCAGCTACTACACCACACCTGACTTTCTCTGGTAGATAGCCATGTGCGTGGATAGAAACTTCAGTAGCATTATTTACCGAGGTACCAGCTGAAGAGTTATATAGATACAACCTTTCTCTATCGAACCAGTAAATCTGAGTTCCGAGAACCAAGGGCTCAACGATTTGTGAAGAAGAGTAAAATGACGTTGGAGCCAGTTCAGCAGTTGTTGGAGAGATAACATTATTCGAACCTTGTAATTCATATTGGGTTTCTCCTCCCGTATTTATAAACATAAAATCACTAAAGGGAATCATAAAAGTTATTCTTGTGAATTTTCCAGACGATGCTCGTATATCTATAGGATCATCAGATGTTATATTATCGGGGTTGTCTAACCATAGATTAAACCAGTCATTATTTCTAGAAGAGAATACCATGTCTTGAGTAGCAAAGAATAATCTTTCTCTCCAAAAAGCTAAATCCGATATGATAGTTTTAGCTCCATCCGAGAATGCTTGTGGACCGGGATTACTTGTACTTGTTCCCGTCTCTCTTGGATTCCATTTAGGATATTCAACGCTCCAGTCTCCATCACCTGTGTTCAATAGCATAAAGGGAAAAGAGGGTTCATACCAAACAGAATGTTCTTCTTCAGATCTCACTTGATTGTAATGAGGAATCACTATATTAGATACACATCTATAGAATCCGGCTGGGAAAGTTAAGAATCCCTTTCTACAGTACCACACCTTACCATATCCATTTATATTACCATCTTCATATAATGCAGCTACAGCATCTTCCTCAGAATTAACTCGATTTACATCGTCACCTTCTGGGGGTAATTCTATATCATCAAACGAAGGAATGTTCTGTCCAATTTCTGTTACAATAACATCACCAGTTGTTACAATATCGTCTCTCACACTCGTATGCATTGCTGAACTGTATGTCCAACCATATTTATTACACATAGCGATGCCATCATCATCAGCACCAGATATAACTTCAGGAAGCATTCCCGTATCTTCGTCTACAGGATAGAATCCAGTCTTAGCGGTATTGAGAGTTAATGTAAAACCAGGTCCAGGACTAAAGTCCATTGCTGTTTCAAAGGCTGACCGAACCTTCTCAAAGTCATCATCTTCACTCCATGCTGGGACAGCACCTGTATAAATAATACCATCTTGATGCATAACGCTAACATCACCACCAGTTTCCGCACCACCCCATGACTTTGCAGTAGATCCTACTGAGCTATCGGTAGCTGCTACAAAGGGTTGTAAGTTTTTACCAGCAATTCTTCCAACATCAAAGGTACCAGTAGTTCCTGATAAACCTAGTGTTAGTGCGGTTGTTCCACTTTGATTATCATAGAATTGTACAATATTTGTACCATAGGTGTTGAAGTATAATTTACCATCTGAATCACCGTCAACATTTGCGGTCACTCCTTCATCAGTACTGACATAAAACTGCCCAAATTGAGAGAACGCTTTCGAACCACCCGCTGAGGTTGGGATGGAACAGCCATTAATGTTTGCAATAAAACTTTTCAGAGTAACTGGAGTTGTAGTAAGCTCTACACCTAAATCGATAGTACCCACACCCCATGATTGAGATAGATTGTTGACGTACATGGTTGCTAAAATAATTTGTCCCGAACCATCTGCAGCCGACATGTTTGATAATTCATGATCTTCATGGCAACCACCAACTGGTATCATTACTTCCTCTCCAACATCATACGCATTACCCATGTTACTATGACCTAAACTGTCAGGAACAGCGGCTACTTTATAAGTAAGCTTCCTAGACCTAGGATGTGTGGTAGCTAGACTAGCTGGTGCTGGGGATGATGAGACTGCTGTAGTCCACGACGTAGCAGGTACTTCAGAATTTAGTACGACAAGGGCATTACCAAAGAAGGTAGCCTTAAGTATCTCTCTCAACGGTTTACTGTTTGGATTGAATGCTATGTATTCCCAGAGATCGTCACACTTACCCGCATAACTGCCGATAGGTTTGTAGTAATCGTGGGATAGATAATTTTTATAGTCATGTGCACCTGTGTTAGGGGAGTCTGTTCCATCAGTAAATCCATTCACAGTTATATCAACAGGATCTGATGTTGCGATAGTATTATTACCATCTGCTCCAACGATGTCTTGTGTGAGGTGAACGGTTGCTGAAGCACCTTCTACAAATGTTATTTTATCAGCGTGAGCATTACTAGCGTTGTTACCTGCGGCAGTCACTAACTCGGATACCTTGCTGGCTGCTGCCGCACCTTGAATTCCTATTGATGTTGCGCTGGTGTCATAAGTATTTTCAGTTGAATCATCGTTAAGCGTATAGACAACTACTGTCCCATCGGTTGATGTAACCGTGAAGGTTTGGTCATCATAAATTGCTGGATCATCAACAAAGTTAATGAACTGTATTGTTCCTGTGGCAGCGTCTCCCTCAACTGAGTTTACCTCACTATAGTCGACAGTTTGATCGTCATCAGAAATGACAGCATCACCGATATGAATTATGGGGTTTGTAGTGAGGTCTTCTGCAATGGCATCATTAATCCTTACGATCTTGATTAGATCTTCAGAAGCAGAAGCCACAGCCCTGTTTATCATAATTAAATATCGCTCCGTATCGGTCTTATCAAAGAAGAAGTAAGCTACATCATCTGGATTATCATCAGTAGAGTTTCCTAAAAAATCCAAAGAACCATCTGCTTCTCCTCCCTGTATAAACTCCATAGGTGGACGCTTTTCGGCTGATCTTTCTAAAGTAAGTATTGCGTTATCTACTTCCTCTAACTCAGAGGTAAGTCTTTTACTAGCAGGTTGCCTAGCAACTCCACTAAATAAGTTAGTAACGGGTACCCTTACATTAGTCATACTTTTCTCCTATAATTTAGCTTTGATTCCATGTTCTTACGTTGGTTCCATATCCCCATTGGAATCTATCTCTAGCCCTTCGAACAGATAGGTCTCCACCCGAGAATATATTTCTATTTTTTTGTGCAATGTCGCCAGCTCTTGCCTTGAGCCTACCATACTGTGCTCGTTCAGCCAAAGCTTTGTCTACATTAGCATCACCTTGTGTATAGATTTGATATTGCCTACACGATTGATCGGCTATACCCTGTTGGTTTACCGTGCTTAGTTGTTCCCACTCTAGCTTCAGTTTCTCCAATACCCTATATTTTCTTCCACCCTCAGGACTATCCCAAGTATCGGTATCTTCTGTGATGTTATATAGAATAGGCTGATAAGAGTCACCCGTACCTATATTCTTAATGATACCAACGATTCTTTGCTGTGGTCTTTGCGTAATAGAAAGACCAGCACCAGATGTCATGTGTTGACTGAGTAGTTCAGCTGCTATAGTAGTTGTTTTTAAAAATATTTTATCATCTTTCTCAGGTTCGCCAGGGGTATCCATGGGTAGATAATAACTCTCTAATGTGTTTTCGGCTATCCCACGTAATTGCCACTCTAAAGCTATGTTATCTAAGATCTTCTCGCAAATCGATGTATCAACACTACCGTCTTCAGTTAGATCGGATACAATAGACTCGCCCGATGCCAATAGCATCTGGTTAACAGCCTCCG
>Ga0114906_1001255_pt1 | contig 13488 bp, 17 predicted proteins | sample MalvirDeepMed_M9_FD_89687 | JGI IMG/M metagenome (GOLD analysis project Ga0114906, IMG submission 89687) | Marine viral communities from the Global Malaspina Expedition - Malaspina viral metaG DeepMed_M9 | ecosystem: Environmental > Aquatic > Marine > Oceanic | place: Mediterranean Sea...
ATACTACTCTCATATAGAAACCTTCCTTCCTGAACGAGTGTTTCCCTATGAGTATGTTTCTCTTGAATTCCCTACCTCCTGAATAGGGAAACCCTTATATAGAAATCGCACCCCGAAGTCCGCCCTGTAATTTTACTCGTACTCTTTCATTCACTCCTCCCAAGGGTAGTACCTTACTATTATTGTTTCACTCTTCACTTTTCTCCTTCGGCAACTAGGGTTTCCTTATGTATTTTTTATCACTCATTTCTCACCGGCACTTTCACATTACATTCACATGTAATTTTTTACATGCTATTCTAAAAATATTTTACATGTTACACAAACATTGTTTTACTTGTCATTTTACTTTATGAACCACTTTGATATACCTTGCTATTCAAACATTGTTTTCTTCTTCAGTTACTGGTAATGATGATTTGTCTTCTTCAATGTCTGGTAATATTGGTTTGTCGTCTTCATTCATTATACGCAATTCCTCCGCTGTTGGTGGTTTTCTTTCACACTTTAACAATCCACAACAACAATTTATATCTGAACACCTTGACCTTGTTATTCCTTTGAAGAATACTGCTAATAATCCTCCTCCCGCTGTCATTATACTTACCACAAACAAACTTAACTCTGATAATGAATATGCCGTTAAGTTTCCTGACATTTATTACTTTGAATATTCTTTTTTTTACTTTGACTTTTTACCTTCGTCATTAAGGATTTCTTAAAGACAAATAATTAACTCTGTTACTTACCTTGATTTTAAAAATTGATGGGTTAATTTGATGAATTCTTATTAATAAGATAAGATGACTGAACAGGAACAGATTCAGGAACAGATTCATGAACTAAAAAAACAACTTGAAGGGGAAGGCGAAAGTATTTCTGATATAATTGACTACGCCAATCACATTTGTGAGATATTTGATTTTGATATTAAAGTTAAACATATAAGGGATGTAGGTGCGGTATTAAAAAGAGTTGATGAACTTGATTATGATGATATTACTGATGAAGAGGGGTTTTTGTTTCCTTCTGAATTATTTGACATTACAATTCAACCATTTTATCTAAAGAATATTACAAAGGAAAAAATTGACAAATATTATGATAGATGTAGCAAATTGTCTTAATTCATACCTTTCCTCAATCGTATTTGTGTCCTACCTTTTTTTTCATACAGAGTTACATATTCGGGATACTTATCCTTTAACATCAATGCTTCTTCTTTTTCATTCTCATCTGTTCTTTGATTCGCCAAACCACCTTTCTTGGAATAATATGTTGTTTTTATTCCATAATCATTCCATCTTAATAATTTTCCGTCATTTACATAATGATATAAGGTCTTCTCATAATCTTCCTTCCCCCCTACTGATTCACTATGTCTGAACTCGCTGTTTATGAAGAAATTACACACTCCTACTATGTGTCTTAAATCTCTCTTTATTCCTGCTGATTGTTTCATAAACATCTTATTAAAGACTGGATAAAACCCTCCATATCTTATCTTTTCTTGTTTGAATATATCATTTGTTCTCTTCATTATTTCTGACAGCTTTATTGATTTTCCTTCACAATCACATATATCTCTTATGTCATCATCACAACGCAATATGAATGTTCCTTTTGGATATTTGTCATAAATAAAATTCAATTGATTAGCAAGTCCTTTCACTCCTTTGATTATCTTGTAATCTGTATACCTTTCTGAATACTTTTTTAACTCTTCTTCATTAGCTACAAACAATGTTATTCTTTCCTTTGGTATGTTCTGTTCTTTCAAGAACTTCAAAGTCTTCTTACCTAATATATCAACTCTGTCATAGGTTGGAATCACTACTTCATACATATATTTCATACATGATATTATTTACTTTTCATCAATACCAAAGCAAGATTCACTCTTTGTTTCATTAGTCTTGTTACTTTATGACCTTCAACCACATCTCCAATCTTTGCTTTATCCAATCTGAATAACAATGAACGAGGTATTCTTTGACCTTCTTTTATTCCTAATTTTTTCCTCAACGCTCCTTTCTCAAATGTTACTTTCTTTCCTCCTAATGTTACTGATGTATATTTACTTGGTTTCTTTAATACTTTCCTTTTCTTATCTTTTGGAGGTGGTTTTTTCTTTGTCATTTATATTAATACCTGTTTTTTTCTTCACACATTTTATTAAGTCCTCATACAATCTATGATGGTCTCTTTTGATTTGATTTAACATATCTTGATTATACTTTAACCACTCATAAAAATAATTCATATGGTCTTCGTATGTATTATGATAAGATATTCCTTCTCTTTGATAAGACCACTTATAATTAGGTGAAACTGAATATTGATTCGGCATATTTTATGATATACCTTACATAAAAAAAAGATAAGATTGATTAAGTTAGGGTTTCTTACTTAATAAGTCAAGACTTCCTCCACCAATTCATTTATTGTATCAAATCAATTTAAGCGGTTGCGTGAACACGACCATCCATTAAAGAGAATCTCCTTTCATATACCAACCATACTCTGAATGTTAATGCTTGAGCTGATGATACTTCTTCTGAGGTTCTTTCACCAACATTCGCCTGACCTTTTCTGTAATATTCAATTCTTATCGGTTTTGAACCTACTTTTGTTCCGTTGTTTTCTGTGTTGTCATGGTCTCTTCCAAAGAAAAATCCTCTTGGAGCAAAAGCACCTTGGAATACATCCATTTGATGTCCCATCCATTGACTTTTTCCTGTCTGTGCTACATTATTATCTGCTCTTCTTCCAACACAAGTCGCATAAGGGTCATTGGAATATATTGCTTTCGGAATCCAAACATCACCATTTCCAGCACATAATGAATAATGATATCCAAGTGCTGCCGATTTATCAACTGGTCTTGTAAATACATGTTCATCATTCACTTCCAACTGGTAAGATTCCGCCACCTCTGTTAATGCTCCAGCTGCGTCTTTTACTCTGTTATGATTATCAGGACAGGCATAAACTCCCCAATGAAAAGCAGTATTTCCTGAAGGTGCTTTATGAATATACATTCTTCTTACTACCTTACTCTGACCACCAATATCTAATAATTGGGTTTCTTCTCCTGTTGCTAATCCCATTGCTGGGACACCTCTTTGAGCGAAAGCATAATCTTCATACAAGAAACTTATTCCATTAGTGTCATGTTCCTGTTTAATTCTATCCATTACTTGGTCGTCATAATATAAATGAGTTGCTAATAAATTCACATCATCAAGACTAAATGATAAATCATTCGCTGCTGCTACTACTGCTGCTCCTCCATCTGGTAGATTTGTAGCATAAGAACCACATTCTCCACTTGCTGCTGCTAATGACATATTAGGATTTAATACTAATTCAACAAATACATCATCATTCATTGTGAATAATGGTAATTGATTGTCTTTCAAGAATGGGAATAATTCATCAAGAGGTATACTCCATCTCGCATTTGAACCCCCATAGATACATTGTGCGTTGTTTCCTGTATTCGCTTTTCCTTCACCAGTTGATGTATCATTATCACGGAAATATAACCAATTATCAGGGTCATTAATTGCTTTTCCACCTAATCTTATTGAACCTAATGCTTTCATTTGAGATACAGCTGTTGTTGCTGCCGTATTCTGACCTCCTGACTGTCCTACGCTCATATAATCAAACCACGCATTGTTTCCGTATAGATAATGTTTGATTGATTTATGGTCGTCTGATGGAATATTTCCTGATTCAGTGGCTTTTAACCAATTCACATTCTCGGTTAATGCTATGGGGATACCTCCTATTTTTAATGTTGCTTTGGAAATCCAACTCATCGCTCCTTGTGTTATGGGTGGAATTACTTGAACTCCTAATGATGCTCTTGTCGAAGCTAGTTGTGCTGTTAGTTGAAGCGTTGTATTACTATCAAGAATTCCTCGTCCTTTCTCCAACTGAAATCTTACGAAACTCTGACTCGATGTGACCGGATAATTCAACTCCGATTCCATTCGCATTGAACCAGATGCTCCTTGAATTCTTTTTCGCTGTAATACGGCATTCATTATTTCATCTAATCCTGGGGCGTCAAATCTACCTTCACTCATGTTTGATTTTTTATATAAAACACTTTCAAAAAAAAATTATCATTCTTTTTTAATTACTTTTGGTTTAATCAGAAACACTTACAAGACCTCCACCTGCTTCTAGAACATTCTTTGTTAATAAGAACAAATACAAGGTATTAGGAGAATTATGAGCATCTGCGATATTAGTTTGAAGTTCAACACCAAATGTTGTGTTCTGAACTGGTCTTCCATCACCGAAAGGAGAGTAATTCGCTCCTACAAGGAATAATTCTCCTCCTTTGTAAGTATCTTTAACTGCTGATACATTATTCACATAAGGTGCTCCTGCTACGCCACTTATTCTGGATTGCTGTAAGTTAATATCATTGTCTGCTTTAATTCTTCCATCAGGGATTGTATGATTTAGTGTTACGAATTCCCTTATCGCATCAAGACCATTTCTCATTAACTGAGAATATATTGGATTGCTGATGGGATTTGGTGTACTTACATTCTTGGATACACTAAATTCATAGGGGTCAAGTTGACCTCCTAATGTAAATCTTAAGCGTTTAATTTCAGCACGATTTTCATATCCTGCGGTTGCTGTAATTGCTGCTGTTGAATTACGAGGACATCCACTACTAAATCCCCATCTTGAATATGAATTCAAATGTGCGGTTGGAACGAATTTTCCTACTACTGATACTACTTGTTGGAGATTTCCTAAGTTAAATACAGCATTGTGGTCACCAGAATTAACAACGGATTCCAAAGAAGAGATGGAATTGTATTCAAAACGAGATACAGGATTCTGTCTTAATTGTAAGAGTAATTCTGGACTTGGTTTCAATACTTCATATTGTAATTCTGGGTCTCTGATAAAGAACTGGGCTCCAATTCCATTACTTGCTCCTCCACCGGTTTCATTCAAGTCAGATAATACCTGCTGTGGAACTTCCAGTCTGAAAGTTAATTCAAGACCACCAGTTCCCCACTGATTAGATAAGGGGATTGGTTCAGAATTGTAAAGCAATCCTGAATATACTCTGGAAGCAAAGGATTCTTCAACTTCCCTAACAGCATTATCATCTGTTTTTATTAGTCCAAGAGCACCATTTAAGTCATTACATGCAATATCAGTTGAACTTTTGGCTGCGACATAATCCTGTTCCGAATGTAATACTGGCTGGAGCATTGACATTAATTGATTGTAATTCTGGATTCCTTCCATTTCTTGACCTGACCTTAATGAACGAATATTTAACTGCTGGATACAACTAAATATACCTCCTCTCCAATCAGGATATAATTTCTTTTCAAGATTAGCTGGTGTTGCTACTACATCATCTCCTGACCCAATAAAGGTCTCTGCTCCTGCGTCGGTATATATCTTGTAATACACTGCTCCTGTTAACCTTACCGACCCACCTTTTAAAAAGACATCTTCAGCACTTATTGGAAAGACAATCTGGGTCTGACCTGTACTTTGAGAGTATATCGCATCAGAGGGATTATTACTTGGTTTAATGCTCTTCCACACCTTTTCCATGTTTGATTTTTTATATAAAACACTTTCAAAAAAAAATTTACATTCTTTTTTAATTAATCTTAGGACTCTAACCAGTTTATATCAAAGGGAAGATTCATCTTCCAACAATAGTAAAAACAATCAAAGTTACATTTGTTCTCTTGTTTGAGAAGGTTTCCTTGGTCGTCTGTCTTAATGAACTGAATTCTTTTTCTTGGGATTATAATTTGGATTTTTTGGTTGTTAAATAACTCACGAATATAATTAGTCATTAGCATTGATGTAGGACATATAACTATGAATGGTTTATTAAGTTCCTTTAATCTTTGGTATACCTCTTTCTTCTTACTGAAAGGACAGTTTGTTATTATGATATCTCCGTAATTTACTTCAAAGAAATCTTCTTCTTTACAGATTACTTCGTATCCTAAATCACGGAGATTTTCAGCGGAATTTCCGTTTCCAGCGAATGCTTCCCATATTACTTTGTCTTTTGGTATGATATGATTTATTGCTTCCCATGCTGATTTGGGTGTCATATAATTATCATGTTTCGTAAAGGTCTTGGTATGAAATGACGCCATCTTTAACTTAATTATGATAATTTAAAATCAATTTACACTTACCTATCAACGGAAATACCCTGGGGACCGATATTAACCGAAACATCATGGCATACATAAGTCTTAATGAGTTTATCAAGTGCCGGATTACTGAATTCCGTATATAACAGACAATCTTTTCCTCTAAAATCCATATAAAAGGCGTCTTTACCAGTTTGGAGTGCCATTACAAAATGTTCGTCAGTATCTTTGAGACATCGTGATGGAATATCACAACCTTCTAATGCTCTCATTAATTCATATAAATACTGGGCGGATTGGACTTGTGCGTATCTTCTTGGATTTGTCTGAACTTTTCTGTCAGGATATAATTGTCCTGCTATTTGATACTGGTAGGTATCACAAGTATCACTGAATCCACGAAGGATATTTCTGTCACCATATGATACTTGACTTGCTCCACCTGTTCCAAAATTATCCTGAGATGTCGGACAAGCAAGAATAGCATATACTTTGGAATTTGTTATTGGAACAGGTTGTGCTCCTGATGTTATTGCCTTAGGAATATTCACTTTATATGTCTGATAAGATTTAAAACGATAAGTTATACCGCGTTCCATCATTGCTTGTTTGAATTCAGCAGGTGGTGATATTTCATTTGCTACAAAAGATATATTACTGAAAGTAAATCCTACACCTGTAAAGGAATTTACATCAGTTGCTACTAATGTTGACGCGGCTTTCGCCTGGTCTGCGAATAATTCCTGATGACCTGCTAATTCTATCGCACTTCCAGAACCTGGATTACTAGCAGCGGGTCTATCAATTCCAACGAGGTAATTATCATAATTAGTTACATTAACACCAATTCCTGTCGCTCCGTCCCAATTAGGTTGTCGTGCTATTCCGTCATTCTTTCTTTCAACCGCAATATCCCAACCAAGGTCAGAACCGGTTTCTGCGACTGTATTAGAACTAGTTGGGACTACTGACCTTATGACGAAACAAGATGTATCCGCAGCTGCCGATGTCAAACCAGCGTATAATATTGGAGAACCACCTGGTGGAACAAATGCTCGTGAAGAGTTATAATCACCTGTCGCACCTGTAACATTCTGTTTCGGTATTGAATATATACCTATGGTTTCACCTGGTCTTAACGGACAAGTATTAATGGAACTAGCACTTCCCGTTCCCAATCCAATTTCAGATTGTGCGGGAGCATAGTTTTGTTCAGATGCTGTTTCGCAATAAGAACCTTGATGGTCTTTAGGACGTCCAACCTGAAAGACAGTTCCTGCTGCCCCACCTGTTAAGGTATTCGCCTTTGTGAATTTCAAGACATAAGGTTGTTTGATATTGGTAAATTTATTAGGATTGCCGAATCCACCATAAGTATTGTTAAATCCAACCGAACAACCATTTAATCTTTGAAGTCCTTTTTCAGGATTCCTGACTGTATCTATTTCTACACGCAGGCCCCCAAATGCTCCAACGGGAATAGCCTGGTTCTCGTAACTATCAAACATTCCTAATCCATGAAGTCTTAAACAATATGTAGATGTTTTAAAGGTTACATTGCCTTCGCCTTGTGCTCCTGTACCATCTTCAAAGAAAGGATTACCATGAGACAACCACCCACAAAACGCTCCTTCGGTCGCCTGTAATTTACTTCTATGAGGTTCATTTGTTTGACTATGAAGGATTGTTGATACTAAACTTCCGTATTCCTGAACTGATTCCAAAAGAATACCGGTTCTTCTTGAATATACACGGACATTCTCAAATAATGACGATATTCCTGCGTCCTCACGAGCAACAAGGTTTGATGCTATGTCACCATCTATTTTAAAATCCAATTTAAGATAAGATTCAGAAGGTGATAAGAAATCAATAGTTTCGGGTATTTCCAATATAATAGTGCGTCCAGCACTATAGGATAAACCATTACTTGAAGGTATGTCCTTGGATTTATTCGGAACATAATTTTGGTCGCTTGCTCTGAACATGTTATACTAACTCATTACATTTAATTTTTCATTTAAATTGATTTTAAACTTAAAGTAATTCCTTTTTCCTTTAACCCAAAATTGATGCCTTAAATTGACAAACTTTAAGTAAGATTAAACAGACAATGCCGAATAAACAAAAAACATCCGCAAAGAAGAAACCAAAGACACAATCTAAGGAAGTATCTCAACAAGAATTAACACCTGAAAGAAAGGAAGTAATTACTTCACGAATTCTTGAATTACATATGTTAGTTGAATTACGCTTAATGATTGTTAATTATATGCTTGTCTTAAAATTCGGTGAAATGATGAAGCAGAACAAAGAGGCAATATCAGTAATTGATGAAATACATGAAGAAGCAATATTACATAACAAACGGGGATACTATGAAAGAAAGAAAATGAGGTCATTGTTAAATCGTCTTTATGAACTATGTGATTGTAAAAAAATACTGATTGATGTTAAGAACATGGTTTATAATGACAAGCCTGAATACACAGGGCCAAGGATAAAGGTATTAGATATATTATGTTGTAAGGCTACATTTAATTCAGTATTAGAATAAACCCTAAATTGATTTAAACTTAAACAGATTTTTATTAAGTGTGATGAATGAAAATTGGGAACCAATAACTGATTATGAGAATTACCTTATCAGCGATAAAGGAAGAGTATATAATTGCGTATCTGAAAAGTATCTGAGACCATGGGATAATTGTGATGGGTATTTGGTGACTCATTTATGTAAAGGAACTAAGGGAAAATATTTTAGAATTCATCGTTTGATTGCCAAAGCATTCATACCAAATCCTGATAATAAACCACAAATAGATCATATCAACCGAAATCGCAAAGACAACAGATTATGTAACCTCAGATGGGTTTTTCCATGTGAAAATAACCAAAATTGTAGTATATCATCAAGGAATAGTTCAGGAATTCAGAATATTAGTTTTGATAAAACCAATAAAGTCTGGGAATATTCAAGAAATATTAATCATAAAACACATAAAAAACGCTTCAAAACAAAAGAAGAAGCAAACGCCTATAAGGAAGGTTATGAAGATAACCTAAGAAATCAAGGAATTATCCTTTGAATTATGTGAACTGAAATTTCCCACTAACAATAGGTCTTTGACCTTGTATCACATTCGTAATTTTAGTCTGAGGTGCTTGAACTTTTTTTTCAGCTTCTTCGGTTTTCTGTTGCTGTTTGCCTTTAACAACTCCTGCTATACCACTTCCAATAGCGGTTCCTAAAGCACCAATTTCAAGACCAGCGGATACAATATCGCCAATTGGGTTTTCTGGCCCAGTTGAAGCAGCAATTCCACCTTCAATAGCAAGTTTCTTTGCTAATGATTCTCCACCTGATTTTGCTACATCTTTAACTCCTTCTTCAATAGGAGTTGCTACATCAGATACGACTTGTTCCACTGGTCTTGCGACTTTTCTTACATCACCTTCAATCTCTGATACATCGGCTCCGCCTATACCAGGTGACGTAGTATTTGGTTCTATATTTGATGTAAAACCTTCATCTCCCTCTCTGGAAGCTTCATCAAAAATACCTTTAAATTTGGTTTCTTTTTGAGTTTTACCAAACATTTCTGTTGTATCCGGTTCTTCCTCAGGTTCAGGTTCTGTTGTCTGTCTTGGAACTGCTTTATCAGGGTCATCAAATAATTCAGTTTGGGAAAAATCTGGGTCATCAGGTGCGAATTCTCTTTCAAATGTTGCTCTCGCTCCTTCTTCACCTTGTGTTTCTTCTTGTGTTTCCGCTGCCTCTTCTGGGGAAGCACCTGGTGATTTTGTTGGTAAATCCTCTGACGCAATACTTGGTTTTTTCTTTGAAATATCACTCAATTCAACTTCTGTTGGTTGTGATTCAGATACAGGTTCATCTGGGACACTAACTTGTCTTTCACTTGGTGTGTTAACAGGATGTTCGGTATCAATTGAATTTCCAACTTGGGGACCAACATTTACATCAGCAGGTGTCTTTCCAATTGGATTATCAGGAATTCCAATTCTATCTTTGATATTTTCAGTTGCCGACCTCAATAAACTATGAGGGTCTCGTCCTGTAGCTTGTAATGATTGATATGCTTTTCTTCCTTTCTGAATAGTTTGATATGTTTTAGTTGCTCCAATCAAAGCACCTGATGTTTGTCCGATTATATCAGATACCTCCTTTCCCCTTCCTTGTTTTTCAGCAATATCTTGTAATGTCTTAATTCTTTTGTTAAAGTTTTTAAGACCATCATTATCAGTTTGTGCTCTTGAAAGACCTTGATGATTAACAAATCCAGATGCTTGTGCTAATTGGGTTAATGTAGTCATTTATACTATGAATTAAGTTTTTTATCCCTTCTTTTTTTATTAACTTCCTCACTTATTTGTTCTTTTGTTGAATCACTTGGATATAATTTGGTTACGAACTGATTATATATCTCGGCAGGGTTCTTGTCTAATTTAATCATAACAAATGAATATGGTTTCGCCGTATATTCTTCATAATATTTTTTGAAATCAGGAATGAATGGTTCATACTCTTCAAATATCTTTTGTTCTTGTGTCATTGAATTAAATTTACTGATACAAACTCCTGTCGCATTTGAACGAACAACTGGAGGGACTCCTGATAATTTCTGAGTATTATATATCAAAAGTCTTATGTTGTAATGTCTGAAATTTGATGCTAATTTATATGCTAGGTCATTTTGTTTTAACATGGTCAAGATGTCATCAAAGACTATTGATATCTTTGGTGCTTCTCCGTCCTTTTGTTTTAATGCTTCTTGTGTATCAATGATTGATTGTAATGTCATATCAGAGTATTCATCAAAACATACGAATTTTGGGTCATTTTTGTAATGTCTGTTTAGATTATCATTATTCAGGGTAGGTGTGAATAAGTATATTATATCTAGTTTATTCAGATAAAATGCTGGATTGTAAAAGTAATTCAATAACCTGACAGTTTTTCCACTCTTGATTTTTCCGAGCTGTATGACTGCTTGCCCTTCATTAATATCCCATATATTAGGATGTAAATTAGGATAATCAATATTTGTCTTAATCTTTTTAGGAGGTAATATCTCTAATGGATGCTTCGGCATTATATAAGAAGGTATATTTAAAATTGATGGTTTATTACTCAAAATAAAATCAAGAGTGATATAAAATGAATCTTAAAGGAAAGAAAAAAGAAGAACTCAAAGAAATCATAGATGATTTGGAAGAAGAACTCAATGATATTAAAGAAGAGATTAAGATGACAATTCTTGATTGTAACATCAAGAAACATTGTTCTTGTCATGAAGCAGGTGACTTGGAAGAACTTGTTATGTTAATTGACATGCACCATGACTTGATTGATAATCTTGAAGAAGAAAACAATAATCTTTCTTCCAGAGTTGATGAATTGGAACAGGAAATTAATGAAGATTAAATATCTTTTATGATATATAATGCCTCAAAAGAAAAAACTAACTGCGAAGATGTTAGAACAAGAAAATGTAAAACTAAAAAAAGAAGTGTTTATGTCTCATTGTTTGATAAGACATGAACTTGACGCAAGTAACAAGTTGAAAGAAAAGATTAAGGAACTTGAAGAACTAATAAGTTCAAACACAAGTGAAGAACAGATTAAGGAACTAACAAAGGATGATTAATTTTTTTCTTTCATATAAGTAAGATGAGGATATTAGAACTTTTCAGTGGGACCGGTTCAGTAGGTAAAGTCGCAAAAGATAAATTTAATATGGAGGTTATATCAGTTGATAATGTATATGATGCGACATTTATGAGTGATATATTATCATGGGATTACAAACAATATAAACCAGGATATTTTGATATTATATGGGCTTCTCCTCCTTGTGCGAATTGGTCTATTCTTCAATATAGTTGGATTGGTCGTAAAAACAAAAAAGGAGTAATCATAACAAAAGAAATAATCCAAGAAAAAATCAATCAAGAAGGGAAACCATTGGTTGATAAGACCTTGGAAATCATTGAATATTTCAAACCAAAATCTTGGTTCATTGAGAACCCTGCTTCATCAAAGATGAAAGATTATATCAAACTCCCAAATGTGGTTGTGTCATATTGTAAGTATTCTGATTGGGGATATCAAAAAAATACGAGGATATGGACTAATGTAACTCACTTTGAACCGAAAAAATGTAGTAATAAAGACCCTTGTGATATTATTAATAGACATGAAGAATACCCTAACAGACATAAAATTCATCTTGGAGGCGTGAGGTGTAAAACTACAAGAGAAGAAAAATACAGGATTCCTCCTTTGTTGGTGTTTGATTTATTACATGCTACACTGGAAAACCCTACTTCTTGAATAATGATTTTCAAGAGAAAATATATTTTGCTGTGTTACCCCTTATGATTCCACCACAAAAGAAGTCCAATACAGACAATTCCCGAACCATACAATATGATTCCAACTAAACATTGGATTTCATTTTTGTTCTTTTCAATGAAAGACATTCTTTTCTTCTTTTTGAGTGGGAGATAAACCCACTTGTCATCAACGATTGTGACATTTGGTTTCATTATAACTTACTTGGCGGATTTTTAATGAATTTTTTTTAATGTAACTTCGTTAGACAAGTGTCTTGATTTTTCACCTTTACGAAGGTAAAAATTCAAGAGAAAATATATTTTGCTGTGTAACCCCTTTACTTTGCGAATTTATTCTTCAATCCATCTTTATCCCATATATCCAATATACTTTGTCTTTGTCAGTTCTTTTTATTCCAACACTCCCTATTTTAATGACTGACTCAGGATGAAGTAGTTTATGTATTTTTGACTTTATTAAACACAATCCCATGCTTTTCTCTTTCAAGAATTCCTCCAATATTTCACACATTCCACCGGTTAGTCCATAATTATTGATATAATATTGTATTACATCAGATTGTTCCCCATTTTCTCCCTTTTTTTTTAACGCTCCTTCTTGATTTTCCTTAGACCACTCTTTATAAACTACCTCACCATCACTTCTCAGTTTTTTCCTCAATTTCTTATTATATTGTTTGAATGCTGGTTTATAAGGTAATTCGCCATAATCATATATTTTTCCCTTGTCTTCAATCCAACTATGAAAATGTTGGTAGTCTTCTTCATAAGGTTGCTTATTCACAAAGTGTAATACACCATGCAAGTTTAAATCCTGATATCCTTGAATTTCTTGATAATGTTTCTCTTTACATTTTTCGGAATGTTCTCTGAAAATATCAAGGCTTTCTTTTAATTTACTTTCAGGATTCATCTTATTTGCTCTTAATCAAAAAAT
>Ga0114906_1001260_pt1 | contig 13453 bp, 34 predicted proteins | sample MalvirDeepMed_M9_FD_89687 | JGI IMG/M metagenome (GOLD analysis project Ga0114906, IMG submission 89687) | Marine viral communities from the Global Malaspina Expedition - Malaspina viral metaG DeepMed_M9 | ecosystem: Environmental > Aquatic > Marine > Oceanic | place: Mediterranean Sea...
GCATTGAAAAAAATTAAAAAGATTTCATTTCTTTCCGCTAGCGAAAGAATCTATAAGGAGAGTAATCAGGACGGTTGTTTTTACATATTCGAAACAAGGGAAGGGTTGTCTGGCGCTGTGACCACAAGATCTAAAAAAACTGCCATGGAGCTTGTAACCGATAAGAATATCAAACATATGGATCCTACTTTAACTTTTGACGATGGTTATAAATTGAGGGTTTATCAATCTGGGGATCCAAGCTTTATGCTAGCAGAAGCAACTTCGTTGATTGAAATTCATGATGCGTATTATTCTTTTATAGGTGATGAAGATACTTTTTTTGATGATGATGACGACGATCATGACTATTATATGAAAAATAATCTTTTTTCATATAATTTTAATATGCCCCATAACATGAGTTCGTTTAAACCAAATTTTAAATTTAAACCAAAAGCTACTAAAATAAAGATGAAGAAGCCGTAATGCAGAAGTAGCTCAATTGGTAGAGCAGTTGTTTTGTAATCAACCGGTTGCAGGTTCAATTCCTGTCTTCTGCTTGTGGTTTAGATTGTGGAGGAGAGCCGATTGTGAAAAAAAGATTAGAGAGAATCATTGAAAGAGTTTTAAATACGTATGCCGCTTCCTTTCTCATGGAGGAAGACAGAAAAAGATTGACAAAACATTTATCTGAAGCTATAATGAAACAGTTCTTTGTTGCATCGTATGATTCACAAAGTACATTTGAATAGAGAGGTGTTTTGAAAAATTCAGAGTTGAGAATATTCACAGGTCCGATGTTCGGCGGCAAAACAACAAAGATGTTAGCTGCTATAGAAAGATACAAATATCAGAACAAAAAGGTCAAATTATTTAAACCGAGGGTTGACAGGAGGTATTCAAGAAAAGATGTTGTGACACACGCCGGCCAGCTTCATGAAGCTATCATGGTTAGTTCAGGCATTGAGATCTTGGAAGCTGCTGGTGATGCAGAAGTGATTGCTGTAGATGAAGTTTTTATGATTGAGTATGCAGCAAAGGCTTTACTTAGTATGTTTGCAAATGGTAGAACAATACTGGTGTCTAGTTTACAATTATCTTCTGAGCCAAAGCCATTGCCAGAAATAAGAGAACTACTACCTTATGCAACGCACATAGAAATTTGTCCAGCAGTTTGCGCAATGTGCGATGCCGATGCCTTTTATACAAGAAGAAAGTCAGAGAGTGTGAGGCAAATTGAGGTTGGTGGTTCAGATGATTATGAGCCTCTTTGCTATGAACATTACAATAAAATTGTGGGGATATGGCGAAATAGGTAAACGCAGGAGACTTAAAATCTCCCGTCCTTAAGGACTTGGGGGTTCGATTCCCTCTATCCCTACTGCAAAAAAGATACAATAATATATAAAAGGAGAAAAAATGAGATCACTCAATATTGTTTTACTTACTGTTATCATGCTTATACCATCTCTTGCTAGTGCAGAACACGCAATTGGTTTTTCTGCCGGCATAACCAAAGGAGTGGGAGTAACATACAGAAATATTAATGAAGCCACGCGCATGGGCATTCAAGTTACTGGCATGCCAATTATTGACGAAGATGAAGGGTTTTTATCTGGCGGTATTTCTGGCATATACTTATTAAATAAGAGCGGTTCGGGTAAAGCTTTTATTACTCTCGGCGCAGGCATTATTCATGCTTGGGGAGAGGAAGGAGAAGGTCTCCTTATTGGCTTCGGTCCAGGCGCCGGTCTTGAGTTTGAGGTCGGAGAGAATATTGGCTTATCGTTGGAATTGCCAATTGCTGTTATTTTCGGAGTAGAGTCTTCGACAGAAAACAACGTAAAAGACACAGAGTTTGGATTAAAAGGAATTTTACCCATCCCCAGCATATCGCTTGTTTATATGTGGTAACATAGAAAATATGCCAAAAGAGAAAAAAGGTTTACATTTACCTCCAGATGGGGTATAATTGTATGCGTATTGGAATATAAAGGAGGAAATATGCGATCATTTTTTGTACTATCAGCAATCATTCTAATCGGATGCAATGACGAAGAGAATGCTATACCTAATTGTAACGAGGGTGATTTCAATTGTGGTGAGGGGTTGGAATGCACTTCCCAATTGACGCTAGAAGGAGAAAGATACGGGTGTACACCCATTGATATTCAAGAAGAACCGCCTGTAAATGTGGCTTCTGAGCCCACAGAAATGATTGCGGGTATGATGGCATCCGATGCCCCCATGGCAGGCTCAGGCGGCGATCCTGGCGCCAAGGAAGAGGATATTAGCATGAGCGACTTTGTTCCTAATGAGGAAGATGCTGTATGTGCCACTGATGTACAAGAGCAAGGTACAATCAACCGGCAAACAGCACAGGAGTGCTTTGAAATATTCGAATGTTTCAATGAAGAAGACTGTGATCAATTTATGATGCTGGAAGAAGAGCGAGAATGCATTAGAGCTTGTATCACTGCTGCTAGTCCTCCTGCCCAAATAGCATTTTCTAATTTTGCTAACTGCGTTAGAGTAAATTGTATTACCACTGCTGGTGAGTTGATGGGCGAAGAGTGTATTCTCAATAATTGTTTCTATCAGGCCGACGCATGTAATTTAATTATACGTGAAGATAAGTAAGTGGATAATTCCGAAGAGTTGTACATAACAACTACATCGGGAGATGTGATTTTAGTTCAAATATTTGAAAATAGTGCCGGATCCTTAACCCTTGTCATTGGCGAAGATAGATATGACTTGGGCTTAAGCTCTGCGTGTGACCTAGTAGAATCAATATGGTCCGTAATTACCAACTCAACCAAATCGTAAGTCCTTGAATTCATTAAATTTTTACGATTTTTCACTTTTTTCTTGATTTTCTTTTCAAAATTTCGTATGATGTAAAAGTCGATGGAGGAAAACTTGTCCGATCAAGATAATAATGAAGTAACAGAGCATGGCATACACTGGAAGACTTGGGGTTTTGCACCCCATAAATTATCAATTCGCGAAGATTTTGCCTATCAGAATGAAAGAATATTTGTTGGAATCAGGGGAGTACTAGAAAATAATGAAGGACGTTGTATGGACAACGAAAATGATAGGCTTATTGTTTGTAATAGTGTGTTTAATTGGATTAAGCAAAATTTACTGTAAAATAACAGAAGGATGGAAATATGTCAGTAGTAGCTTCAGAAAACAAGCATAGGCTTAAAACTGGTGATCTTGTGGCTTATGGCATACAGCCTGGAATATTAATTGAGACTGGATCAATGTGCTTTGAAGACACCGATCAGCTTTGCAGGGTGCTTTTTTCTAACTCTAGCAAGCCAACGACAATGGTTTTGTCTGCACTTAAAAAACTAAATGCATGAGCTTATTAGCGAACGTTCCAGCTAGATTGAAAGAGCCAAACAATGGGTTTTAAAGTCGGTGATTTGGTAAAGTTTAAAAGTTCGTCAGAGCGCAACAAAATTTGCAAGGGAATTCCTCCGGGCATTGTTTGGAAAGTTCGTCGCGATAGGCATTGTCGTCCGCGAAGAGATACCCTTTTTATTATCTGGAATAACCAACATAAATCAGCAGAATATAGATATCAAGTGGAGATGATAAGTGAAGGTCGGTGACTTAGTAAATTGGACAGCTGTCCCTCCGATGGATTTACACTGGCGCCCGGTGGCACAGCGGTTATGTATTGTTGTTGAGAAATCGGGCTTTGGTGTAAAGGTTCGATCGGTTCTTACTGGCCAGTTGTTCGCAACAATCGAAACGAGTATAGAGGTTATAAGTGAAAGTCGGCAGCCTAGTAAAATACAATTATCCTAATTATATAATTGGCCCTCTTCATCATCCTACTGACAAGACAGGAATTGTATTATACATTAATAAAGATGGTGGAACACTAAAGGTGCTTACCAACGCAGGCCGCGTTGGTTGGTTTATCACAAGTTATTGCGAGGTTATCAGTGAAGGTCGGTGATTTGGTAAAGTGGTCATTTACCGAAGAGTGTTATTATCTAGCTTTTGGAAGGTCTGGTGAATTGCATTTACAGAGACGACGTGGCATTATTTTAGATAAGAATCCTAAATATTTTTTTGTTCGGTGGATGAATGGTGATTTTAATTGTAATAAACCAGATAGCTTGGAGGTTATAAGCAAAAGTGAATGATAAAAAGATCAGAGAAGAGTTGACTGAACTCTACAAAAAAGCAGAAGAGGCGAAGGGAAGACCAGAAGAACTTATGACTGCTATATTTGGTCCAATCGATCGCTCAGGTGACGAACAGAGGCATCCGGTAACCGTCGAAGAGCTACGCGCCACAAACAATAGATATATTAAAGACAGGTTAGAGTTTGATAAAGAGATTATAACGGCGAAGAATAAGCTCGCTGCCCTAGAAAAAAAGATGACTAACATTTGGAAGGTTCAGGAAATCGACCGCGAACTTGAGAGATCATCATCTGATTTTGCCAAAGCTAATAATCGTAGACGAGTAAAGTTGAGTGAGCGAAAAACGCTACTCAGAGAAGATATAGAGACGTCGGAGCGTATGCTTTATGGCAACCATCGCGGTTCCAGTATTTCAAGTTGGTCTTGTTACAAAGGCTGGATCGCTCAAGAATATATTAAAAAGGCTAAGATCCTGAGAGAACAAAAGTTTGCAACTCAGAAAGAAGTTGATCAATTCCTTTGTAAACACAACGAAGCTCTGGTAAAAAGATATATCCCTGAAATTGATATTGTACAACATCTTTTAACAAGAAGAGGTTTTCTCGACAAGCCGGGAGTTGCCAAAGGAGCATGGAGATATCCTGACATTGAAGAGATAGCGAGTGAAACCAGGTAACATAGTGAGGATTAAACGCGCTAGCTTGGGCATCCCTGCTGGTACTTTAGCTTTTATTATAAAACAAACAGAATTGCGAGCTGAGCTTGGCTACGGCGACGGAGAAGGAGACCCACCAGCTTGGGATATGTTTTGGGTGGAAATAATTGGTACTAATAGAAGGAGAAGGAAATTTCTCCGTGGAGATTTGGAGGTTTATAAATGAAATCCGGTGATTTAGTTGAGCTATCAGCTTACGGCTGTGCGTTGGTCTGTTTAGAGTGTCACGCATGGGACGTAGGCATTGTTACACGTCATGGTCCTGGCTGGGCTAACGTAAAATGGAACAGAGGCAACAGGCCAGTACACATGAATCGAAGAGACATAAAAAAGCTAAAACGTTGAAATTATTCAGTTTTTACGATTTTTCATTTTTTCCTTGATTTTTAAGCCCATAAGTTTTATTATATATGTACGTTAAAAAAAAGGTGTCCAATGGAACAAGAAATTTTTTCAGAGTTGTCTTCTCATATTGATAAATGGGAAGAAGCGAATATCTCTTGCCCGTGCTATAATAAAACACATGGCGAAGTTAGAGAAATTATTCAGAGTATGAAGTCTTTTTATAATAAGAGAGACATGTTGACATATGGTCAAGAATCATATCTCAATGCTCTTTTCAGTGATTACTCTAATGAAAACTATGAACAATGTTTAAATTGGGCTTACACAGAGGAAAAAAAAGCCGCTGCAAAAACGATTGCGGAATATTATAGTTCTATTGATGGTGGTGCTTATTTTACTGCTGCAAGACACAAGATCAGGGAAGATATGCCGCTTTCTTACAAGGAGTGGCATCGTATGTGTGACAATAAATATTCACGTCGTATTTTAGAAGAAGTTAGCAGGGATCCTCGTTTCAAAAAAGGGCAGCAAGTACAAATTCGCGTTAATCGTTTGAGTAATCTTGTTAAATTAAACAATGTTTACTTTAAGAGAGAAATGATAGAAAACTATGCGATTGTTATTGATGACAATGCTAAGATCCCTATTAGCAATGCCAAAGGTTGCCGAACTTATAAAATTCTACCAATTGGTTATCCCAAAGCTATCTACGCTGAAGAACGCGATATCAAGAGAGCAAAAAAATTAAAATGATTAATGTTGAAATCGGTGATATTTTTTATTATGAGGCGCATAATGCCACAGGTCTTATACTAAATATTGATGAAGACAACATGTGTTCATATGCTTTGCGAAGTCCGATCATTTCGGACCCATGCGGCGACCATATCATATCAATACAAAAACGCCCGTGTGAAGATTTTATGCGTGCAACCACTGCTGGTAATTTAATATACTACCCTAGAAAGGGGAAATAAAATGGCTAGAAAAAAGAAAGAAATGAAACCCGGAGACCTGGTAATGCTTTCTTCCTCCGCTATTAAGAGAAATGATCTTTATTGGTATCGTCAATTGACCCAAGATGGAAATTTGATCGGTATGGTAATTAGAATAAAAGATATATATTATGCAGGTGGTCATGGGCATCTCCGGCACCGCCGCGCTGGCTATATTGTGAGATGGATTGGCGATGACAAAATCGGCCCCAGAGGTCGAAAGCGATGGGATAGTTATTTTCTTCGCAGTGATTTGAAGTTTGTTCCCAAATATAAATTTAAAAAGAATAAAAACAGTGATTAAATCAATATCTTATTTAACGGCAGAGGACGAAAGAAAGCACATTTTATGTATCAAGGGAAAATTTCATTTGACAAAAAAAGCAAAAGGTCTTTCGATAAGCAGTAGAATTAAAGCTTTCACGGCATCTGACTTTATTAAGTATATGAGGAGAAGGGACCCTTATATTACTTTGGATAATGGAGAAAAGTTCCGTGTTTTTAGAGGTGGTGATCCAGACAACGAAATAATTGAGATAATTTCTTTGGTTGAAACTCATGATGAAAAAACAAAGGAAACAATTATTCCCGATTTTCCATTTCCAGGTGGCTATCATGGTTTTTAGAATGAACGACATGGAAGCATTAATATTTAAACTTTCAGATCATGTGGGCAAGGGCCATGCGTCTTTGACTGATTATTTAATTGAAGAAATACACAAACAAGCAATTATTTTAGAAAGAAAATATAACACAGCGCCCGATGATAAAAAAGATGAAAGTCGGTGACCTTGTTTATCACTTATGGCTTCATCAAAAAGAAGATTTGGGTGTGGGTATTATTATAAAGTACGCTGGGGTTCACGGTGCAAATAAATATTTTACAGTTTTTTTTCCAAAAACAATGGAGGATTGGGATATTGACGAGACACGATTGGAATTAATCAGTGATGAATAATATTATGCTAGCCAAAGGTGAATTGGTCCAATGTACGTCCAGAGGATTTTATAATGGTAAAATTGGTATTGTGGTCGATTTAGTACCCTACTCGTCTAGAGAGCGATCGGACCAATTGGGTCTCCTCACCCAATTGCATAAGGACGAATATAGTTGTATTATATTATTTAATGGAGAAAGTAAAAACGTGGTAATCAGAGCAAAATGGCTAGAACACCTAGAAACAGGAATTTAATGATGGAATTTGAGCTTGGCAGCATTATAACAATTGCAGTGGGAATATTTATTGGTCAGTTAGCCATTGATTGGTGGCGCAAGTCTCGGAGGTATTAATATTAATCTGCTAGACGCCTTCATCGTAACAATATTGGTTTATTCTGTTGCTAGGATTGTATCTTCAGCGGAACAAACCAAAAAGGATAGCATCAAGGTTAAAGAAGAAGAAGACAGAAAAAGATATGTTGATTCTCTGTACGGTAGATAACGTTAAATGTTTGAATTTATTGAATTTTTACGATTTTTAAAAAAAGACTTGACGGAAATCGAATAATGCGTTATGATTTAAAAAGATCAAAAAAGGATTTTGTTTGCAATGAAAATTAATCCATATGAATTACACCCCAATACACCACCTATTACTAATGTGGTTAGAAAGGATGATATTCTCGAAATTTTAAAGAATCATAAGAATATGTGTCATGGGGAGAATAGCCAAGGTTTAATTTCTGGCGATGCCATGGATGTAGCAATTAGTTATATCATGTCTATTGAAATTGAAATTAATAAACTAGGTAGGTAGTAATGTCATACGCAGAATTTGTACCCCTAATGAACAATAAAGAGTTGAATGGCTTGGCACAAAATCGTTTTCTCGATGAGGAAACTCAGTGTGCTATAGCAAGCCATAAATATTTATTGTGTCGCCAATACTTAGCTGAAAACGCGAGGCTCAAGCCTGCGGCAAGAGATATTTTGTTGGCTGGTAAAGCCGTTAGTGTTAAGTGGAATTTAATTCGCAGTGGTAATCTCAACGAATTACCAGATGTTATTCATAGTGTATGGTTAGAAACTAATCACAGATTTCGGCAACCATGGCGCGTTGGGTATACATTTTTCACAGGCTCCTTCTCCACCTTAAGAACACCAAATACACCTATTGAAACTTTAAAAGATATATACTTAACATATTATAGGCCCAGAGAGACCATTGAGGACCGGTCCTGGCGCCCTGAATATTGGTCAATAAGACTGTTAGACCATCCTAATCTTGATGAAGAGCTAGCGCTGGTTATATCTACGTCTCATATGGCTACCCTTCAAAAGAAGGCATTTGAAAAACTGGTTGCGCTTAGAAAGCGCAAGTAACCGAAATCATTCAGTTTTTACGATTTTTCATTTTTTTCTTGATTTTTAGTCCCGTTTGTGGGATACTTACTTTAGATGCTGAACGAAAAACTTCGCCGCCAGAAATAAGGAGAAAACCGTGGCCGTTGATTTTAAAACATTTACTGAGATTGTTAGGTATGTAACGGATGTTCGCAAGCCAGTGCTGCTTCGTGGCCGACATGGCATTGGAAAGTCCACTGTTGTATACCAATACGCTAATTCTGTTAACATGCCAGTCGTGGAGCGTCGAGCATCACAAATGACCGAAGGTGATCTGGTTGGCTTGCCCATTGTCGAAGGCAATAGCACTAAGTTTAATCCACCTGATTGGTTTAAGTGTGCTTGTGACGAGCCAGTTGTGCTATTCTTAGATGAGATTGATCGCGCTACGTTGGAAGTGCGCCAAGGAATATTTGAACTAACTGATAGTCGTAAATTGAATGGCCACGTTCTTCATCCGGATACTCATGTGTTCGCTGCTGTTAATGGTGGAGAACATGGTGATCAATATCAGGTTGGAGAAATGGATCCTGCTGAATTGGACCGCTGGACCGTATTTGATATTGAGCCTTCGGTTGAAGACTGGCTTGGTTGGGCTAAGAACAAAAACATTAGTAAGGAAATTTGGGATTTTGTTAATAACAATCGTAATCATCTAGAACACAAGGATGATTTTGAGCCTAACAAGGTTTATCCTTCTCGTCGTTCTTGGGAACGTTTGGATAATTGTCTTCATAACGGAGATCTCCTTAAGGAAGCTAGCCCGGTATTGTTTAATCTGTCTGCCGCATTTGTTGGTTTTGAAGCAGCCGTAGCGTTTAATGACTTTATTGCTAATTATGACCGTCAAGTTACGCCAGAAGATATTTTGGTTAAAGGTGATTTTTCAAAGGTTGGATCTTTCGGGATTAATGATCACACTGCTTTGATTGAAAAATTTGATGGTGCAGATTCTTTTAAGGAAGAATTGCCAGACGAACAAATTAATAACCTAGCAAGGTATTTTGTTTCTTTGCCTTCGGAAGTTGCAATGAAGTTGTGGACGGTCCTCGGCAATGGTGAACTGAAAAACACTATCAAACTACATGGCACTGAGGTCGAAGACAGCGGTGCTACTCGTTCTGTGGTGGATTTTCTTGTTGAAATCCTTGGTGGCGAGAAGAATGAAGACTAAAGAATTTGATTTGAATATGCACACTGCTAGGCTGCTTATGGATGAGCCGTTTTTTGCAGCTATTTCTCGTCGCATCGATAAGCGAGTATGCTTTTCTATTCCTACTGCTGGTGTCAGAGTTAACCCTGATACTGCTCAATTTGAGATGTTTTACAATCCTACTTTCTTTGCAAGGTTAAGTGATTTAGAGCGTCTCGATGTTCTCAAACATGAATTTTATCATGTACTTTTCATGCACGTAACGGATAGGATGCCGGAAGGTCAAATGACCAAGAAGTGGAATATTGCCACTGATTTGGCTATTAATAGTCACCTTAAAAATTTACCAGAAGGTGGACTAATACCAGGCAAAAAGGGTACTCCATTTGCTGATTTGCCTAAATTTAAGAGTGCGGAATGGTATTTAGCTAATTTGCCGGAAGACTTGTTTAGCGATGACGGTGATGAAGGTCATGAAGGCAGCAGTTCCGACGATGACGGCGATGATAGCAGCAATGCTAATGGTGGTGGTGGTTACGAGCCTTTTGATGATCATTCAGGTTGGGGAGAAACTGAAACACAAACAAAAGAGATCGCTAAAGAACGACTTAAAGAAATTATTAGATCTGCCGCAGAAGAAGCGTCTAAGAACAGAGGCTGGGGTAGTGTACCAGATAGTTGTCGTGCACGTATAATGAAGAGTATTAGGTCTAAAATTGATTGGCGTAAGGTTTTGCGTTATTTCATCAAGACATCTCAACGAGCTAACAGGTCTTCTTCCATCAAGCGAATTAATCGGAGGTATGCGTACATTCATCCTGGTCGAAAGGTTAATCGAGTAGCAAAGGTTGCAATTAGCATTGATCAATCAGGTTCCGTAGATGACAGTATGCTAGCGCAGTTTTTCTCAGAGCTTAATAAACTTTCAGAACTAGCGGAGTTTACTGTTATTCCTTTTGATTCAGAAGTTGACCCTAAATTGGTATACACATGGAAGAAAGGGGAAAAAAAACAATGGGAGCGTGTTAAATGTGGTGGTACTAACTTCGATGCTCCCACTGGTTATGTTAATGAACGTGAATTTGATGGTCACATTGTTTTGACTGATTTGTGTGCTCCAAAGCCGAAGGCTAGTAAGTGCCAACGTATGTGGATGTCTACACCGGTTTATGTTAATCGTCCATATTTTTCTACAAATGAGAGAATTATAGCTATTGAATAGTGGTTTGTTCATTACTTTCACTGAATTAATGGGTCCAAACGTCCTATTTAAGGCATACGCACTCATTTCTTTTCTATTTATAGCTGCTTTGATTATTTTGACATACGATGAGTAAAAGTTAAACACTATTTACATATGTGACCCTAGAGAAAGGAGATTTAGTTGTCTGTTACTTGGTTCAGTCATCATCATTAGATGAAGAATTATTAGATCATGGTATTGTTTTAGACGTTAATCCGCGCCTTGAAGATGTCTTAGTGTTAAGTAGGACAGGAAATATAAGATGGTGGCACAAAAGAAGGTGGCGGCTTTTACAAAAAGGAAATTATCAAAAATGACAAACTTAGCAATTAAGGAAGATAATGAAGTTTTAGTTTGCGGAGAGATGGTTAGATTTACTGATAACTATAATATTTTTGGTTATGAGGCTAAAGATAACTTGGGGATAATTATAAGAATTGATATGGGTAATGGCAAGCCTCTGGTATACTTGTCTGAGGCTGGAGAGTTTTGTGAGCCCAAACTAGAAATTTTAGAAAGAGTAAAGCCCGGTCACGTATCAAAAGAAGCTAAAGATCTCCTTAAAAATATAAGGAAACTACAGGTAATTGACACTTAAAATTAAAGACCGTGACATGATTTGGTTCCCTGGATACGGCCTTTACGGTAAAGTAATACGGGTTAGGGGCGAAAAGTGTTTGGTGTTATTTAGTGGTACCAGAAAATCTAAATGGTTAACCATGGAAGAATTCTGTGATAATATAGAAGAAGCGTTGCAACAAGATAAATAATTGAAATTGTTGAAGAAATACGATTTTTAATTTTTTTCTTGATTTTTCCCAAGCCACGTGGGATACTATAAAAAGTAAAAGCGGAGAAAATATGCACATGTTTGATAGAGGTGATGACATTCTTACCTTAGAAGAAGTTAAGAGAAATGTTTATAAACAAGCCACCAAGATTCTTAGAGATATGATAGGTGCTTACGAACAAGGAATTCTCGACAATCCGGCCACCGCTGCTACTTACTGCGCACTGCTAGCATGTATATGCGAGGGCAAGGTAGAGGGTGATTTTGATGAAGATGATAAAAATAAGGTTAAATGGTCACTAACCGAAAAGTACGAAAAGATTCTTAAAGAGATTGAAGCTAGCGCCATGGCCGAAGCAATTGCTACCGGAAAGGTTGTCAAAGGCCCATGGAAACAATAATAAAAAAGTGAGCAATGTTATGGGTGAAGCATCCGTGTTGAATTTTCATTTAGCAGACGTTAAGTGTGCTATCGATGTCACAGTATTGGCTTTTATGTGTTTTCTTGGTGGTTTTGTCATATTCTTTGCTGCTAGAAAATTATTTAACAAATGAAAATAGGCGATTTAGTTAAATTATCTTCCACCTATTCTGATCAAAGTTGGGTAGGGATCTTGCTAGGTGAAAGCCCAGGCTATAACTTGGTGAAGATATATGTTGAAGGTAAAATCCTTGAATGTTCCAGAATAGCTTTAGAGGTTGTCAATGAAAGTCGGTGATTTGGTAAGAGATAACTCTCCTCATTCACGACAAATAGTGGGTCAGCTTGGTGGTGACTTCAAACATGGCGTGATTGTTGGAGAAGCAGGGCACAGCGCAGGTTTGGGGTGTACTAACAAAGTGTTCGAGGTCTTGTGGCGCAATGGTACCATTGGAAACAATGTATGGGACCATGACTTGGAGGTTATCAGTGAAGGTCGGTGATTTGGTAAAAAAAGTTAATCATCACAATGTAGATTATTTACATAATTTGGTTGGTTTGATTGTTGAAATGGAGCCATATAGGACCGACAACCTTATTGAACCACTCATGAGACCAATTAGGGTTAAGTGGCCTGGCGATTATGGTACCTTTTGGACAATGAGGCAAAATATAGAGGTTATCAGTGAAGATCGGTGACTTGATAAATTTACCACCAGGTTGTACTAGACACTGGGGATTATCGTCAGGCGTTGCTGTCTTAGTTGCAAAGTTGCCTCGAAATGATCATTACGAATATGACTGGCGAGTTTTAGCTGAAGGCAGGTACATTGAACTAGGTAGGCAGATAGAACAGTCTGCGGAGGTGATCAGTGAAGGTCGGTGACTTGGTGGCAGTTCATGGCATCACAGGGTTGGTCCTGAAAATAGGTGAAGGCAGTCATCTTGGTTATGTTTATGTTAGTTGGTTCACGCTTGGCCTTAAGCCGGAGTGGGATAGTGTCTCGCTGCTGGAGGCTTTAAGTGAAAGTCGGTGATTTGGTTATGAAGCGTTCAGGCAAGGTTTTCCCCTATGAAAGAAAGCCTGGTATTTTTATGGGCATGTATTCATACGTCTCAGGTACCCCGTTTCTAACTTGTGATATGGGAATGGTTCAATGGCCCGGTCAACCAATTAGATATTATAGAGTAGATGAATTGAAGGTTCTCAGTGAAGGTCGGTGATTTAGTGAAGCATAGAGTTTGTGGTTTAGGTCTTATTCTCTGCGATGATATAGAGAAGCATTATGGCGA
>Ga0114906_1001263_pt1 | contig 13439 bp, 15 predicted proteins | sample MalvirDeepMed_M9_FD_89687 | JGI IMG/M metagenome (GOLD analysis project Ga0114906, IMG submission 89687) | Marine viral communities from the Global Malaspina Expedition - Malaspina viral metaG DeepMed_M9 | ecosystem: Environmental > Aquatic > Marine > Oceanic | place: Mediterranean Sea...
GAAGGCTAAACCTTCAGTTCGCGCGTATGTTGAATCAGTTATTCGCATTATCGATGAAGTACGCCCTAAATCTCAACGAGAAAACAGACAATTTAGCGTTGCAAGACAACATCTCCAAGAAATTAAGCGTTTAAACAGACAATTAGTGGAAAAAATAACACTTCTAGAAGAACAAGTCAAGATATTAGAAGAAGGAAAGTAAAATGGGCGGTGTAGCGGGTCATTTAGCACATTTATACGACAATAGAGACCTAACTTACAACAAAATGGCCGAAATTCTCCAAAAAGCGGCCAAAGGTGAGCTAATAGGTACCGAAAAGACCGATGGGTACAACATATATCTCGGTTTTGTCGATGGAATGGCACGTGCTGCTCGCAATAAGGGTGATATGTCTCGTGGTGGTATGACCATGGAAGATCTGGTCAATCGCACCTTTCAAGGGGGTGAAAAGGCCAAAAAAGCCTATGTAACCGCTTTTAAAGCCTATGAAAAGGCTGTAAACTCCCTTTCAGACGAAGAAAGAGCCGTTATATTCGGTCCAGCAGGCGAAATCTTCTATAATACTGAAATTCAAGGTCCAGTTGCTCCAAATGTGGTCAATTATGATGAAAACATCCTTAATATCCATCATATGGGCCATAAAAAGTATAATAGAGACACCAATCAGCTAGAAATAGTTGATGCAGAGCGTTCATCAGCGCTTTTAGATCAAGTTGTGGATCGTTTTGAACAGGCGACGGCAGATGAGCCTTTTAAAGTCCGTAGAACTGCTTTTTTGGAATTAAACAAGATTACAGACGAAGAATTTGTAAATAATACCCTAGATCGTATTCAATCTACTGGTTATTCTGGCGATATGACGATTGATGATTATTTAGAGAATAAACTCAGCCCTCTCGTTAATGAAGAGTTTCCAGAATTGGAAGATCGCACTCGGCATGATCTAGTAGAGCGTATTTTGCAAAAAGATGAAGCTATATCGCTGACTCAGCTTGGAAAAGGGCTTCCAAAAGAAGAAAAAGCAAAAATATCTCAATATGTAAAAAATTCTAAATTTTTAATCAAAAATTTGATAAAAGGCATCGAGGATCCAATACATGATCTAGCAGTAGAGCTTTTGCGCGGTCTTCGCAGCGCATATGTCTTAAATAACGTTGGCGAAGTCAAAAGACTGAAAAAAGAGACAGAAGACGCAATTAAAGCCATTAGAGATTATAGAGGGCCGGAATCTGAAACAGCGCAAGACATTTTAGTTAAACAACTCGCTAAGTTAAAGCATCATGATAACATTGATACAGTTGTAGAAGGGTTTGTTTTTCAATATGATGGCCAAATGTATAAGTTCACCGGAAACTTTGCCCCAATGAACCAACTTTTGGGTTTATTTAAGTATGGGCGAGGAAAGATACCCAAGATGGTAAAAGAAGCGGTTTCAGACCTAAAAGAAGCCGATAATAGCAAAAGAATCATAGCTATTTACCCAGGTCGTTTCCAACCCATGGGCAGACATCATGCAGAGGTCTTTAAAAAGATACAAAATGAATATGGTAAAGAGAATACATTTATTTCAACAACTAATAAAGTTGAGCTTCCAAAATCGCCATTTAATTTTTCAGAAAAATCAATGATCATAGGCGCTCATGGTATCGATCCTTCAAATGTTGTCATGACTAAAAATCCTTATTACGCCAGAGAAATAACTGATAATTACGATCCAGAAACAACTTCTGTTGTGTATTTGGTCGGCGCTAAAGATATGGCAGAAAATCCACGATTTGCGAAGACTGAGGGCACAACCAAAGAAAGATTAGATTGGAAAATAGAAGTCGCGCCTCATGTAGAGATTGATATTCCCGATTTTGGTGAAATGTCTGGAACTACAATTCGCAAAGCTCTTAAAGACGCTGATGAAGAAACGTTTAAAGACATTATGGACTTTTATGATCCTGAAGTATATAAAATGATAAAATCTAAGCTTTCAAATATTCAAACGGAGGGTACCCGGCATTTTCTGGGTATTTTTCGTGGGCTAGTCGATGAAGTGTTAGAAGAAACAAGCAAAACAGCCAAAAAAAGAGTATCTGAAAAAATTCCTATTTTAAAAGATGAAGGATATCCTCACAAACAAGCAATTGCAATTGCTCACTCTATGGAAGAAAAGGGCGATCTTAAAGAACGTTCTGATGATTATTCCGTTGTAAGAGATCAAGTGCAGGCATATTTTCCAACTGCTAAAATACACAATATTCACTTAATTGGTTCAACTATGCGCAAAAAAGAATGGACTCCTGAACAATATGAAGAGTTTTATGGCGAAGGTCATGAGCCAAATGATGTTGATTTAGAAGTTGAAATAAGTGGAATATCCAATGAGGATACTGAAGCTTGGGCTTTTTCGGATGAGGCAACAGAACTAGAAAAACAATATGGATATGATGTGCAATTAAATATTGTAGAAGATCTAGAAGAAACGTCAATGGCCACCGGCGCAGTTACTGGATATTCCGGCAAAAAAAGAAATCCAGACGAAGAAGAAGTTAACGAAGCGCTTAACTATTTATTACAGAAACTTGGAGTCTAATTTATGATTGATCGCGATAAATTTTTAACAGAATTAAAAGAAGAAAAACGGTTTCGTAATATTTTACGTAAACTTCTAGAAAATTACTTAAAAGAAAAAGAACAAGCTCAATTGCTTGAAGAACAGCGATTTCGTAAGATTATTCGCGTTTTGATCAAAGAAGGCATCTCTGCGGATGTACCCAATGAAGTACCTCAGAGATCAACCGGTATTAACGTATTGGAAGACTTATTAAAAAACATTATTACTGTAATTGAAGATGGCTATAAAGCATTAACCACTTCTCCTGAGCAGAGACAGTCATTCAGAGCGCATATACTAAATGCTGTAGAAAATTCTCTAAAACCAGCTGAATTAGCAATTACTGCGCCCGATCTTGAAGATGACGAAGAAGAGCTGGAAGAAGAAGTGACATTAGACGTTAATATTGAAGATGAAGACAAATTCATCCCAGTTCGCGATGGAGATGAAGAGCCTGATCCTGAAGAAGAGGAAGAGCCAGATTCATTTGAGCCAATAACAGGCATGAATGTTACAGGCAGAAATTTTGCTGCACTTACTTTTAATAAAGTTGAAAATCAAATATTAGATTCTTTTGAAAGTCTTGGAGACCAAGAAGATCGAACTGTATTTGAAGATTATTTATTAACTAACTTAAAACTTTATTTTGATAGATTTGAAGAAGAGTTACAACCTACTGTTCCAGAGCCAGAGTCACCAGATTATGAAGAAACTGCAGAAGAAGATGCAATTGATACTGAAGAAGAAATAGATTTAGATATTTAAATTAATATATAACTTATAGTAAGATTTTATCACAGATTTTATTAAAGTTTAAGTATGACCTGGCAATCTAAAAAGAAAAGAAAACAAACTAAATATGATAAATTCAGCATTATTAATAAATTCAAAGCTGAAGGAAAAATAAGCGAGGATACTTTAAATAATATTAATAATATTTCACTTGAAGACTTAATTGCGCTTAAATTAGAATTATCAACAAGATATACTTGTGGCAAGTTTTTTGGGATGCCTCTTTGGAGGATCACAAGACACACAGTTACTGATGCTCTTTTAAAGACAGCTTTAAGTATTAGTAGAACTAAAAGAGAAGCAGCAAGATTTCTTGGCGTTGATTATATGGATTTTAATAGATATATAAAAAAATACAAAACGATATCGTTTTTTGAAGAAGGGGGCGAAACGGTTTCGACAGAGGATGAATAAAATATACGTGCAGGGCTGTGTGAATATCACAGTAAAAATATTCAATTTTTTAAAACGCCAACGATAACGTTGAGTTTGATTACGCTCTAGCAGCGTAATCACGGGGTTATCACCAACCTTGTTAACATATGGTGATTGAACGTGGCAGCTGCGTTAGAAAATAATAGGCAAAAATAGGTACCCCGTTTTTAGCGGGTGAGATCTGTACACGCGATAAGGATGGGTGGTTTTTCGCGCTAGTTTTTTAATTTAGAAAAAATTAAACAACCTTGTGAATGACGTTATTTTTGATATTTTTTGGACCCGGGTTCGACTCCCGGCGCCTCCACTAATTATATATATTATAAGGAGTGTACATAATGAATAATGATGAAAATTGGGATATACCAGAAAATCCACCTGATGACTTTGGATTTGCAGAAGCGTATGATGATGAGCCATCAGCTGATGAAAGATTATTAGAAGAAAATAGTGCGCCGAGTGCTATTAATTGTGCATTCGTCGGCTTCGGAGGCGGTGGTGGAAAAATGGCCAAAGCCTTTTTAGATATTGGCTTTAATAAAACAGTACTTATCAACACTACTATAAAAGATCAGCCACATGGCGTTAATCCTGAAAATTTTCTTTTACTTCCTGGCGCGGATGGCGTCGGCAAAGATATAAAGCTAGGAAAGCAAGTTTTGGATAATAATAGTACAACTGTTGAAGACGCTCTTCGTACGCGTTTTGGAAAAATCGATTGGTTGTTTGTATTGGCCGGCGCTGGAGGGGGTACAGGAAGCGCTTGTTTTACATTGCATAAAACAATGCAGCGTTATTTAACCTCTATAGATGCGGCCGGTAAAATTATATATATTGTTAGTAAGCCGAGTTCTCAAGAATTACTTAATCCAACTATTAAATCAAATTGCGAGATTCTTTTAAAAAATGTGGTAAAATATCCACATATTATAATTGACAATGAAAAGCAATTGCAGCTATTAAGAGGTAAAGTGGGGATGTTAAATATGTACCCAGCTGCAAATAAGAATTTTGCAAAATTATTTGCACAAGTACTCAAATTGGCTGATGAAGCTTCCCCGATTCAAGCTTTTGATTCTAAGGACTTAGAAAGGTGCCTAAATACTCCAGGCAGAATGCTTTTAGGCAGTACAGTTATTCGCGATCCTAATAAAAATGATTTAGGCGCTTCTGTATTTCAAGGCTGTGTAAAATCATCGCCTTGTACCCCTCCCAGTAATACATGTAAAACCGGTGTACTTCTTCTTGTGGTCACACCGGAAATGGCTGATGATCCATCTGTAAGTAATAAGCTTGAAGCTGCTTTTTCTTATGTCGGTGGAAGAGCCGAAACACTTTTTTCAGGAGTTTATGTCCGCGATAAATTGCCTGGATTAATTGCTTTAACGTTATTAGGTGGAATGTAATTATGGAAGGTGTTATGGGTGTTTGTAAAGCAGAATATATTTGGATTGATGGTACTGAGCCTACACCTCAGTTAAGATCTAAAACAAAAATTTTAAATGAAGACAAAGAAGTTCCTATATGGGGTTTTGATGGATCAAGCACGAATCAAGCAGAAGGTCATAATTCTGATTGCGTGCTAAATCCAATATTTATTTGTAAAGATCCTATTCGCAGGACCGGCTGGGGCCCTAATAAATTGGTTTTATGTGAGGTTTTAAATACTGATATGACTCCTCACAAAAGCAACAAAAGGGCTGAGTTAGTAGGAGTGTATGAAAAATTTAAATATGCTGATGTTTGGTTTGGAATGGAGCAAGAATATACATTTGTTAATAGATGGAATTCTAAACCATATGGATTCGAATATTGTGTTAAGTCAGGTTATGATCCCGCACCTCAAGGCCCTTATTATTGCAGCGTCGGAGCCGGCCTGGCCGTAGGGCGCGAAATTGCAGAAAACCACCTAGATGCTTGTTTAAATGCTGGTTTAAATATATCAGGAATTAATGCAGAAGTAATGCCTGGTCAATGGGAATTTCAAGTTGGACCGGTTAACGCAATAGAAGTTTCAGATCAATTATGGGTTGCACGTTGGTTATTGCATAGAATATCAGAAAACCATGGTGTAGCTGCATCTTTTGAGCCTAAACCAGCTGAAGGCGATTGGAATGGCGCCGGATGTCATACTAATTTTTCAACAAGAGCAATGCGAGAGACCGGAGGAGCGTATCACTACGTACAAGCGGCCGAAGCTTTGGGTGAACGCGCTAAACTGCATGTCGAAAACTATGGTGCTGATATTGAAAAACGTCTTACAGGTGATCATGAAACGTGTCCACATACAGAATACAAATATGGAATATCAGATAGAGGCGCCTCGGTGAGAATTCCATGGCAAGTGGCCAAAAATGGGTGTGGATATATTGAAGATCGAAGACCAAATGCAAATTGCGATCCTTATGTTGTAACGCGCTTAATTACTGAAACAATTTGCACATAAACTGGAGTTTATCAATGAATAATAAAACTTGGACAACTTGTGGTTTTTTCACCACTTATAATGAAGCAAAAGAAAAAATTAACGAATTGGATGATGAGTTCGAACTATATAAAGTAAAGAGAGTTAGAGAAAAAGGAAAAAAGGGGTTATTTAAAGTTAAGGCTTGGAAAGAACCACCTCAAAAACCAAAGAAAAAGAAGCAAAAGAAAAAATGATACAGAATATATCCACCGGTAGATATACAATTGATGCGCATGGCCGAAAAGTATATGTAGGGTCTAAGGTGTATTATAGAAATAAAAAATGGCTCCTAGAGGATATTCAATATATTAGCTGGAATTCAAATCAATATTTAACATTGCAGGATATATTTAATGAAAACAAAAGAGTAACATTTATTTCCCCTCAAAGTGTTATTTCAGTTAAGAAATGATTAAAAGAAAATCCATTCCCAAAGAAATGGATTATGTGTGTACTCCTTCTTGTTTTATTATCAAATTAAAACATGAGTTAATTTCCAAAAACAATCGCACCGGTTTAGGAGTAAGGATGTATATTGTAGACAGTGGGCGTCCTTTGTTCTCTAGTGATTTCCTGCTAGAAAAGCCTTTAAGCAGTCGATTTGATTATGATAATTTATTAAAAGGAGTATTAGAACAACTGTTTAAGATGGAACGAGATAAATTTATTCAAGTATTATTAAAAGGAAACCCCCATGGCGCGCAGTTTTACGATAACATTAAAAAAGTACAAAGTAAATTAGGCACCACAATATATACGCGTAATTAAATCATATTTTACTACTGTGAGGTACGTATGTGTTATATTCATGTATCTCTTTCATATGAGATGTCATGTGTTGTACAAGAGTCTTTCTAATAAACTGCATTAAGCTATCATATCTTACAGAAACTACAATACAATACATATCTCTATAGACTGAATGCAATAATCCAATTAATTCGCCTTTTTCATTTAAGATCATTGATCCGCTTGAACCCGGCGCCGCCTCAAAAGTATAATATCCGTTAAACCCACGCTGACCAATATATCTTCCTTCAAAAATAGGTACTACGTTGGGATAATGGATCCCGTGCGGAGAAGCAATATTAAAAACTTTATCTCCTTCTTTGGGCGCTGAGTCCGCTAATGCAACTTCTTCAACATCCTCTACTAAATCTTCAGCAAACATTAAACATGCATCAATTTCTGGATCATGATCCAAAACAACTGCATTGTAAAAACGGCCACTCAGTGTTTCCACTTTTAAACTATCTACGGCCTCTACTCCCGGTAATAGGTTATCTTTGTCTGTTGCGCAAACGTGCGAAGCAGTCATAATAAAAGAACCCTTATATGTTACTTTTATCACAAAGCCGGATCCTGCAGAAGATATTCTTCCTGTTTCGCATGTGTTTTCTCCGCACCTTCTTAAATTAACAATTTTTTTAACAAACACATATCCTTCGCGTGGTAAGATTTCATTAGCCGATAGAGTAGTGCGCATTGTTGTGCAGGATACCATAGATATAGCTAATATAAAAAGACTAATCATTCTAATCATTGTTGTTTTTCCCCTTTTTGTGATTTGACCCTATAATAAATAAGAATTAAAAACGTTTGTTCCCTAATTCTTAAATAAAAAAGACAAACTATTTATTGTATTGCGTAATATTACGCTGTTTAATAGGTTATATATGGCCAAAAAAATATATGTCTTAGATACTAGTGTTTGTCTAACAGATGCCAATTGCATTTATTCTTTCGCAAATAATGACATTGTACTTCCTTTAAAAGTGTTAGAAGAGATCGATAATCATAAAAAACGCCAAGATAGTGTAGGCATTCACGCTAGAGAAGTAATAAGAAAACTGGACAGCTTAAGAGAAAATGGAAGCCTTTATAAAGGTGTGAGATTGGCCAGAGGAAAAGGAATAGTATATGTTAAACTTTGCAAAAAAGAAAATTTGCCTCAAGATTTAGATTTACAAATACCCGATAATGAAATTATTGGAGTTGCTCTAAATCAAAAACATGAAAATACAAAAAGAAAGGTTATTGTTGTTACTCGCGATATTAACATGCGCGTTAAATGTGATGCTCTTGGTTTAACAACTGAAGATTATTGTTCTAATCAAGTAGTGCAGGATACGAGTCATATATATACAGGATTTGCAGAACATTTAGTGGATGAGCCAATATTAGATCGCTTTTATGCCGATGAAGAAATTTATATTGATAAAGAAGAATCAGATTTAATGCCAAACCAGTTTGTTATGCTTGTGTCTAACCAAAATGAAAAGAAAACGGCTTTAGCTCGATTCACATCTTATACAAAACCCTTGAAAAAAATCAATGGTAATCATAAAAAAGGAATATGGGGAGTAAAGCCGCGTAATAAGGAACAAATATTTGCCTTAGAGTTGCTTAAGGATAACGATATTGATATGATCACTTTAGTTGGCAAGGCCGGCTGCGGAAAAACTTTATTAGCTATAGCGGCCGGATTGCAGCAAGTAATGGAAACAAATATATATAAAAAATTAGTGATATCACGCCCAATTCAGCCCATGGGTCGCGACATTGGATTTTTACCTGGAACAATGGAAGAAAAAATGGCCCCATGGGTCGCGCCTATTCAAGATAACTTACAGTTTTTAATGGGAAATGATCGCGAAACGTTAGAAATGTATATGAAAAATGGGACAATAGAAGTTGAAGCTTTAACTTACATTCGAGGCCGCTCAATATCAAATGCATTTATCATTATTGATGAAGCACAAAATTTAACAGCTCATGAGCTTAAAACTATATTAACGCGCGTCGGAGAAAATACCAAAATCGTATTTACAGGAGATGTAGAGCAAATTGATAATGTATATATTGATGAAACATCTAATGGTTTAACGCATGCCGTTGAAAAATTTAAATCATATAATATGGCCGGCCATATTACCTTAATCAAAGGTGAACGTTCTAAAATAGCCACTCTAGCATCGAAAATTCTTTAATTTTTAATTGATTGATACTATTATATTAATAATATTATACAAAGGAGAATAATATGACTATCGAAAATGATAATCCTGAGTTGTTGAAGGTGATAGCTGCAGATAATCGCCTTAAGCAATTGCTAGTAAACTATGCAGGCGAGAAATTAAACCCAGAAAACGATGAAGTAAACATTGAAATGGTGATTGATGTTTTGGCTGTTGAATTTCCAGAATTACTGTTGGCCGTTGCCGAAGAAAACTTTATACGCGGTTATCAGCAGGGATTGGCGGATGTTGATACCATAGAAAAAACAGGGATCCCGACACCACCGTTGGTAGCACCTCCTGCGATTCATACCAGACCGACGCCATATGGCGACGGTTAATAGAAATGAAAGAATACATAGTGAAATCCTTACAGGAAGTAAAAATGCACCCATTGCGGTTATATAATATTCCTGTGAATGCATTATCATTATTTACAAATAATATCAATTTTGGCGATGTTTTAAAAAAAATTGAACAACGAGTGCCCGAACGGCTGACGAATAATGTTGATGTAATATATATTGCAGATCTGCCTGATTTCCGTAGTAAATCTTTTAACGCTTTGTATAAAGATGGCGCCATTTATATTTCGCCGGATCAAGACAACGAGGCAGATCTTTTAGATGATATTATTCATGAAATAGCTCATTCTTTAGAAAGAGAACATCAAAATTTAATTTATGGAGATGGAAATCTAGAAAGGGAATTTTTAGGAAAACGCCGAACTTTGTATTATTTACTTGACAATCCGACATTAGGTATGTTAGACTATAACAATGCGGACTATACTGCTAAATTTGATGATCATATGTACAATGATATTGGATATGATAATTTAAGAATGATTACTTCTGGTTTATTTTATTCGCCTTATGCTATTACATCTCTTAGGGAATATTGGGCAAATGGATTTGAAAATTATTTATTAGGAGATAGAGCTAAGCTTAAAGATTTAAGTCCGGTTTTATATAATAAAGTAGATGAATTAATCGAAAATAATGAGGATTATTAACAAATGAACATATCAGTACAAACAGACGAAGATCAAGGCATCCACCATGTTACAGTGGATGTGGGACATACTATGAGAAAAAATGATCGCGATAAACACACTCGCGACGATATAGAAGCACATTTAAGGGAAAAATTGAATTTAGATGGTTATATCTTGATTGAAAGCCCGCGGCAATTATTTAAATCGACCGGCCCGCATTCTGGAGTTTTTAAATTTGTGCAAAACAAGCCAGCTGTAAAAAAAGTCAAAAAAAGTACGTCAAAAAAGGCCGCGGCAAAAGCCCCGGCGAGCGCCAAAAAGAAAGCTCCACGTTCCAAAAAGAAGACTGCACGGCGCCAAAAGAAATTTTCACAATCGGCCGAGGGTTAAATGTCTCATATTTCATTTTCAGAACTTAAAGAGTGGACAACATGTCCATGGAAACACAAATTAAATTATATAAACAGAATTAACGAGTTTAAAGGCAATGAACACACAGCATTTGGCACTGCTTTGCATTCAATTTGTGAAATTATTGTAAAAGAACACGTTGATGAGCAACAAAATACCAATTTAGAAGCAGAATTTGAACAAGAATTTGTGAATAATTTGAGAAAAATAAAAGAAGAAAAACCAGACATTACATTTAATTCTGGTCTTGTGGTATCAATGCGAGAACAAGGCAAACATCTCATAAAATTCATTTTACCCGCACTAAAACAAAATTTTGGTAAATTTAAGTTAATTACTACAGAAGAAAAACTTTATGAGCCGATTCAAGACCAAGATGAGAATAATGCAAACAAAGGTGAGGATTCTGAAAACCAAGTTGAGAACTTTAAAGGTTTTATTGACTTAGTCATTTATGTGCCTAAAGATAATAAGTATCACATTATTGATTGGAAGACTTGTTCATGGGGTTGGGATAGCAGAAAAAAGACAGATAAGATGATAACTTATCAATTAACTCTTTATAAGCACTTTTGGTGTAAAAAACACAATAAAGACTATAATGATGTTACAACTCACTTTGCGCTTCTTAAGAGAACTGCCAGAAAAAATCAAGTTGAAATATTTAAAGTGTCAAATGGTACCAAAAAAATCAGCAATGCCCTTAAATTACTTGATAAATCGATTTACAATATTAAAAAGAAAAACTATATTAAAAATAGACTTTCATGTTATGGTAAATATGGAATGTGTGAATATTATAAATCAGAACATTGTACGTGAGGTATAAATGGAAAAGAAAATCAAGGTGCTCACCATTGGTGATATGCCTCTGTCTCCCAGCGGAGTAGGAACTCAAACAAAATATATCTGTGAAGCGCTTTTAAGAAGTGGTAAATTTAAGATCACCTCTTTAGGGGGTGCTATAAAACACCCAAGTTATAAGCCACTAAAAACTGAAGAGTGGGGCGAAAATTGGATTATGTTCCCAGTTGATGGATATGGTAATCCTGAAATATTAAGATCTATTATAAGACAAGATAAGCCAGATATCCTCTGGTTTATGACTGATCCTCGTTTTTGGGGATGGCTATGGGGAATGGAAAATGAAATTCGCCCTCTTCTACCGATGGTTTATTATCATGTATGGGATAATTATCCTTATCCAACTTACAATAAAACGTTTTATGAGTCTAATGATTTTATTGCTACAATCTCTAAGGTCACTGATGATATTGTTAAAACTGTAGCACCAAATGTAAATTCTCAGTATATTCCACATGCTGTTAATAGCAATATATTCAAACCTCTTGAAGATAAAGAATTTGTAGAAAATTTCAAAAAAGCTTCTTTTGGAGAATTTTATGATCCGGATAAATTTGTTTTCTTTTGGAATAATCGAAATGCAAGAAGAAAACAAAGTGGTTCTCTAATCTTTTGGTTTAATGATTTTCTTAAAAAAGTTGGCAAAGACAAAGCATGTTTGGTTATGCACACTGAAGTTAAAGACCAACACGGACAAGATTTGCAAGCAATAATTGAAGAATTGGGTCTTATGAATGGTCAAGTTTTATTTAGCCAACAAAAAGTAGCACCAGATAAACTAGCAGTAATGTATAATATGGCTGATTGTACTATTAATGTAGCAGATGCCGAAGGTTTTGGTTTGTCGACGCTCGAATCGCTTTCTTGTGGCACTCCAATCATTGTTTCTATGACGGGCGGCTTGCAAGAACAAGCACGTTCAGGGGATAATGAATTTGGAATAGGCATTGAGCCGGCTTCCAAAGCGATTATAGGTTCTCAAGAGATTCCATGGATTTATGAAGATAGATTGAACGGCGGTGAAGTGGTTGAAGCAATGGAAAAAATGTTTTCCACGAGTACCGAAGAAAGGGAAAAATGGGGATTGCATGGCCGCGAGCATGTATTGAAAAATTATAATTTCGAAAGCTTTAATAAATCATGGGTTGATGTCATGACTAAGATTCATGAAGAAGAAGGATCTTGGGATACAAGAAATTATTCTCAAAGATGGGAAGTTAAGGAGATTGCGTTATGAAAGTTTTAGTAAGAGGGCCGGCGCTAACTAGAACCGGATATGGTGAGCATTGTCGTTTTGTATTACGTGCTCTACGACAAGCAGAAGATTTAGATATATATCTCATTCCAGTTAACTGGGGGCAGTCTACGTGGATTTGGGAAGAAAACGAAGAACGCCGCTGGCTAGATGAAATAATTAAAAAGACAGCATTATATCAGCAGCAGAATCCCCAATACGATATAAGCATTCAAGTAACTATCCCTAATGAATGGCAGAGAATGGCGCCGATTAATATTGGAGTTACGGCCGGGATTGAAACAACGAAGGTTGCTCCTATTTGGCTACAGAAAGCAAATGAAATGGATAAAGTTATTACTATTTCAGAGCACTCTAGGCAGACATTTGTTGACACGGTTTATGAGGGTGTTGATCAAAATACCGGCCAAAAAGGTTATTTAAAATGTGAGAAAGATGTAGAAATTGTTCACTATCCAGTTAAACATTTTGAACCGGTAGATTTAAACCTAAATCTTTCTACAAAATTTAATTTTTTGACGGTTGCGCAATGGGGTCCGAGAAAAAATATAGAAAATACTATTACGTGGTTTGTAGAAGAATTTATTGACAATCCTGA
>Ga0114906_1001267_pt1 | contig 13408 bp, 18 predicted proteins | sample MalvirDeepMed_M9_FD_89687 | JGI IMG/M metagenome (GOLD analysis project Ga0114906, IMG submission 89687) | Marine viral communities from the Global Malaspina Expedition - Malaspina viral metaG DeepMed_M9 | ecosystem: Environmental > Aquatic > Marine > Oceanic | place: Mediterranean Sea...
AATGTGGCAGTTGGGTATTCGGCTGGTAGTCCAGTAACCACAGGTAGCTATAGCACAGCTGTTGGACATGAATCTTTAGGTGTAAGTGCGGCGAATGTTATCACTGGAAATTTTAATACTTGCTTTGGGTACAGGTCAGGATATGATATTGAAGGAGCAAGTGAATCAAATACCATTGTCGGCGCTAATACTGGAGCCGCATTGACTACTGGTGTTCGAAATACCCTCATGGGCAAAAGTGCAGGCGGTGGTTTAACTACCACGGGTAATAATGTAGCAATAGGGTATGATGCATTAGGGAATGCAAGTAATGCTGATTATGTAATAGCTATTGGTAATGGTGCTTTAGATGCTATTGCTGGTAATTCACACGCTGGTGAAGTTGCCATAGGACATAATGCACTGGGTGCATGTACGACAGGTGGAGAGAATTTAGCTATAGGATATAGTGCTTTAGCGGCTATGACAACGGGAGGTGATAATATTGCGATAGGTTTAAATGCAATGTTAACTGCGAATCACTCTGCCGCTGATAAAAATATTGCAATCGGAAATTATGCTCTTGATGCTACAAGTACAAATAATTCAAATCAAAATGTAGCTATAGGGCATCAAGCTGGTACTGCCGTTACTACTGGCGATGATAATGTATTGGTGGGATACCAAGCTGGTGAGACTCTTGCGGCTGGAACTAATAATACTTTGATTGGTTCTGGTGCGGCGGCAGGAGCAACAGGAGCGACTAATCAAACTGCTATTGGAAAAAGTTGTACCGCAGTAAACACAGACAACTCAGTAACACTTGGTAATGCTGATGTTACCGCAGTGTATATGGCACAGGATAGTGGGGCTACAGTTCATGCTGGTGCAATGGGTATTGGATTAGCTGGTGCGGCTCATGATGGCACACTTCATGTTCATACTGCAACTGCAGGCACTATAACAGCTAATGCAAATCATGATGAATTAGTTTTAGAGAATAGTGGAAATGCTGGATTGTCTATTTTAGCTGGAACAGGTAATACTTGCATTATTTCTTTTGGAGATAGTGGTGATAACGATATAGGATATATTCAATATCATAATAGTTCAGATGATTTTAGAATTGCTACGAATACAGGTGAACATTTTATTATAAATAGTTCAGGCAATGTCGGTATTGGCACTTTGACTCCAGACAGAAATCTCGTAATCGGTGGAAGCAGTGCTTCAGCAAGAATAACACCAGAAACGGATGATACTGGTTATCTTGGGGAATCAGACCATAGATGGGAAGCAGTCTTTGCAGTCAATGGCACTATTCAAACTTCCGATGAACGTCAAAAAACTGAAATTACAGATACTTCTTTAGGTCTTGGTTTTATTAAACAACTTAGACCAGTTTCCTACAAATGGAAAATTGGAGGATATGATGTTGGTGATGGTGTTCAGATTGAATTAGAGCCAGAAGAAGTGGATAGTGAAGGTAATGTAATTAAAACCGCAGTAATGGGGTTGCCTAAAAAAGAAGAAATTGCAGGAAAGAGAAACCATTATGGCTTAATTGCTCAAGAGGTTAAAGAAGTTTTAGGTGATACTGATTTTGGTGGTTGGTTAATAGATGACTTAGATGATTCTGAATCTACTCAATCTTTAAGATATTACCAGTTTATCTCACCACTAATTAAAGCAGTACAAGAACTTTCCGCAAAAGTGGAAGAGTTAGAAGCAAAACTTAAATAACAGGAGAATAAAATGGATTGGTCAAAATACAGTTCGTTGAAATCTAGCAAACTAGCTTCACTTGGTAAAGAAAAACAAGTGACTAAAGAAGCAGTATCCGAAGTTCAAGACAGTGATGGCAAGGTCGTGAGAGCGGCTCAAGCCAAAGAAGAACGTGAATACGTTGCTATGAGTCAGAAACGATGGAGTGCTGAATCTGGTGAAGCTATGGATGATAGCAAGCGTGAATACTCACTATCAGATTTAGAGGGTGAGAAAGCTCGTTACGATAGAGATATGGCAAGTGCCAAAGCTCAGAGTGATGGGATTGCCGCCGCTATCGCAGATTTCAAGAAATTATAACACATAACCAAATAACCGAAAGGGGTTAATAATGGCTAAAAAACAAAAAGAGCAGCCTGTCTTAACACTAGATGGTGAAGAATACTTCATCGAAGATTTGACAGAGGAACAGCTGAGAATAAAAGATCATATAGCAGATGTTACCAATAAATTGAATACAAATATATTTATCGGTGAACAACTACAAATTAGTAGAGATGCTTTTGTTAATATGTTTAGAGCTTCTTTAAAAGAAGACGATCAAGAAGAACCAGCAGTTAAAGAAGCAGAGCTAGTTGAGGCCTAATGGAATACAAAATTGGTGAACTTGTTTCAAGCTTCACTATAATAAAGGACGGGGTTGATTTGAAAGAAAGATTTCAAAATGTTTTTGATAATCATCCCCTTACCTATCATTGGTCAGAAGGTGTAAAGAAAATGATTTGTTTAAAGCTTTACGATGAAGTAATGAAAGATACCTAGATAAAATGCAGAAAAAGGTAATAAGAGATCGACAAGAAAAGATTTCAATAGAAACTCCTTACGGAACTATTGAATCTGACTCTGGTAATCATTTCATTGATATAGCTACAGTGGTTTTTATTATACTTATTTGTGCATTGCTAAAATTAAAAGGAGCTTTATTACTAAATAGGATATTAAAGAAATAAATGAAAAAACTATTACTAATATTAGCACTGTTTAGCTGTAGCGATGATTATATGACAATGGAGCGTCGTGTTATCAATGCTGATAATAATGTACCAATATATTTTTATGCTGATGCAGAGCAAGCAGAAAACACTAACTCATGGAGACCTGTATTTACTTACTATATCTATTTAATGGATGAGGGTGAATACGATGCTTATTTTCACGCTTATTGTATACAGGACGATTCTGTTATATGGTCAGGAATACAGCCAATTACAATAGAAGGCCGTAAAAAAACATGGGGAGAGTATGTTAGTAGTGCAAATTTTACACCAGATAATATAGCCAATGTTATACCAATGGCTTACGTAAGCGTGGAGTATGAATAATGTTAGAAGCATATGCGGAATATGGAGCGATAGGGGTTATAGTACTTCTGTTTGTAGGACAGATTATGTTCTTACAGAGGACTTTAATGTCAAAGCTGAAGGAGACAGATGACAAGGTGATAGGTTTAATAAACAGGTGGAATCGAAGTGACGAAGTAAGAGACAGAAGACATGAAGATTTAGTAAAAGAAATGAACGACCAATCAGACGATCTTGCTTATTTAAAAGGTCGGATAAATGGTAAATGAAAAAATTAAAAAAGACTAGAATAGGATCAGGCCGTGGCACTAAAAAAAAGTTTAAAACTTATAGGGGTCAAGGTGGCAGAAAACGATAAAATGGAGCCCAGAGATATTCGTATAGATATTAGAGAGAGAGTGATGCGTATTGAAACTATTGTTGAGCGCATGGAATCACATTTATTATTATTAAATAATCGTACTGCAAAACTTGAAAACTGGAAAGCTTGGTCAGCAGGTGGCTTCGCTTCCCTTGGATTAATAATAACACTAATGAAAATAGGAATCATATAATGGAATGGTTATCTTGGAGTAACGCTGCATACATGGCAGCAATTATTGTTGGCGGAGGATTAACATTTGCCGCTACTAAATACAGAGGCGTTCTAAAAGAAGTACAGGAAGCTCTTAATACTTACCATGAAGCAGCTAAGGATGGAAAGATTACCTCAGCTGAACGTGAAAAGATCATGAAAGAAGTTCTTGATATTGCGTCATCTGGTGTAAAAATATTCTGGAAATTCTAATGCCTAGTGTTGGTAAAAAGAAATTTGGTTATACCAAAAAAGGTAAAGCAGCCGCTAAAAAATATGCTAAAAAAACTGGTAAGAAAGTTAAAAAAAGAAAACGTAGATCATACTAATGGATGAGAAACAAATCAGAGATTTAATAGTTCGTATACTAGAAAAAATTGGTATGCATTCTAAAGAAGCTGAAGACCTAGTATTTAGAACTGGTAAGGTAGAGAGTAGTTACAAGTATATACGTCAGCTTCGTGGGCCCGCTAGAGGACTTTTTCAATGTGAACCATGGGTAAGTGTAGATATCTGTAAAAACTATCTATCCTATAGACCAGAGTTAATGAAAAAAGTTGCCAATGCTATAAAGGTAAATGTATCCCATTTTGTACAACCAAAAGAAGAAGATTGGGATTTCATACTAGAAACAAACTTAGCAGCACAGATAGCAATGTGCAGATTACATTACAGAAGAATTCCCAGCAAGCTACCTAACTCATTAAAAGGTCAGGCTGCTTACTGGAAGAAGTACTACAATAGTTCAGCAGGTCGTGGCACAGTCGAAGACTTTCTGGAGAGAGTAGCTTAGGTGCTAATCAACATGGAGAAGGTTTGAAGATAAAAGATCGTGTCGTTGTTTTCCCAGATATACACTTCCCTAATCAAGATGAAAAGGCATTTAGTTGTGCGCTTAAAATTATTAAAGCGGTCAACCCTACGGCATTCCTCTTATTGGGCGATGTTATTGATGGAGAATCCGTTAGTCACTGGCAATGGAAAAAAAAGAGGCGACCACCTATCGAATATCAATTACCTGCTATCAAAAAAGAAATCAAGCAAGGAAATAGAGGACTCGATAGGATTGACAAAGCTCTTGAAAAAACTAGAACGAAGAAAAAAATCTTTTCGCAGGGCAACCATGAATTATGGTTCGACTACTTCGTCGAAGAAAACCCATACCTCGAACAATACGGATCAAGAGAAGCATTCAAGTTCGATGAGCGAGGTTACGAGTGGCATCCCTACGGTGAAGTATTTCCCGTGCTTGAAAGTAAGCTCTACGCTTACCACGGGGGACATTATATGGGAATCAGCCATGCCAGAACACACGCTCTCAACATGGGTTGCAACATCATCTATGGGCATACCCACGATTGCCAGAAGGCAGTCATCACACACATTGACGGAGCCCACATGGCACATTCACTTGGATGTTTAACTGATATGAGTAAGAGTTATTTAAAAGGAAGACCAGTGAACTGGACACATAATGTAGCAGTAGTAGATATATTAGATAATGGAAATTTCAATTTAGTATGTCTAAATATTAATGATGGAGTAACAACATATAACGGAAAGGTTATTAGTGGTGGCTAAGCAACGCTTTACTATGAATAATTTTTCTGGCGGTATTAATAGCGTAAAAGACCCTAGAGATATTTCTATAAATGAATTCGCATTTCTTCAAGGATTTGTTGTAGATCAAAACGGAGCATTAAGACCTATGATGGTAGGCCCAACAAGTACTGCGCATGATGGTAAATTTACTAATACCAATATAGATGAGGTTAATACTTCTATAAAAAAATCAGGAGGTAATAATCTTGCTTATATGGAATCAGATATAGATTTATTTTTTCAAGGTGGTACTTATGGTGGCACTTATTCAACTACAACTGCCGATATAGATTTCTATGCAACTAGTGAATCCACTGTAGGTGAGGGTGAAACGACTGCTCCAAGGCCAAAGGGCACCAATTAATGGGCAAACCAAACACACAATACATAAAACATCCTACTGGTGGAACAACTCAGTTTTCTACTTATAATGTTGGTGATATGATTAGGATACGAGGTAGCTCCGATAACAATGGTATATATACTGTATCAGAAATAACCGATGATGGCACTAATTCATATATGGGAGTCATGGGACAAGCAATTACTACTGATGATACTGATGATACAACTGTCTATATTGATAGACTAGCAACTGGTGGAGATAATATAATTATAGCTGGAAATGAAGATAGCGGAACTTGTAATATTTGGTCATATAATTACGCTTCTTTAGGAAAGTCTAATGCAGGAAGTGAAGGTATTAATAGATCAAAGCAATTGAAAAGTCCTTTTGTTGGTTCTAAGGGTTGGTCTAAAAATGCAATTACAACAAATATGACTTGGGCATCACACCATAAGAACTTAGATACAAAATATGATTTTCTAATAGTTGATGGAGCTGTTAGAGCATGCGATACAAATTCAGAAACAATTTCTGTTATTAAAAAGTTCTTACCAATTAATCATGTTCAATTTAATAACAATGTTAAGGGCGGTCATCATTTAGGATATGAAGAACATATTAATACTTTAGCAAAGCCTGTTTATGGTGGATACGTTACTACTGATAACGACAATATTGCTTCATACTATACAGGTACAGCTGCATATCGTTTACGTAAAAATATAGTACCAATAGATTCAGGCTCAGATCATTTCTTTTCTGAAAGTATAGACGGAATACAATTTGATGATACGTTAGTAGTTGGAACTCAAGCCAATGCTTCTCTTATTCCATTGGGAATGGTGTTTGGATTAGGTGGAGATACTAATAATAATGCTTCAACATCTATTGGTGCTGAGAGATTCATGGTAAGAAAGGTAGATATATCTTCCCTTTACTTTCATGTTTATCGTGGATATGCTGGCTCTGTTTCAGCTGATGTTGCTACAGATAGTTTTCCTAATATATATAGATTTGGTTGTGGATGGAATTTTAAAGTAGCTGAAAATAGTACAGTTGATTCAGGTACATATATGTCAGGTGTTTGGGAATTCGCACAATCATTTATATATGACGGTAATCAGGAATCATTACTACGAACAGCTGATGATATAGGGGCAGCAAATACATTGACAACTTCAAATGACTTCAGGGCATTAAATGTAGATGTGTATGCATTTGCTCCTTATAACGGAAGAATAACTGGTGGTAGAATATATGTGCGTGAAGCCGATACAGACGATGAATGGGCATTATTAGCCGACATAGATATAGTTAAGGGCTGTAGAGCCAATATGGATGGTGAATATGTAGCATGGACAGATAGATCGGGAATAACAAATGGAAAAAGCGGTATGTTTTCTTCTGGTACCTTGACATCCAAAGGAATACAACTTGATACTTATGCTACTATAAACGGTTATTCACATAGAGTAGATAGAAACGCTATAGGATATATGAGTGAAAACTATCGAACATCTGTTGTAGCTGGAAGAAGAGCTTTTGTTGCTAATCTTAGATTAACTAATTCTAGCTCCGTAGTAGAAAAGCATGGTGACAGAATAATGTTTTCTGAACCAAATAAATTTGATGTATTCCCCAGTACTAATATAATTGATGTATCTAAAGGAGATGCGGAAGAATATACTGCTTTAGAGTTTTATGCTGACAGAATATTAGCCTTTAAGCACAATACATTGCATATAATAAATATAGCATCACCGAGTCCAGCTGGATGGTTTTTAGAGGAAACAGTAAAACATAGAGGAATATCGTTTCAACAATCTGTAATTAAAACTGAATATGGTATTTGCTGGGCAAATAGAACTGGCTGTTATTTATTTGATGGTAATAGAATAAGAAATCTTATTGAAGGAAAAATAAAAGCAACTGGAACAACGCCCTATAGCTTAGGCCCAAGTTGGGATAGCTTTGTAACTGGAAGCGATTATGTTGTACAACCAATGTTAGTTTATATGCCTAAAGGAAAAAAATTAATTATTCAAAGGTGTCCAAATGATTCTTCAACAAATTCTAATCAATGTTATATATATGATTTTAGTGTAAACGCTTGGGTTTATGATGAAAGTCTTTTCAATGATAGTGATGAATGGAGTAATTCAATACTTGACTGGAATAATAATCCAGTGTTGGCTTATAATAGCGATTTTCAAGGTGCAGCTTTAACAACAATTCAACTAGATGGCGCTATTAATACTACAGTTACAAGCCTTAATGCAAATTCATTAAATGAAATATCTCAAGGAGATTTAATAAAATTTAATAATAGCAATGAAGAACTATTAATTAGAGATATAGATTACACATCTCAAACAGCAGGTTCTGTAAAAGTTGTTAGAGGATGGAACGGAAGCACTGCAACAAGCCATGATGACGATGAAAGTGCTGAGCCTTCTGCTGTTACATTTCGATATATATTAGATGAGAGTACTACATCTGGTAGTGGAATAACACAAACTTTTGTAACCAAGGATATTGATTTTGGAGACACTAGTTCAGTAAAAAAAGTTTACAAATTATATATAACTTATAAAAATATAAGAGCCGTTAATCAAGCAAATATTATTCAATTCGCATTAGACGGAAATACAACTTTCGCTCAATCTAGTGTAAGTAGTTCTCAAGGCTCTGGTACTTTCGCTTTAACAGGCACTTTTTTAGCTAGTAAAAGTGTATGGGATATAGCTGAATTTACTTTTGATTCTCCAGTGCCATGCCAAAGTATTGCATTTAAACTAACAGATACAGATTCTGTATTGTGGATAAATGATATTTCAATTGAATATAGAACTTTACCAGCAAAGAGAGTATCATAATGCCTTTTTCTACAGAAGAAAGAAGAATAAGAAACTCAAAGCAGGATAAGATTACTATTACTGAGAGACCTCCAGCTCCAGAATCTATGTCTGAAGGCGAAATAGTAATGTCAAGGCTACCGAACAAACAGCTAGGCTTATTTGTTAAATATAAAGGCCTTATATGGAGAACATACTTAAGTCCAGATGGAAACGGACATATAGATAAAAGTTTATTTGTTAATGATTCAGTTAGAAGTAAGAGAGCAATTATGAGCAGTGTAGCTGTAGTTAATAGTGTCGCACCTTCTGCTCATACTGATAATCAGATATCTATATTATCAAAGGATGCATCAACTAGTAGTGAATCAACATTACATTTATTTCTAGAAGAAGATGTTATTGCTGATACAAATATATTTCAAAGTGGTGATGCAGCATCACATAAATTAAAAATATGGATCAATGGTACAGAGTATTACATTGGTCTACAGGCAGTATAGGAGACTGTTATGGGAAGAGCAGATTATTTTTTACAGAGAGACATAGGTAAGGAAGGCAGAGGTCTAGAAGATGTATGGGATAAGTCTCTTGGGCAACAAGCTGGTATAAACAAGTATAGAGGAATTGGCAGAGGACTAGGCGCACTTGGTGGAATTCTACTAGCTGGTTCTGGTGCTGGTATACCTCTACTTGCTTTAGCAGGTGGACTTGGCTCATTCGCTGGTAGTCATGCTGGTAAACATCTTGGACAGAAAAAATATGGAGCTCCAGCTCAAGCAGAAAGAGGAGGATTGTTTCATTTAGATAAAAAAGAAGAACAACGTGAAAGCGTTGGTGATTACTGGAAAGGAATGAAAGAACAGATAGCAGTTAATACCTTGCAAGATGCTATTACTGCAGGAATGTATGGCAGTAAAATACACGATATCGCAGGTAAGTTTAAAGATATACCATCTCAATTAGCTGGTAAGGCTGCGGATTTGGGTTTTGATAAGACAGCAATAAGACTAGGTGGAACTCCTAAAGGTATGGGAGTACCTTCTGCACCACCAGCTCTAAAGCAAGCTAATTTATCTGGAACAATTTTTGATCCAACTAAACGACAACTTGCTCCACAAATTACTGGTGGTGTTTACCCTACACCTTCAGATGTTTCTGGTACAGCATTTACACCTTCAGCCTTTAAGTCTGGAGTAACCACTTCAGCTCCTTCAAGTACATATCAAAATGTTGTTGGTTACGATGTACCTGTTCCTCCTGTAAGAGAAATAAATCCTAATGCTTTAGACTTTGAACAATTTGATCGATCTGTAATAAATACAGGAAAAGAAAGAACCTTACAGGCGTTGGATAATGCTGGTACAGGCGCTGCAGTTGTTGGCGCTGTAGGCGCAGGTTTAAATTTTAGCACTCCAATGACTACTACGGCTACTGATGCTACTGGAGCCGCTATCTCAACTGATCTTACTGGTGTTGCACCAGACTATTTAAAACAAGCAATGGGAAATACTGGCGGTCAGATAACGCCTAGTTTAACTGGTAATATGCAGCAACGAATCGCTCATTATAAAGATAAAGGTTGGGCTCTTGATGATACAATTGATAAAACTATGTGGAATGCTTGGAGTAGCCCAGAAAATGTCCCAGATTTTTCGAATATTTTTGGCAAGAACTTTTCTAACTATGGAATGCAATAATGCCTGTTTTCAATAGTCAAGTACGTCCTACATACGCTTCCCCACAGCAAAAATCTGTGGAGAATAAAATGAATATATTGAATGATCCTACGATGGTTAATGCATATCAGCAATTTCCTATTCAATCAAAGAATGGTGGATTCATGGAAAATACTGTATATGAAAAATTACCAGAAGATGTAAAAGATAATATGCTAATTCCAAAAATGGATGAGAACCCAATGTTCCCACCAATTCTTCCACCACCATCACCTGTAACTCCAATTACACCGCCTACGCCAGCTACGCCTATTGTAACACCTCCTGTGACTCCACCAGTAACACCTCCTGTCACTCCACCAGTAACGCCTCCAATGACACCGCCTGTGACTCCTCCAGTACTACCGCCTGTAACACCAATTACACCACCTGTGATTCCAAAACAACCAGTAGTAGCTCCGCCAGTTACGCCAACTGATCCACATGAACCATTACCGCCTGTTACCTATCCTCCAGTGATTACACCTCCAGTAACTCCACCAGTGACTCCGCCCGTTACGCCCCCTATGACACCTCCAGTGACTCCGCCTGTTACACAACCAGACGAACCGAGACCGCCCGTTACTTATCCTCCAGTAACTCAACCTCCTGTGACTCCGCCCGTTACGCCTCCTGTTACGCCTAATTGGCCTGTATTACCGCCTACTACTCCTGTGCCTAATACTCCAGTTGTACCTTCTGCACCTTCTCCTGTAGGAAACTGGATGAATGTTTTTCAACAGAATACACAGGCAGATCAACCATGGCAAGATTATTCACAGGGAGCAGGAACTAGTTCATTTCAAAATCCTTTTACAAATATAACTGAAGACATGCAAAGCGGAATAGATTATTTTAGAGATCAGGGAATAGGCGTTGGGTCTAGATATGGTAAATATTTTCAAGATTACGATCCAGCTAGGGAACTGGCCGCAGAACAACAATTTGGTTTTGGACAAAAAGAATCAATGGCAAGTGGTCGCACTGGTCTAATGGGACTAACTCAACAACGAGGTATGGGAGGATTTGCAGGAGGCCCAGATGTTGGTGGAACAGCAGCGGCTAGAGGAATACGTGGTCAATTTGGCGCACAGCAACAACAAGCAGCTCTTGGTCTCAGAGAAGATATTTATGGAATGCGTAGAGAACAAGAAGATGACTGGTGGACTACACTATCTAGAATAGAGCAATCTAGGGGTGCGCCATTTGGAGCTTATACAGGTTCGGATTACGTTGATCCAATAACAATACCCACAGAAGCTGAAGGTGACAATACTTGGTCGCCTCCGAATGACCCAATACAGGGGCAACCTTCTGGTACATATGAATGGGATAATGTTATCTATCTATGGGATGATGACACTGGATGGGTAAGACAAGAATAATGGCTTATATAAAACATAAGGAGTTTTAATATGGCATATCAAGAAGGGCAGTATATAAGTCAGTTCTTAAATACAATGCCCCAACAATTAGCAACCTATGCACAACAGCAAGAGCAGACACGTCAGTTTGATGTTCAATCAAAAGAACGACAACGACAGTTTGATGCTTTACAGGGACTACGTGAATCAGCAGAAGCACGTACTGCAGAACAGTATGAGTATGGCAAGGAACAGCGAACTTTACTTGATCTTCTTCTACAACAACAAAGAGATAAAAGTATAGATATATCTGAAGCAAGAGCTAGAAAAACAAAAGCTCTAGAAGAAAGGTCTATTTGGGAAAAGATTTATACTGGTATGGGTGATCTAGGTATACCTTGGACAGAAAGTGAAGACGAGTGGGCACAGCGTGTTACTGGTTATGATCCATGGGGTGAAAGATTTGATCCAATGGATATACCAGAAGGATTAGAGCTTACTCCAGAAATGTATCAATATATAACCCAACTCAGTGGTTATAATACTCCACAACAAAATTTATTAAGCTTAATAAGTGGAGGTAGATAAAATGGATCCAAATCAAATTATGTCAATAGTAGGAGCATATAATGCTGATCCTAGAAGCTTTACTGATGAAGAAGCTGAAATGGTAGCTATGCTTGCCTCACAAACTGGAATGAAATTTAGAAGAGAGAACAAACCTTTCTCTAAAGCAATGTTTAATATGGCTGATATAGGTTTACTCGGTATGCTGCCCAATGAATGGGAACCATACTCACGTGGTGAAAGCGTTTATGGTGAAAGCTTTAGTGAAAAAGTAGGCTCAGGTGCAGGTGCAGTCGCTGGTTTACCATTAGCATTGTTAAGTGGCTCTGCTCTAGTACGTGGCGGTATGGGTTTAGCCAAAGGCGCTTGGGGAATGATGAAAGGAGCTAGAGGCATAGCTGGAGGAGGAGGCGCTGCTGGTGGTGCAGCCGCTGGTGGAGCAACTGCTCCATATATGGGTGGCGGAGGAAACCTACTTTCTGCTGGTAGAGCAGGTGGTAACTTACTTTCCTCTGGTCAAGGTGGTGGAGGTATGCTACAGCTAACAGCTGGGCCACCTAGAGGATTGCCTCCTTGGGAACCAACCCTAATTCCTCCTTACGCTCAAAGCAGGTATAATACTATTCAGCAAGGATTTCAGAGGGCAAACTGGCCTCTTAGGTAATGGCTAACGGCTTTGAATCTATACGAATCAAGCGTCTTATTGATATGTACAGGGGCAACCCTATGCTATTCACAGACGATCAACTCGATGAACTTGAGTTATTAGCTCAGCAAGTTGAGTTACCCTTTAAAAGAATAGAGGGTAATTTCGATATAAAACGTACCGCTGAAGTAGCAGTAAGCGGTATGGTAGAAGGTTTCACTACAATACCCGTTGGTACAACTCCACGCAATACTTACGAAGCAATAGCTCATTCAATGGGACACCTAATAGGTTTTGCTCCCGCAATAACTTCAATACCATTAAGAGGATTAGCTAAAGGTGCATCTGCTTTAGGTTTAAGAGGTGTACAAAGGGGACTAGAGAAAGGTGCTTTCGGAGCACAAGTTGTAAACAAGTTTTCAGTACCTATGTTTTTTGGAGATAGAGCAAGTGGTTTAGTTAATAAAGGAGTAGCTAAAGCTGGTTTAGAAACACTGGACTTTATGAAACGTGGTGCAAGTGCCAGAGGTGTACTTGATCAAGCAGTGCATCTTGGTACAGCCAGTGCGGTCAGCTCTATCTGGGGAGGCCCAGATCAGATATTAAACTCTATGACACACGGAGCTATCGCAGGTGGTGCTTTCGGTGGCTTAGGTAATTTTACACGCATA
>Ga0114906_1001268_pt1 | contig 13394 bp, 19 predicted proteins | sample MalvirDeepMed_M9_FD_89687 | JGI IMG/M metagenome (GOLD analysis project Ga0114906, IMG submission 89687) | Marine viral communities from the Global Malaspina Expedition - Malaspina viral metaG DeepMed_M9 | ecosystem: Environmental > Aquatic > Marine > Oceanic | place: Mediterranean Sea...
GATCAAAGAATACGAAGATCGCACCCTGCTAAGAGCGACGAAGGCCACGCCCCTCGATGTCTTCGCGCCTCAAGGGATCTTGACCACCCTGGGTCCGGTTCACGCGATCACCTATACGGGCACCCTCCAGGGGGACACCGCCCTATACGAACACACGTTCGAGGGGACGGCCGGCCCATTGCTAGTCGTCGACGAAACAAACGCGATCCACCTAGTGGGCGGGGAGTATCACGTTTCAGATCTGGGGATCGAGGACGGCCACGGACATGGATCGCGATCGAACCCCTGGGGTTTTGCGTCAATGGACATGAGGAAAAAGCACGGACGAAAAACGATCTACGTGGACGGGGAAAAGACGACGGTGGCGAGGCTGCTAGACGACCAAGACCCACGGGATCCCGACATACACCGATCGGTAACGGAAGCATTGAACCGGCTAGACTTCGCGGCCAAGGGCGCAAAACGCAAAGATCAGTGGGTTAGCGTCGGATGGCAGATCATCTCACTAACAACGGATCCCAACGCGCCAGACCACTCAATGGACGAATGCGAAGACGCGGGATGCCCGCTCCACGGGATCGCCGCAATGCCCTGGCGATGGGCCGAGCAGGAAAACCCGGCCTTCTCAAAAGCCCCACTAGGCGAGGGCGGACGGTTCGCGGCGTGCGTTGCCAAGGTGTCGCGCCAGCCCGGCGTCCACGATCCAGAGGGATTATGCGCGAGCATAGGCCGCAAGAAATACGGAGCGAAAAAAATGGCAGCAATGGCAAAGGCAGGCAGGCGAAACCCGCCGAAGATCACAGCGTGGCAAAGTTTCGGGCCTGGCCCACTCGAATCGGTAGGCTGGCGATGGAAGCGGGCAGGGATGCGCTCAGGGAAGCGCGCGGCGCGCGGACTAGCCTCCCACCCGGTGATCCAATACGCCGGAACCTTCACGGTTTACGGTCAATTCGGGGAGACGGCCGCGAATGTCTCCGGGGTGATCGACGATGAGAGAATGTACGGGAAAAAGGCGACGGATTTCACTGGCGATCAGATCTTCGAGCTTGTAGCCGAAGCCGTACAGAGCGACCTAGACGAAGGAGGATGGGAGCCCGATTGGTGGTACGAGGACGAGGAAGGCAGGCGAAACCCGCCGGCAAATCCATCCCCCGCGGACCCTGATCTTGTCGCCTTCGCGCTGGACGTTCTAGACGAAGCCGAGTCGATCTCGTTCCCGATGGCAACCCTGACGCGAGTCTACGGTCAAGCCTGGGAATGGTCGATCTCACCCACCTATAGCGTCCCAGGGACGCGCTACGCTTCCAACCAGTCGGCCTACCCGATCGGGAAGCTAGGCGACGCGCTGGTTGCTTACTCTGAATATTTAGGGGAAATCCCGCACGGAAACCCGGTAAGCGCCGACGAGGCACGCCGCCGCGAGCACGCCGCCACAACCGCCGAGGAGCGCCACCACTGGCGCCGCAAAAAGGGCGAGGCCATGCGCCGAGGTAATCCCGTTGTCACAAACCGGATCAGCCCTAACAGCCCGATCGAGAACGCCGGCGTTCTGGCGATGGCGATGCCCGGCGGCGGTCCCTACGGATTGCCCCAGGTGAACGCCGGCGCCCTGGCCGCAGCTCCCGACTATCCCGGCGACTATGATTTCCCAGGCGTTACCAACGGATCGCACGGTCTTCTAGGCCCGCAGATCCGGCGCAACGTGCCAGGCCAGCCGATCGCGAATCCCGTCAACCCGAAAAAGCTAGGAAAGTGGACCCGCGCCCCAGCGCACGGGATCGCCTACGGGATCAATGTAAGCGATGCCGGCGGCCGAGGTGGCTGGGCTCAAATCTTTGCCTACAAGCCAAGGAGCAGGGATCCCGTGGTCGCGTGGAATTCGCGCAGCAACGCAGGGGCCTACGAGCAAGCCACGGGGCAAAAGCCGCCCAAGGGCACGAAATACATCGTTCGGGTGCTTCCCCCTGGATCGGGATGGGGCGACGAGCGATGGAGCGCGCACAAGACGCTAGCACCGGCAAAGAAGCGCGCGGAAAAGGAGTTAAGGATCCGCGCACGCTAGGCGCGCGCGAGGGATCAACATATGGTGCCAATGAAGCGCCAAACCCGCCCAATCCCACTATATATGGTGTTGGGCGTTGACAACCGCCAAGAAAGGATCGAAGAATGCGAACCATCGCGATCAACCCCGTAAGTCGGAGGCGTAAAGTGGCAGCCAAAAAGAAAGCAAAGCGGAAGACCCCCGCGAAGCGGAAGAATCCCGCAAAGAAGGCAGTCACGCGCCGCGCAAAGCGCCGCAACCCCAAGGCCGGACTCTCCGCGGCGGACATGAAGGATCTGGGAACAGCAGCGATCGGCGGCGCGGCCGCGGGCGCGCTTACCTCGTATCTCGAAGACAATAAGCCAGACTTCCTCGAAAAGGTGCCGCTTGAGATCGTAAGCATTGGCGCCGGTGTCGCCCTGGCGATGTTCGGAAAGACGCCCGCAATGAAAAACGTTTCGCGCGGGATCGTGTCCTACGGAGCTGGCCGCCTTACCGAGCGCATGATGTCCGAGGCCAAGAACGGCAACGGCAACGGTAACGGAATGACCGGCCCCCAGACCGGGGGTCTCGTTTTCGCCAATCCCGCACATTACGGCGGGATCACCCACAGTCGCCCCAATTTCAATGACGAGCTGCACGTTGGTGGGCTTGTCTTCTCTATGGAGGATTAGCAGATGGCTCGTTTCGGACCTTCCCAGGGACTTCGCGCCGTTGGCGGCGTTGACAGTGTGCAGGCGAAAGCCGTGCTTCAGAACCTCGTTAACAGCGGCCCCGTCATGGAGTCGGCCGTTGCCCAGGCGTGCCAGGACCAGGCCGGGCAGGGGATCGCGCGTCAACGTAACGGGATGCTTTACAGCACCGGCGGATTTACCCCCGTCGCGGGCGTCATTGCAGCGGGATCCACGATCCGGCTTTTCAATGTCCCGATCGGTAACGCTGATCCCAACCTCGGCGTCGTGACGGCCTCTGAGACGAACCTTACTAGTCAATCCCGATTGACGAATGAGGCGTTCACCACCTGGGGACTCGGTTTCAAGGTTGCGCCCTTCGCGACGGCGGGCGTCACTCCCGACATCACGATCCCGGCGTTCAACCTCTCCGCCTACATCGACGCGATCCTCGCTAACTGCTCGGTTAGCCTGCAGCTCGGCGCCCAGGACGTGCAGCGCCTTGGAACGCTCGACATGTGGCCGGCCGCCGGATACTTCCAGCAGACTAGCAACGTTGCCGCTAATCTGGGCCAGGGCCAGATCGGCACCCACGCCAACGGGACCGAGGTGGTGCAGGATTACCAACTGGAGATCCCGAACGACACCACGCTGAACATGACGATCACGGCGGACCGTGCGATCACGGACGCCGCTATCGGCGTAAACCTTTTCGGCGTCCAGGCGCGTTTTTACGGATGGTCGCAGACCGCGATCATGGGCTAGCAGAAAGCGCCGCAAAGCCCGGCAATCCTTCCCGGCGCGCGTAGCCTCCCCCGCGCGCGCTGGGAAGCATCCGGCAAAAAGGATCCCCCATGGCTGGCAGACTTACCGATCAATTCACCGCGCTTTTCAAAAGCCTAGTAAGCGCGATCGTAAATTGGACGAAGGCCGGCGCCGGCCTACCGATCACCGTGATCAACACGATCCCGGTAGCGGTAGCGGGTACCACTAACCTTACGATCACCATGCCGGTCGATTCGTGGGTTTGCGGGATCTATCCGTCCGTTCTTAGTCCGGGCGTCCCGCCGGCGACCGCGCTGCAAGTCACAGACGCCTGGTGTAGCAGAATCGATATCGCCGGATTCAATATCTGGACGATGCAGGGCCTAATTGGGCCGATCTTTGGGGATGTCTCGTCTGCCAGCTCGACGCTACCCGTCACCAATCAGGGAACCCACGGATACGCCCGGCCGTTTCTGGTTCGCCAGGGCGACACAATCACGGTCTCGTTCACCTCACTGCAAGCCGTCGGCGGTACCGTCTACCGCGGCACCGTCTTCATCGACGCATATAGGGCAGACACCCTCACAACCGCGTAGGGGTTCGAAATGGCTGCACGATCGCCGGTCTCCACGTTCGCCCAGGCGGCCGTAGTCGTAGCCGCGGGCGCAACTCAGACCTTCACGGTGGCGTTGCCATCGCTCCCATACCTCGACGAAAAGAGCCGATCCCCTGGCTTCGATCAAATCAACGTCATGGTCGCGGCGGCGGTGGGTACCGTCGTCGCGAACTGGGCCATGGTGGTAGATATAACGTTTCAGCCGATCAAAAACGGCGCAATCGGAACGGGGCGCCAGGTTGGAGTCACCACGCTAACATTTAACTCCCAGGTACCGGCGACGCCCGGCGCCGGCCTAACTGTGACTTGCACAAACAACGGCGGAGCCCCGGACACGATCGCGATCTCAATGGGCGGAATGGTCGCGCCCGGTCTCTACCATCCGGACATTTCAAGCGAGACGCACCAACCGTCCACGTTCGGGACGTACATGGTCAAGGAGCGCGAGACTGAAGAGCGCCCGTTGATCTCCATGAGCGACCGAAACGGCGCATGAAGCTATGGATCCCGATTTTGCTCGGCGCCCTGGCGCTGCTAGCCACCACCGCCGGCAAGGCCCGATCATGGTTTCGGCGCCGCAGCTCCAAGGGGCCGCAGGTGGTTGCGTGGGTCACGCCTTCCGGAATTAAGAGCGCCTACGCCGCCGGAAATGCGCTCCAGACCTTGCCGCTGTACAGCGCCACAAGCGTCAAGATCACGGACGGGAAGCAAGGGAGCGGTTACCGCGACAAGCCCAACGGCGCGCAGTCTAATGGCGGGTGGATCGACGATTACATGCAGGAAGCGCGCGCGGCCGGCGTGCCCGTTTCCGGCCATGGCTTCCATTATCTGCTCACTCCCGAATCGTCGGCGGTCGAGGGCGCACGCGCGGCCGAGTCGGCGCTCTTTCACAACGTAAAAGCGTATTCGTGCAACTGCGAACGCCAGTGGTTAAAAGGTCGCATGGACTCGGCCGGAAAGCCGCACGCTAGCACCGCGCATCTGCGCGCGACGGCTATGGCTTTCAACAAAGCGTTTCGATCCGTGGCGCCCAATATACGCTTGCACATAACGCCAATGATGAACGTTTCCCACGTGTGGGGGCCGGTTTTGACTCCCGAGTGGCTGGCGCAGTGGGACGGGCTAGAGCGCATGATCTTTGCAACGTCGCCCAACACGCGGCGCAAGCGATGGACCGCGACCCGCGCCCTGGCCGCGCAGGTTCGCAAGATCCACCCTGGCTTTTCGTACGTGCCACTCTGGGCGACGGGATCGGTAGAGTCGGGAATGAGCTACGCCGGCGCGCAGCTCCAAACGATCCAGCTCGAGGCCCAGGAACCAACCGAATTTCTGGGCGCCTATTATGGAAACTACGCGGGCACGATGTGGAACACGGGCAACGCATACGGGCCGCCATGGTCTAAGGTGATCCCGGCCCTACAAGGCCGCACGTCAATCAAGGTGGCCTAGATGAAAAACCTGCCCTTTCTGGCCGCGGTTGCGATCGCGGCTTACTTCCTTTTCCGGAAGAAGCCCAAAGCAGAGACGCAATACGTAGCTCCCACGTTGCCGGATGCCCCCTACGTGGCGCCGGTAGCACCGGCGGCGCCGGCGCCCAAGGCCGTCACTCAGCGAAAGACCGAAAAAGCGGCGCCGCCCGTGATCGTCTACGAGGATCCCGTGGAGCGACAATCCGCGCAGCTCCAAATTATCGGATCGTGCGATCTGGACGGCAAGCCTGGCACCCTCGTCATAAACGAGTGGGGCGAGGAGGAGTGCATTGATCTGTAGGGACGCGATAACCTAGTGCGCGTCGCCATCCCAACGATCGATTTCGACGACGACGCACGGGCGGCCGTGCGCGCGAGCGACGGAGAGACCGGCAAGGCTACGCGCGCTGATTGCGTCGCGTTCGCCCAGGCCGCGATCCGATCGGCGCTCGAAGCCCTCGATCCTGATCCGGACGAATACTGCGAGATCTGCGAGGGCGAGTGGTGCGAATGCGAGGAAGACGCCGAGGAATATTGACGGGATCGCCGCCCTCGCCTAGCCTCTCGATCATGCGCCGCACCCTGCCACCTTGCGTCTTGCCGTGCTTAGTCGGAGGGACTGCGCCGAGCGGGACCGCCGGGCGGCGGGTTGCGGCCCATGCTTAGGGGCGCGATGATCCCCAAGTAAAAGAGGGCCGGCGCCTCATCGCGACGCCGACCCAAAAAGGCTAGAGACCTTCAAGGAGAATCTAACCATGGAAAACGCTACCCACGATCGGGCGATCAAGCAAGCATTACGGATCCGCCGTCACTGTCGGGGCGGGGCCGAAAAGTGTATCGCAGTCGTCACCCGTCTTTTAGAGGGAGATCCCCCACTGTCGGACCGCCAGCGCGAGACCCTGATCGGAGCTGCGGTCGCGCTCGGGCGCTACGGGCTGGGATGCCCCAAGTGCTTTACCGAGATCCGCAACATGCCCGAGGAGGTAAAGGGCGCCTACGTTAGCCGGTACGGAAAGATCCCGCCGGCTTGCTCTACGTGCAGGGATTCCCGCGTATATGAGGGGCTTGTTTGTCTGGCTTGCCGCGAGGTGACGCCATGACGATCCACCACTGCAAATGGCAGGATCTCCACTGGGACATGGAGGCGCCGATCGACGCCCTGATCACCGATCCACCCTTTAGCCCACGCACCGCCATCGGGATGTCTGGCAGAAGGAAGGACGGCCAGGCGTCTACGGTTTGCGACTACGGATCGATCTCCGCCGAGGACGCGCACGCCTTCGCCCGGTTCTTTGCCCCCCTGACATCCTCCTGGGCGGTGATCTTCTCCGATCATATCGCGTGGGATTGGCACCGGCGCGCGTGGGAGGCGTGCGGGTGGTACACCTTCGCGCCCGTCCCGTTTATCAAGACCAACGGATCCCCGAGGTTTGCCGGCGACGGACCGGCGAGCATGGCGGAGTGGATCCTTGTCGCTCGGCCGGTGGGGAGGCCCACGGTGATGAAGTCGCGCCGCGGGTGGTACCAGGGCGCAAACGTGAACCAAGAGGGAGGTCGGCGCCGCGCGGGCCACAAGCCGGCATGGCTGCTCCAACAGGTGATCGCGGATTACACCGAACCCGGCGACGTGATCGCCGATCCCTACGCGGGAACGGCGACGATCGGCGCCGCCGCGATCGGGGGCGGCCGCCGCTACGTCGGGACCGAGGTCGACGCCCAGGCCCATGCGATGGCCCGCGCGCGCCTTGATCGAGTCGAGCCGCATTTACCTGGACTGCTAACCGGAAAACAGCCCGATCTAATCGGGGGAGGGGGCGCCCAGTGAATCTAGAGCTATCCGATGAAATCGAGGGCGATCTAGAGATCACCGTCTTGTGCCGTTTCAAATGCGGCGCGGTAAAGGCACGGACGGCGCCGGTTTCACTTAGCGCCGCCATTCTGGACGCGGCCGGGAGAAACGCCATGGACGCAGACGTGCTGATCCTTAGCGTTGTGGATCTGTATCTGGAGGACGATCCGGGCACGGACTACGCCGGGATTGATGGACCTGAAACACGGAAGGGAAGGAACCCATGAAGGTAAAAAGGCGCGAGCCTGGAAAGGTTGTGAAGGTGTATCTCGACGCCCATACGTGGCTCATGCTTCAGGACCTAGCCAGGGACCGAAAGGTCAAAACCTCCGATCTGGTTAGGGCGTGCGTTGATCAGTGTCTCCCCGATCTCACGTCGGGCAACATCGAGGTAGACGATTGCTAGAGGCCGCACCATGGGATCGCGCCGCCGAGCCCGCGCCCTGGGATCGCCCTGTCGATCGATTGTCGGACCGTTGTCGGGAGTCGTCTGATACCGCGAAGCGTGCAGCCCGCGAGGCGAAGCCGAGCCCTTTACTTGATACCTACGGAACAGATCGACAAGTTAGCGAAAACACATACCTTTCGGTACTAGTCGCCGGAGACGCCCCGCGCGAGCGCCGGCGAGTAGCCGCCGCCCTAAGATCGATCGATTCGGGATCGCAGTTCTGGAGCAAGCGCCAGCAGCTAGATCGCCGCGCCAACCGGCTAACGGACTGCGGGCGCTACGTGATCACCTACGCCGACGCCCAGGCCGGCGTTCGAGTGGTCCCGAACAATTGCGACGACGCCCTATGTAATCGCTGTGCCTGGCACAGGACAAAGAAGATCCGATCCCGTTTCGGACTCGCGTGCGCGATCGAGCGATCGGCCGGGAGGCGCGTTCGAATGATGACGCTAACCCAGCCCGTGATCTCGGGCGAGACGTGGGCGCAATCCCACGCGCGACTGATGAAGCAGTGGCGCGGTTTCTGGCGAGCAAAGGAAACCAAGGCCAAGATCAAGGGGTGTCTTCGCCGAATAGAGACCACGTGGAGCTGGAAACACCGAGGCTGGCACGTGCATATGCACGTGGCCTACGGGGGATCGTTCTGGAGGACCGAGGATCTTAGCGACACCTGGCGTCGCTACGGTACAGGAAAGATCGTCGACGTTCGCGAGGTCTACAGGGACGCGGAGCTATTTAAATACCTGATGAAAACCGCGAAAGCCGCGCAGGGATCTATCATCGAATACGCGATCCAGAGCGCCGGCCGCCGCCTATTGGACCTGCTAGGGACGTGGCGAGACATCGTGATCCCAAAGGATGACGACAAGGACGCCGCCGAAACGTGGGAGGTTTGCCCGAAGCAGCTCCGGCGCGCGGTAGCCGATCCAGGGGCCGCATGTTGGATCCTTTCCTCTATGCTCCGCCGGTTTGATTCGCCAGAGCCCCGCGCCCTCGCGCGATGGGCCGCGCGCGTCTTATCGGCCAGGGACCGGGAGATCGACAAGCTATCCGAACGCGAGGTTAGGCGGTGGCAAAAGGAACACAAGCGATCGATCGCCAGGCTTGCGCGCTCCCGCGGGGGCGGTCTACCCTCCCCGAATGAGGATCACCGATATAGCCGCCCTGGTTCTAGCCGTAGCAACGATCGCCCGCATCTTCGTACGTGACGAGGGACCGCGGCCCCAGGTAAGCGGCCCAGGTTGCGCGAGGTGTGCGGAAAACCCACACGCGTCCTCTCCATGCTGCCCGCCTAAAAAGTGGCGCCCAGGTGAATAGCGGACTAGCAGCAGCAGCGGGAACGGCCGCGGGCACTATCTACTTCGCGATCGGCGAAAGCACGATCCCCCGCGAGGCCAATTGTACCTATCTAGCCGCGCCAGTGACCGATGTCCTGGCCTGGGCCGCGGGAGCCTCCCTAATGGCAAGCGGGATCCGAAAGCGCGATCCGTGGATCGCTTTTATCGGTGGATCGATAGTCGGGATCCACGTGGCCCAATACGCATCGCACAAGGCCGGCCGGCGCGGGTGACCGCCCGAGCGCCGGCACTACTCCCCAGGAAGTAACGCGGGGGACGGGCAAACGGCGGCCCAACGCAGGGAACCGCCGATCCGCCTGGCGCGGGTTCGGACGGAGCTGGGCCGCACGCCCACAAGGCTAGCGATCTCGCCACAGGTCCATCCGTCGGCGCGCAGGTGGGACACTCGAAGATCGGCCCAGCCCTGATCGCCGGGCCAGGCGATCCCGGTCGCCTTTTCGATCGTCCGTTCCCAGGCTTCCGATCGCCTTTGCCACCACCGCGCCCGGCTAACGTCTGCCACCGTCCATCCCGGCCCGTCAATACGCGCGCGATGCTCAAGGCACCGAGCAAGGACGGGACCGAGCTCGGGGTGGAGCTGCGCGCCGTCTCCTATCTCTTCCATAGCCTCGCCCACGGATGTCGAATCCGCCCAGGAATACCCGCGCAATAAAAGATAGGCGCACAATGCGGGGAGATCTTGTACGTTCGGCCCGCTAGGATTAACGTCCAAAGCCATAACTACACACTCAGGGTTAACAATCATGCCCGGACCTATACACAACGGCGCCCAGGCCGCAAGCGCGAGGGAGGTTGACGAAATGAAAGCGCGCCTCCAAGCGATGGATCGAAAGCTAGAGGCGCTCGTCAACGTTTTGGAGCGCCGGCCCAACCCGGCGCCCCAGGATTCAAACGGCTTTATCATGCAGCTCCTCCTGGCAGAAAAGGACCGATCCGAACGAATGGCCGAGCGACTAGGGGATCTCCAAAACCCCTTAAACCAATTAGAGCAACTGCAGGCGCTAACGGCCCTGATCCCAGCTCCGGAAGACTCGTCCACCAATAAAATGCTAGAGGATGTCCTTTCAACAGTAGGGGCGATCGTTGCGTCAAAGATGGCACAAGGCGAAGAGGACGAAAGAGGTGGAGCCGCTGATCACGGTCATGCGCAGGATGATAGCGGCGAGCCTTGACGACCCGGACACGCACCTCGCCCTACGGATGATCCTGGCAAATGACCCGGCCCCAGCGCCGGAGGCCGTCTGGAATTGGGCGCGCGCGGATGTCCGATTCCAAGACGAGTGGCCGCAAGTGGTCTCAAGTCTTCCCAAGCTCCTACAGGCGCCGGTGGGAGACTGTAACGATCTCGCGGTAGCCGTCGCCTCGCTACTGGCCGCCGCGCGGATCCCGGTTCGCCTCGCCCTGGGCTACGACGACGAAGGCAAGCCGCGGCACATATGGGCGCAAGCCTGGCGCAACGGATGGATCCACGTTGACCCGTCGCCAGGCGCAGCACCGCCGGGAACGACATCGCCCACGGAAGTGATCAACGCGCGGATCTCAGGGTGGGAGCCGATCGCGATCTAGACGATCCGCACCATATTGTGGTGATATGCGGCAACGACGCCCAAGACACACCACATATAGGGGTACACCTTGGCAATGGACATTCACACAAAAGCCTACGGCCTTGCGATGAAAGGCGCGGAGCTTGCGCTTAAAGAGGCGGAAAACCTCGCCCAAGACGCTTGGGACGCGATCTCAGATTGGACGGAAAAAAAGCTATACCCTGGCACGTGGCGCCATAAAACCCGCAACGCCTCATATAAGGCGGCGATGAATGCCCTCTTGAATAAGGCGATCGCGTCTGCCAAGGCTGGCGACTACGTTACCGCATGGGCGATCGCTAAGACCGCCGCCGGCCTTTCCACGCGATCCCCGTATAAGGATTGGATGGGCCAGATCAGCGGCGCCGTGCAGCAGCTCACGGCCGAGGCCAACGCCCTGGTCGAAGCCTACGGAATCAAGGGCGAGCTGCAAGCAAGCCAGGGGATCGGCGGCGGAACCTTCGTCAAGGCGGCCGTGCCGTGGGCCGGAATCGCGATCGGCGCGGTAGCTCTTTTCTTTCTCATGGGCGCGAAGAAGGGCAGCGGCAAATGACGATCAAATCTACCCTCTACAAAAACCAGGGCGGCCCAGACTTCACGACTCCCACGCAGGGATACGTGCGCAACATTTCGCTCAGCTATCACAAGTCGCCGCCGGCGGGGAAAATCAGGCCGTCAAAGGTCTATTGGGTACCCAAGGGCAAAACAGCCGGCGAGGAGTTCTATAGCTTCACCGGAGAGCCGCACGAGTTTGACGTGGACATCCCAGGAACGGGGACGCCCGTCGAATGGCTCCAGGCGGGCGGACACAGCCTGATCAGCGATTGGACAACTTGTTCAGTCCCCCAGTCGGAAATGGAGATCGCAGAATTCCGATCCAAGATAGAGCCCGAGCTGATCCAAAACATCATTTCGGACGTGGTGCGTTGCGAAATGATGGGGATCTATAAGCAGCAACACCCACACGGGGAGGGCGTGGGATCTTACGATGCGGCTCCCCAGACCGAGGAAGAAGCGGTAGAAATCGCCCTCGCGGTAAGCGATGAGAAGGATAAAGACGATTTTGTTCTATCAACCCGGATCGGATTCCTAAACGAGATCGCAAAAAAGGCAGGAATCAAAGCAGGCTGGATCAAACTCTGGGCGCAAGGGCCCGACGCCCTTCGCGACGGACTTAAATACGTGAAGCTAATCCCGGCCCACTCGAACAAGCCCACCGTTAAAGCGTCTGCCCTCCTTTTAGGCCAGGACGTCGTAGCGCTAAACCAGCACTCGCAAACGGCCTCGGGCATCCTATACAAGATCGGAGAGGCCCACGGCCCAGAGTGGAACGTCTTTCTGACCGCCGCCCTGGCCGAGCACGATAGGCTTGTGGAGGAAGCGGCAAAAGCGGAAAAAGCAGAAGCGCGCGCGGCCGGATCCGGCAGAGACCGAAGGCGCGACCCGCCGAAAAAGGCGCTTGGAATTCACAGCTTTTACGTGGAAAGGACAAAGGATCAAAGCGCCGCGCACCGCAAGAACATCGCTCGGGACGCTCGGGAGTTTCACGCCACGCAAGAACGCGCCAAGACCCACCACCTAAACGACGCGCTGAAAGACGCGGTTGCGTGGATGACCACTTGCAGCCCACCGGGCAAGGCCCAATCCTTCCCTCTACCCGTCGGCCAGATAACCGTAGTTTGCGGAGACCCGGATAGTATCAACCGCCTGAACACTCCAGAGATCGCCGCGCAGCTCAATGCGGAGCTGGCCGGTGACATGGGCGTGCCGCCGCCGCCGCCCACCAAGAAAAAGGGATCGCCGTTGCCGCTGATCCTGGCCGTGGGCGGCTTCATGTTTGGCGGTCCGATCGGCGCCGGCGCGGGGTTTGCTATCGGGAAATCGATGGAGAAAAAAGATGACAGCCAGACCCTCTAAGGAATACTGCCAAGGCGTCTATGACTCCCTCGTCCTAAACGGCGCCCCAAACGCCGCGAAGCAGATGGCCGGCGAGCCTCACTACGGCGGCGATTTCCTAGCCGAGTTCCCGCACATTCCCGACGATCTAAAAGTCGACATGCAGGCGTGCGCGGGCATGAAAGCCGAAGAAATGATCGCCAGCGCCGCGGCAAAGATGACCCCAGAGGAAAAGGCAGCCGCTCGGGCCTACACCGCGCAAAAGCTGCAAGAGCATATCGACGCGAAGGGCGGCAAGGGCAAGGGCGTCGTCCAGGCCGTGGGCACGGTTGACAGCACCGCGGCCTATGAAGAGATCATGGCAGTAATTGACGAGGAAGACGCCCTTAAAAGCCCGATCGGATTCCTATCGGGGCCGGGCCTTTTCGGGATCCCGAAGGCCGTGTGGTACATCGGCGGCGCCTTCGTCCTCTATCAGGCCCTTGTGGGCGGGGCGCGCTCTTACGGGCGCGCGCGTGGGTCTAGATGACGCACGAGCTGAACCCGGACGACAGCCCGTCGATTCGAGACGCGATCAAAGAATACGAAGATCGCACCCTGCTAAGAGCGACGAAGGCCACGCCCCTCGATGTCTTCGCGCCTCAAGGGATCTTGACCACCCTGGGTCCGGTTCACGCGATCACCTATACGGGCAC
>Ga0114906_1001269_pt1 | contig 13389 bp, 12 predicted proteins | sample MalvirDeepMed_M9_FD_89687 | JGI IMG/M metagenome (GOLD analysis project Ga0114906, IMG submission 89687) | Marine viral communities from the Global Malaspina Expedition - Malaspina viral metaG DeepMed_M9 | ecosystem: Environmental > Aquatic > Marine > Oceanic | place: Mediterranean Sea...
CGTCATCATCGTGTTTACATGAGTGTACATAATCATCACAGTGGTCACACCATGTACCATTATCATAATACATACAGGCTTCGTTCTCTTCTACCCAAGGCACTCGGCATACCATAAGACATTCTCTATCTACCACATGGAAACCAGTACTTGTATAGCCCCAACCATCACCTGATGTTGTGGTCCATACATGCTTACAAATCTGATCCTCAGGTATAGAGGTCATATGTTTTTTGATATATTCATAGGCATCCTGACCTTTATCAAATTCCATGATATCGCCATCGTCCATCGTAGCATCAATCATTAGGGGTTGGTACTTAGCGAACCAGTCATCCCATTCCATGTTAATCTCCTCAATAGGAGGTATAGTTTCTTCAACCATTGTTGGTCTCCTTAATCATACTCTTCTTCGATTTCTTCCCACTCTATGTCGTACTCATCGAACCCCGCATTTTCCATAAACAATCGTGCTTGCTCACCTTCGGCTGAGCCATCGGCAAAGCACTCTCCACATGAGGTATCAAATTCTATCTCACATGTTTTCCAAACGATATCCACTTCATAGTCAGCAGGTGTATCGTAGTTACCACTCTCGATAAACATGATACCATCTACACTACCTCTTAGGCTAGTGAAGGTAGACTTACCATCAGGATATGGTTCCTCATGTTCATGAGAGAAACTTCCTGTTACCCATGTTCTACTAAGCATAAGTCTGCTCCTTATTTCTTTACTTTAATAGTAATTGTAATGTCTCTAGCTTTGCATTCCTTCTTGGCTTCTTCACGAGTATCCTCGTGAACCGCGGGATTCATAGCAATGCCTTTGACAACACCATTAGTGTACGGTTTCTTATCTTTAAATCGTGTACTCATTGGTCATCGTCCTCATCTGTATCTGTTTCAAGATGACCCATCATATAGTCATAGTGATATGACCGACCAGTATCGTCATCGTTGTACTGGTCTACGTATTCCATCCATGCATTCATTTCTTCTAAATTAAAATCCATTTGGATCTCCTTCTAGTGGTGACCTTTGGTCACATTGGTTCGCCTGTATAGCCCCGACGTTCTGCCTTGGCACAAGCGTGGGCGTAACCTTCGCCTTCGCAAAGGGTTACATTGGCAAAGCCATGTCCTAAACTCTGAACGAATTCAACTGCATCATTAGCACAGTCGAAACAATCTTCTATTTCACCGTCAACATAGACAGCGACTGACCAAGGTGCCAGCATTTCAATAGTTATCTTCATGTCATATCTCCTTGTCCGTGATTATTCATGTAGTCCTGAACCTCTTCGTCCAGTCCATCATCAGGAAAATCCTCACCAGTGTAAGGATTTCTAAAGTGTGCATCCTTCTCAAGGGCAAACCATGAGTCATCATGCTCATGGAAGTGACCTATGGCATCCCATTCTCTTGACTTCCTAATGGAAACAAACTCTTCATACTCTATCTGTTTCCATGCCCCACTTGTTTCTTCTTCAATGAAGTCAGCAGGATTAAAGTCTTCGTCATGTTCTAAACTGGCATTCATCATGGTTACCAGTTTCTCCAGATTTGTATAGTTGGGTGGAGTCCATATCCAATACTTCCAACCATACTCTTGTTCAATTAAAATTCTCATGTGTTACCTCCAATGAGTTCAACCTCAACAGTACCATGCCTACGCTCAAGTTCACTCAATCTTTCGAAGGCGAGTGAACGTATCTCCGTCTCTGTCTTACCACCATAGGTATCTTCTCTACCTATTGGAGGGAAGAGACAACGTATGGTATATTGTCTATTGATGAAAGTGAACCAACAATATGAGTTGTATGTCATTGGTTCTGATTGTTTTGTTCTGTCCCATGCCATAGTATACTCCTTGTATAATAGCCACGTATTTATTACTCTTGGTGTGTAGCCCACCTCACCCAACCACTACTTCCTTACCTGCTGTTTGGGTAGCCCGTGTTCTACTTTAAGAGATAAATATTAAGAACACAGAAAAAGTATTCTATCTCTATTGGTGACCTATGGTCACCGAATGTTCGGATGTGCGGGGACTCTGCCGTGTGTTATTTCAACGACGGGGTGTAGTTCCCCATATCTGGTCGTTTCCTCCATGTCACATCCATTAGTTTAAAGGGGAGTAGCAGATGTCCAAGCGTACGGATTCAAAGTCCTCTCGAGCATCTTGGTTACTCGAACGGAGACCCTTACTGCTACTCCCCGATTATTGTAGACTGGCTGAGCCAGGAGCCCTGTTGCTGTTCATAATTCCCAGCCAGTCTGTTTATCTTTTACCCAGCCCACCTTGCAAGCAAGGCATACTTTAAGGGCTGGGCTCCATCGCCTTATAGGCGGGACGGATAAAACCTTGGGTTAATTCCCACTATAAAAGACCACCAAGTGGTCACATCCCATACTTGAAATGCGTACCACCATGCGGTGAGCCCCTCTTCGTCCTCCCCAATTTAATAATGCAAACACTCCAACCACCGAGTGTCCTCCCGCATTACCAAACATCCACCAAAGTGGATTGCTTCTCTACTGGTGACCTTTGGTCACCCCTTGCTGTCCTGTATGAACAGCAAGTTGCTCTTCTTGTGGTGACCTTTGGTCACTGCTTTTGTACGGTGTAGGTATCGTGGCACCCAAGGTGAATGCCACGCAACTAACACCGTTGGTTAGTCGAATAAGGGTTTAGGAGTAAGCATACTCGGCATCTCGTGTCGCTTCTAAATCGAAAGGACGACGCACTGGTGCCATGGGAATGGACACTTTGCCATTGCCTTGGGCAAAGAACTCATGTCGTGCATGCATCACTGCATCCACGCCATAAAGTTCAATGAAGCAATCATGAATGAGTGCTTTCAGTGCTGCAACAAGATGCGGAAGTGTTCCGAAACAATCGTGAACAACCCATATAGGGTTAGTCCAACGGCTACATACCAAATGTACAAGGGCAGCGTCATAACTGTGAACAAAGTTCGGTGCCATGCCACTAACAATTTGATTTACATCAACTTGACTGAGCGTACCCAGTCCCATTTGACACTTGATGAGGTCGCCTTTGGCGTTCAACACAGTGATACGGTGAGTGTCACGAGCGTAAGGCAAGATTACTCTAAAGCCTGTCGCTGGTATAGTCCATGAAGGACGCACTCCCACTTCAGCAAGTCTTCGACCTGCACTCTTGAGGAATTTCATGACGGTCATGATTGACCCCATGAAACCTTCACAAGAAGTCCAGATTTCATCCGCTAAAGTGATCGCCTCAGGGCGAGTCGAACAAATTCCTTCTTCAAGGAGTGAGTTAACCATACCCTTCTTCGAGATACCATAAGGTATGCACATCACTGGGCGTTTCACATCGTTTCTTCCACGACCATCGATAGGTTCGGCAACGTCTCCATACAAATCTTGTCTACCCTCGGGGTGAGGGAGTATGTTGGTTGACCGAGCAATCTCGGTATCACCAGCCATCACTGACAAGTGTTGCATCCCACTTTGGGTCGCATCTGAAGAGCAGTTTATGTGTATAAACATTGAATCCGATGTGCATGTTTTCATGGCAGCCCACGCTTGGTAGCGTGACTTGTCACCGGGGTCATTTGCTTTCCAGAAACCCATTGGGTCATCAGTCATTGCATCAAGGTTATCGCACACCCACTGGTAACGGTCATCATATGATGACTTATTATTACCGAAGCAGTTAGCAGTGTGGATGAAGAGCTCACGCTCTGTTTCCACAGTACGAGGTGAGCCCTCTGCATACATGAGCAAGCCTTTGCTCAAGTCCCATCCTTGTGGGTTCAGAGGGTCACTAACGTAATAGCATCGTCCTCGACCGTCAACTTTGACGCAGTACCAGAACTTCTTTCCAAGCAAGACTTTCGCCTCGTCCAGATCAGCCACCGCTTTGTGCAATTTAGTGTCAGTATAGTCACCTAATCTACTTGCATACTGTTGTACGGCTATTGAAGCCAACTCATACACCTCTTGATTAATAGTAAACGCAACTCGCTGCATGTTGTTACACGCAAGCACAGTCATTGGCGAAGCCAAGGAATCCCCTTTCACTAGGGGATAACGCATCCACTTCGACAAGTATCCTCCACCAACACCAGCGTTGTTCCAATCCAAGGGTTGACAAAGCATTGGGCGACGAATAGGACGGCTCAGAGCCTTCCTACGCAACGCTTTCATACATCGTCTACGCCAAGGGCGAGTCAACGACAGGTGGTAGAAGCCTTTGTTCGAGGTTTCTTTTATAACACCAAGTCTTTTTGCAACATCCAATACGAAGAGTCCGAGCCGTCTAAGCAAGTCTTGTTCTACCACTGTTAGGTCAGTGTTAGTCGCCTCTATAAAGCGTTGTTGACTGTCTCGACTAGCCCACTTGGCACCTTTCTTCTTCAGATTGAGGGTATACTCTTCAAAGAGTTCCTCATTCTGTGCTTTCGCACGAAGGAAGGATAGAGTGATACGGCTTCGTTCCACAAAGCGGTCAATGACCGTCTGCTTCTTAGCATTATCACCTACCAAGTCGGTGTCCAAAACCGATGCAATCAATTCATACCCAATGATATCAGATGACAGCACCTGATACAGAGGATACCAATCTTGAGTTCCGAGGATGCCAATGGTATCTAGCAATGAGATGTCTGCATCTACTGCAGTGGACACCTTGCTTCCGATTTCATCGACGACGACGATGGCAAAGCCACCATCGCCTCCAGCCCGACTTGCGTTTCGGTACGAACGCTCACGAGTAGGCACAACTAGTGCCTCCTCACGAGAAAGTTGGATATGTCTTATGTTTTCCATAAGGAATAAATCTCCTGTGCCTAAGGCACAACGTGGTTGTAGGGCTGACCAAGCCCCAAGAAAATGGTCACCTGCAAGAGCAGGAAGTCAGGCTCCCCCGAAGGGGAGCCGTCATCTAACGCTTGCGTTTAAGGTTTACAAAATGTAGCATCTTCCAACAGTTTTACTGAAAAGTGTTGCATCCCACTTTGGGTCGCATCCACGACCAATAGCACAGTTTCATCTTCGTTGTTGAATTCATACGTACCGTCATCAACAACAAAGCCATTCCAGTTACCATCATATGCTGTATACATACGACCATTGGTTTGACCAGTCTTACGGACGATGTGGCTAGTAATAAGTCGACCATCACGGATACGTGGGCTGCATGTGTGACAGGTCACTACGATAGTGATACCAAACATGTACACAGTGCGGGGACTGGGTATGAATGGGTCAAGTTCCAGTAACGGAGAGCCACAACAGTGGCAGTCCACAGGGACTGGGATGTCCAAGGACTGAAGCATAGTATTGCTTAAGAATCTCATAAGAATTCCTTCGGTGCTTAGCACCAACGTGGTTGGGAAAAAAGCAGAGGGTCACGGATGTACACCAGCGTGTCTTTCTAGGTACCTAGGATGCCCTGTGCGGGCATCTTGGGGCAAAAGTGACCCATGGGGTACCCCGTTGGGGCAAAGCCCCCGTGGGTCCACCTCCGTGTAGTCCTCCAAGAGGAGGCAGTAGCACCATGTGCTAACCGCAACGCGGTTTCAGCAACGCTGAACTGCCAGCCCCGCCCTAAAGGCGGGACGCTCATGGCTTAAGGCACTGTTTAGTGTCGCCATGACGACGAGAAGGGATTAGAAGCCCACTGATGAGCGATTGTCGCTATCATTGAGCACTCTAGTACGACCGAGTAAGCCAGCAAGGTCTGCTGTGCTACCATTGAGGTTGCAAAGGTCAACTTTGTTGACGTATCGGGTGTTAAAGTCCTCATAGAAATCCGTAAGCGATTTCAATAGGTCTTCAACACAAGCACCTTCGAAGCTATAGTTCACTGGGAAGCCAGTGTGACCAGTGCACCACGAGATAGTACCAGTTACGCTCAAGGTAACAGTACCATCATCAGCGGTAGTGACTTCACAACTACACAAGGCTTGCAAAGTTCGACCATGTGACACCATGTAGTCAAACCCTTCAGCGGTGAGGCTGTTGAGCAAGTCCAGTGCGTCTTTTGGTTCGAGTTGACTAACAGTTCCGTCTTGACGGCAGACTGTTGTCGTCGATGAAGCCGAGGAGGTAGCGAATGCCACCATCGAGGCACGACCGTTGTGGAGAGTTAGTCCACGGAGAGAAGTATAATTCTTACTCATGGTAAAAATTCCTTCGGTGCTTAACACCATGTGAACGGTAAAGAACCAGCCCGTTCGTACTGGTCATCAAAGAAAATGATGGGGATCAGGCTCCGGTGGTTAGTCGGAGCCCTCACCCTAGCATTTGCTAGAGTTAGCCTAAACCACCTCTTGTTGGTCTCGGTGGTGCTTCACTGATTACGATAGGATTACCCATAGTGGTGGGAATCACATCTATTTCGACATGAACATGAGTGTTAGCGGTTCCATGAAGGAAGCCAGATACTCTTTGAGTACGAGCACCCTGCCCCATGGAGGTATCAGTCGCAACGATTTGAGCACTTGCGATTTGCATACACCATCTTTTGTCGGCAGCCAATGAGTCTGCCATGGATTGGAAAGTAGGAAATACTTTCATAGTACGTCTCCCTTTGATACTAAGTATCAATAGAGTTCGTTGCGTTGCAATCGAGTTATCACAACGCCCCCGCCCCCGTGTAGTCCTGCTGATTGGAAGAGTTGCTCCTGAGTAGCAGCAAGGTCACCATCCTTGATTCCCGCTACAACTGTTCGACATGGTCGTCATTGACTCTAGCCAAACTACAGGCTCTCAGGCTCTGCCATTGAGACAGAGCCCTCGAGTGCATAGTCTTATGAAGCCCCTCTCGACCGATTACGGCTCGTCAGAGGGGCGTTGTACCCAACCATGCCTACTCGTCCGAAGATTCGTCCAAGTTGGCAAGCCAGTGCACCAACAGTGCTTCCGCTTCAGGCTGAGTCATATACTCAGTCTGGCGGTCGTACGGTTGGGGCAACAGCACAGGTGGTTCACCTTCCACGAAGTACTCAAGCGTTACGCAAGAGTGTCCGAGGTAGTGACCTGCAGCGGACTGCATCACCTGTATTGGGCTTATCCAAACAGTTATTCCATCTTTTATGATAGACATACTCCTTGTCAAAGGGTCTCCAACACAGGCTCTCACGGTGAGAGCCAAGGTATGAGACCCCTCCGCTCCAGGAAGGGGTGGGAGTCTTACGACTCGTTGTTCAGCAAGTTAGCCTTGAGGTATGAACGATTTCTCGCACACTTCAAGTCTATCGCCTACCTCAAAGCAGTCTGGGACTACTACATGGGTAGTGATACGGACTTTGTCATCCGCACCTTCACGAACAGAGAGGACTTCCTCGCCTTCGTGAACGACAGATGCAGAGTAGCCTTCACCTACTACATGATCAATCGCAGACGCTGCTGCTTTTGAAAATGTTTCGATGATGACGGGCTGCATACTGCTACGCTGAAGGATAAATTGTTTCATAGAAACAACTCCTTTGTCTTGGTGTGGGGAGTGAGGCACCATCTCCAGCCACCAAAAAACCGAAGGGGTACCGGGGGGAATACAGTTGTCGTAGTCCATCTAAGCTACACACAGATTCCTGACCCCCTACCATTTTCGAGACGCACGATCCCGTAGTCTACCATAGTCTACTATAGTATCCTAAGTATACTTCTTAATATATACTTATATAATATATCTATATTAAGTATACTTAAGTAGTCTCTATAGACCCGATCTACGGGCACTTATGCAATACCTTCGGGCATTCTCTTGGGTTCTTTGTCGCCCAAGGCTTCTACAATATTCCCTATATGATCTTTTGTAGGTAGGTGCACAGAAGGCGGTGAGGTCTTCCCTGCTGGCTTTGGTTGAGAATTGAGGGTAGGAGTCGTTTGATCTGTCGAAGCTTCTGAGGCAGCATCCTCTGTATCCTTACCGCCTAGTCTACCTATGGCTCCTCCCAAGCTTGGGTTGGGGGGCTGAATCGTTGCGGGTAAATCTCCAGTATCATTATTTATGAGGTGGAAGATTTGCTCCATAGGTGATCCCTTCCAGTATTCGCCTAGAATACTTTGGTTTTCTATATCTCCTATTATAGGAGATGGCAATAGTCTTTTTGGATGACTGGGAGATAGCTTCTTGGGAGATGTGCCCATTTGAGGACTTATAGAAGATCCTCCCCCTCCTCCTCCTCTAGCTCTACCCATAGGACCTCCATGTGCCCAGTTATTTACTATCTGTCCTACAGCTCTGGTCATAGCACCACCCGCAAAGGGTATTACTCTTGATATTCCAATGCCCGTTTCCCACCAATCTTGAGATTCACCTGCAGTGAATGCTTTACCGAGAGTTCTAATGAAAGAGTTAAGGGCTGAGACTGAAATAGGACCAGTAGATGGATCCATCATAGTGCCATGTCCAGCTGCTTGCATAGCAGCCGAAACACTTATTTGTGCTGCCACGCCACCCCACGGACCAGCTACGGGTACACGAGATGCATATCTAGCTAGGTTCCACCAAGGATTTTCTTCCCATTCTTTTATAAGTTCTGCGGGATCTCTACCTGCAGCAATCTGAATAATATGCATATAGATAATATCTAATATCAGATGCTTTAGTTGTTTAGCCATCCAGCCAGCAGGAGACATAGTACTAGAATCTCTTAGAGTTCTATTAGTTGTAAAGTTAACGGGGAAATTACGATAAGCATATAGCATCTTAGATGCAGCATGTTCTGAGGTTGCTGAATCCAATACTCTATGATCTAACATAAACTGTCTATTGAATTCCTTATCAAAGGTATCTAAGCTAGTTATTGTATCTAAGAATGTTGCTCTTTTGGCAGAAGTTAGTTTAGGACTACTAAGAATTTCCTCAGTCATAGTATCAATTCTAAACATACTCATACCTTGATCAGAAAACATTAATAGTTCTTGGAAAGTTTCCTGTGCATCCACTGTAAGAAGACCTGCGTCTTTCATCATCAATGCTACCCTAAAGTTTCTATGACCAAAGCCTTTTATAGAATCTACATCAGGATTCTGAGGATTCCGCATCATATCTTTCCAACCCTTTTGGCTTTTAGGCATGGTATTATTAGCAACTCTATATTCAATCTCTTTAGCAAGATTAAGTATACTTCCGTTAGCAATACGTTTTAACATGAACCTTCTACCTATTACAGCATTGGTATGTCTGATTTGCATATCAACAAAGGCTGAATGCTGGAGATGACCATGCTTTCTAAACCATGTCAATCCCATTCTACGACGAGCTTTTCTCTCTTCTTGACTAGACACATCATTACCAAATGGATTATTACTTTCATCTCGTACTGTGTAGTTCATGATATACATAATATCCCCTGCCATTTCTCTACGACCACGAGCTGTCATTCCTCTGCCAAAGGTAAGGACACGTCGTATCGGTGCACTGATTCCTTGTCCACTAACTACGCTACCAAAGATAGATAACATACCTTCGACAAGACCGATGGCTGTAGGTAGGTTAGTTCCATATACCATTCTAATCACATCAGGACCAAATTTGGATGTTCCTTGTATCACCATATCTTCAGACATATTCATAGTTCCCCTACCAGAGAGTACTTCATACTTTCTCTTTTGTGTTTTAATAATAGTTTCCCATGTTGTATCCTCTAGTTTATCTCCTTTATAATCCTTAAGATATCCCTTTTCTCCCATTCTTTCCAGAATGCCGAGAAGACCTTTGAAGTTTATATTAGCATTTCCAGTAAGCTTATTAATAGCAATACGCTGAGAAGCATCCAAACCCAGACCATCGATAAATCCTTCCATTAATATAGATGGATCCTTTTCAAATAAAGCATCTAGTTCTGGTACCTTACTTATATCGTAAGCACTTGGATAGAATTCTGTATTATATGGTATGAAAGCTGAAGATCTAGATTTGGCATAGAACTCTTTTGCCAAAAGTTCAGTAATAGTTTCTGCTGTTCTGTTTCCAGTATCAGATCTCTTTCCTGTATATACTTCACCAAATATAGAGTAACCTAAGTAGTTGTCTACCATCTCTTTATGGTCTATACTCTGCAAGAGGTATACTTGTTTCTTAATTTCTGGAGATTTGGCAGAAAGATTTGTATTATATAACTCCCGTATCCAAGCCTTAGTATCAGAAGAGGCATTGGCAAAGAGAGTATTTATACTAGAACCCTCTTGACGAGCCGAATGCATTATTGTAGATATTGCCCTTCTTCTCCAAGTAGTTCTTTCCGATTGCCCATAATATTCATCTATAGTTCGGTGTTCGGATATTGGTCGTCCTTTATTTTCAGATTCAAGCCAAAGTTCTGCAGCTTGTTCTTCTATAACACTTAAGATTTCTCCATAACCATCCTTCTTGGTACGTTCCCAATCTGTATTAAACTCAAGCTCACTCTTAGCCATTTGATTTGGAATAAAGGGCATGCACCAAAGAGCTACATGACTGACAGTTTGATTTAAGGTTTTAAGAGTAAGCTTGTTTTTTATAAGATCAGGCATAGTATCCCAGTATACTTTTGTCTCTTCTGGCTTACCCATACGAAGACCCTTCTTAAGTTTGAAGGCGTATTTTCTGGATGGTTCTCTTGTTGGGTCTGAAGAAACTAGACCTGTTTCTTGAGCTCTTGGATATAGAAGTTCTGCTACATTGTTATACACTTGTTCGTATTCTTTTGCAGCATTGTACTCATCTACAGTTAGTCCAAGATCTTTAACCATCGATTCTTCCCATCTTCCAGAAATCAGAGCATTGGCAGCTTCTATAACAACCTCAGATCTTTCGGCATCAAAGTCAATAAGTATTCTTTCTCTTTCCGAAGTCAAAGTCATCTTCAATCTATTCATTTGATTTTGTACAGTATCTAAAGATGTAACTCCTGTTCCACTTTCATATGCAGAAGTCATTGTTATTGGATTGGATTCTACCATAGAAGCTAATAGTACAGCAAATCCTTCTGGAGATAGGAATGTATATCTTATTCCAGAACCAGATAAAAACAAGTTAGCTATAGTCCAGTCAACACCACGATTCCATCCTAACTTACCCATCCCAGTTCTCAATAATCCTGCTATGTTTTCTGAGATCTTGTCTCCTCTTTGTGCTGAGATATTTCTAAATACCCAAGAAACGAATATCCTTTCATCTTGTTCTGTCATATTCTGCCTATCCCACTTAGGTTCTCCATCTACAACTGTAAAAATTTCTCTGTTCTTTAGATCATATAAACCATATTCAAAGGACTCCCTATCTAAAGATACAAAATCTAGACCATAATCGTTAGCGCTTATAATCGCAGTAGCATCATCTACCGCTATCTGTAGATTATCCCTCTTCGTTACCGCATCAATAAGATCAACTTCTTCTTGTCCTGTTCGACTTGCTTTAGTCTGTAATCGAGATATCTCTGCTTCATGTCTTCTTAGATCACCTTCTCCATTTCTTTTAACGAGAACCTGATCGAAGTATTCGGGATCCGATATACCATCTATTCTAGCTGGTACAGGCAATGATTCTAAGTCTACATCACCAATTACTCTTGCCACACTATCGTGCTTGAAGGTTGGGAAGGGCTTTAAGTTTCTTATTACTTCGTCAGTTGGATCTACTATAGCCTTTCTTCTTGTCTTCTTACCTCCCTTAACTGGAACTTCTGAATCTAATGCTAGACCCTGTATACTACGAGCTAGTATTTCCATTCGATCATATAGGTCTTTATGTTCTGTTTTGTAGTTCCACATAACTTGTCGTACATCGTGAATAAGTTTTGAATAGAATCCACCAATCTTAGATATGATTCTATTTAATAAATCAACCTCACCTTTATACTTTCTCTCTATCTTAGCAAGAGCCCCTGTTTCATATAGAGAATCTCTTTGCATTACATAAGCAGTATATTGAACCATAAATTCTTCTGGGTTAAGTGTGTAGTTCATCCACATAGATTCAGCCTGTTCTGTCATTACACCACCATGGAAAGCCTTAACCATATCGAACATCATTTCCTTGCCTCTGGGAGTATTTAACATATCTTCTGCCAGAGTCCATTCAACATCATTAGTTCTTAAGAATTTCATCACACCTACATGAGCAAGCTCATGTGCTATAGTATCAATTAAGTCTGGTGTAGATCCTATTCTGTCTGGATCAAATGTTATTATATAGCTTCCATCTTTGTACTTAGCTTCTCCTAGCTTACCATCCGCAAGAGTACCTTTAACAATAGAAAGATTTTCAATAATTCCATCATTCTTAATAATTGCTTGAGATAATAATACACGGAGAATATCTGCTTGTTCGGGTTCTAAATTTAGTTTCTGAATTCCCTTGTGCATCTTAATACCATACTCATCACCGAATGCTTTTAAGAAACCCTTCTCAGTATGAAACTCAAATGGATCTTCGTCTTTCAACCAATCATATTCAGTTTTGTATTCTACATAAGTTTTGTTATCGAATTGAACCATTTGTAGAATTGCTTTATCTACTAGAGCTCTTTCCTTCTCAGTATCTGCCTCTGTTTCTCTATATATTGCGTCAGTATCTGAGCTAGTTAATTCAGATAGTCCCTCTAGAGTTGGATCAGCATCCATAGCCTTAGACTCTGTTCGCAAGAATTTCTCTATTGTATTTCGAACTGGATAATAAAATTCATTATTAATATTACCGCTATCAAGAGCAACATGCATTTCCTTTAAAAGATCTAAAGCATTCTTTAATGCTGATTCAGCATCTCTAAAGTTATGTAAGACCTCTAAATCAGATGGATCTATAGTAAGTGTTGTGAGATTATCTATAGTTGTTTCATTATCTAATTGAAAGGAACCACCCTCTTCAATTTTAATAAGAAGACCCAAAGCTTGTGCTGTCTCTGAATATCTGTCTGTCCTCTCGACAAAGAGATAACCTTCTAACTTAGCAGCTAACTCTGTCTCACCCTTTTTCTTAAGCCAGTTTATTTCCCTAAGCAGAGGGAGTACTGCTGCGATTTGATGAACCTTATTCTTTCCACCGTCTCTCTTGAACATATAATGCTGAGCATCGGTCATGGATAGATTCTGTCCTCTATAACCTTGGAAACCATGCTCTACTCTTTTAAGAGATATCCCACCATTCTCTAGTTGCATCTCTTCTAATACATTAGCTAGTATAGCTTCAGTTTCTCTTTTATGCTGAAATGGTTGTTTATCTAATTGTTCAGAGAGAGATTTACTTGCTCCCTGTGTAGTATTAGTTATAGTAGCGAGTTTCAGTGCTGCATAGTTATTGGAGTTATTCAAACCATTTAGCATCATAAGAGCTCCTTCAGGAGTTAATCTATAACGCCATGTACTTCCAACTATTTTATATCCCACGCCTCCGATAGGACCAGCCA
>Ga0114906_1001270_pt1 | contig 13389 bp, 14 predicted proteins | sample MalvirDeepMed_M9_FD_89687 | JGI IMG/M metagenome (GOLD analysis project Ga0114906, IMG submission 89687) | Marine viral communities from the Global Malaspina Expedition - Malaspina viral metaG DeepMed_M9 | ecosystem: Environmental > Aquatic > Marine > Oceanic | place: Mediterranean Sea...
AAGGTAAATAATTCAAATATATCAAGAATGATTTTAAATATGGGTGAAATTTGATTTCCATTTTGTGAAATAAAATTCTAGAACAAGCAGTTGCCCCAAATACGTTTTGTAATATTATTATATGGTTTAAAAGAAGTCTTGGTCTAATATCTCCTTTAGAATGATATCGGTTAAATAGTCTTTTAATATATTTGATTCGTTCTAAATCATCATAAAATTCAGATAAACCACTACAATTTGAATTTGAATAATGCTGGGATACATAATCATTAAAATTGGAATTGTCTATCTTTTCTATTTCCATAATATAATAAATTGACATCACCCCATTTTTTCTAATCGTACCTTCATCGCATATAAACCAGATGGCATAGTTTCTATGATTACATTAAGTGTAAGAGAAACACCATCTGGTAAACCGTCTGTGGTTTCAAACTCATCAAACGGTGTGTCTGGTGATTTACCAAACGTTCCACCACCTCGGGTGACTGAGAATTGATTCATTCCCTCAAGATTTAACTGATCCGTTGCATTGAAGTTGAAATCCAATCCAGCAGTGTTTAATCGATGTCTGATCTTATATAGGGTGGATCGGGGATCTAATGTTTCTTTTGCTGAAAATGTATCTAGAAATGCATTTAGACGATTAACTTGATCATCGTCCTCGACGCGATGTACACCGAAATGACTAAATGCAGATCTACCAAATCCACCAGAAGGAGTGTCTTCTCTTTCAAGGATAACATTCTGCAAAATTTCTACCAATTCTTTGAACTTTTTCATGGATTTATGACTCCTTTAGTACTATGTATCATATTTTGGCTCTTTGGAGGTCTATATTGACCTCAATCTTATCTCTAGCCAGGATGATTTCTTCTTTTAATGATTTAAGTTTTATTTCTTTTATTTTTGTTTCACTACACCATTGACACATTATGTATCCAGTAGTCATCCCCTGCCTCTTGAGTGGAAGTACTGAAAATGCTAAAACATTGGATAATTGCATATATTGTTTGGAGTATGATTCTTCTAAATCTTTTGTCGTATAGATGGTTCCATCGTCCTTTAATACCAGTTCCATAAGAGGAATAAACATAGACAATTGAAGCATTCGTTTATTTTTTCCTTCTCCGGCTACCCCGCTGGCTAAAGATTCATGAGTCAAAGTTTTCATTTTCATGGCTAAACCATCCATAAAATATTCACCATTATGAAATTTAACAACTTGAGCCCTAGCGCAACCAGTTGTAATTCTTAATTCCGTAAGAATTTCATGAGCCTTGCTGTGTAATTTCCAATAATTATCATCTTTTTTTCTAGAAAATTTAAATTTAGGAACTTTCCTTAAACCGATAGCAAAACCCATAGCGAAAACAGACGCTGCTATTCCAATCTCAAAGAAAATATTCAAATCTAATCCACTAACTACCCCGATGTTTTCGATCATTTATTGATTCTTTTTTTTTTTGGTCGGAGTTTCATATGTGGTGTATCTTTGATATAATTCCTTAATAATTTGAATGTTCCCCATTCTCCCGCACCATGTTCTTCTGGAAGATGTTTATTGTTGTTCCTTGAGCGATTGTGATGTCGAGAGGTGACTTGTAGATTTGATTCCCCATTATTCATTGGGTTACCGTCTTTATGATCTACATCCTTACCATCACCTTTGTGAACTTTTCCAGCCGATTCCATATCTCGTCTAGCCTGAACTCGTTTTGATCTTCTTTTTATTTGTTCTTTTGTTCCGTGATATTCTCTATATTCTTTTTTGTAATCTCTTGCTTTGTTTTCATGTAATTGCCCAGTATTCTTTAAAAATTCATATTCTCCAAATATATCTCAAAATTTATCTAAAGGGATTCTCATATTTTTATATACATCGGCAACAATTTCTACTTCCGGAACAGAACCCAGGGAACCCTCTTCAATTCTGCTCATTACTTGATCGTATACGTTCGGATAGTAGACTGTTAGTTCTTCTTTTTCTGGAATATATCGTTTGGCTATAGAATAGAAATTTCCATCTTCAAACATAGACACATACGTATTTGGATCTTTTGCGTGGTTTGTGAATCTACAAAGTTCAGTACGCTGTTGATATTCGTCACCATCTTCGTTGAGATATGAGGACATATATCGACCTATAATTTCATTAGGCATAATATCTTTGACACCATATGTGCCAATTCCTTCAATTTCGGATTCCTTTAGTGTATAATTTGCTGCACCTAGATCAAAATATTCTACTATATCCTTTTCAATATCAATTTTGATTTCTTTTCCGTTTATATTAATTATTGTATATGGTTTATCATCGGGATCTTCTGGTTTTACAGCAAAATTAATGAAAGAGTCTTCGTCAAAGGCTCTCATCCAATTTAAGTTAAATTTGTCTCGCGTTTTTATAATTTGGTTATTCTTTCCCTCTGTGAGTTTGTTCATTACATCTTTTCCATATGGCGCAACCTCAACCGGAAGAAATTCAGATGAATTTACTATTACTTCATTTTGATTATGATCAATGTATGAAGCATTACCATCATATGTTTTAATGTTTTCTAATTCTTTATCAGAATATTTTACACCTTCTGGTAAGTCTGAAAGATAGGATGAAAGTAATGACAAGAGAGGTATTCTACTCTTAAGAATGAATAATTGCCCCTTGTCAGTTGGCAAACCTTTAAGTTTTTCTAATAATCCCTCACCCCATTCTTCACCCATGGCATGTGTACTTAGTGACCATGAATCAGCATAAGAACCGGAGAAGAAACCACCACCCTCAGAATATCTTCCTTCTTTATCGTAATATAAACGATATGCGTTAAATGTATTATCGGGATTAAGTAGCCCAGATAGTTTCATTAAATTCATTTGCATCTTTTGGTAGTTGGAGAACATTTTAATATCTTTTGGTGAATATGAATTATTTGTAGATTCACAGTTTACTTGAGCATTCACACCATTTGCACAGTCATTTATCTTTTTCTTAATTCTAAAATCACTTTCACCTAATCCAAAAAGTTGTTGAGACAATTGAGATAATTCCCACGCATCATTTTCATAATTCTCCCCCGCAAATCTTTGTATGAGATTTCCTCGTTCGGGTGATTTATATTGAGACATTCCCGTTGTAAGATCGGTAATTTCATGCAAAGTAGAATTTATACCAGAAATTTCTTTTGCGAGATCAGCATTGTTCCACAGTGCTGAGTGGTTATTTGCAAGTATTTTGTGTCTTTTGGATGAATTATTCTTAGAACTATCTATTTTTTTGGCTGTTGATTTTTGAAGCCTATTTGCAAATGATTTGAAATCTTCAGGATTTTCCATTCCTTTAATCGAATTGACTGCCTTGAGAGTATCGATTAATTCACTTTCTTTATCATAAGTGTTTTGAAGGTCTTCGAACTTATTGATAAAATCTTTCAATTCAGAGTTGGTTGCATACATTTCAACCTTATCTGGATCTTCTTCATAGGCATTATAAAGTGCTTTGGCTACATTAAACCATTGTTTTACTTCAGGAGAAGAGGCTGTGATTTTTCCTGAATCGGAAGATATATTTTCAAGTTGATCCATACCAGTTAATATGTTTTTAACAAAGTCAGTTCTATTGAGAGAATCTAATTCTAGGAATTCAAAAGAGCGAGTAGTTGGTTCTTTCAGTTCAGGTTCCCCACCCTCTTCGTCTTTGAGTCTTTGTCCACCTGATGCAGCACCAGCAGCCTTCTTTCCTTTTCCTTCTGGTTGAGCCTTGTATTTTTCCACATTGTCCTTATCTGACAAGGATTTAGGTAGAAATCTTTTAGATGTGGGGGTAATTCTAAATGTCTTACTTGTGTCCTTGAATACACGAATGAGTTCACTAAGAGTAGTAGGGCGAAGTGTATCATCTGGTCCTGTTAAGGCTTCCATGTGCTTTTCTGTTCGATTTACTAGTTCATAAATACCACTTTCTTTGTTTTGAACGATATAGTAGTCTTTAATACTACCCTTTTTCGAATTAGCCTCTGCCCGTTCAGCCCTCTTTCTTGCAGCATCTTTGGACCGTTGATCAGCGATTCCAGTTCCTCTTGTTTCTTCTTTATCTTTTCTCATTGTCTTAAGAATGGGAGAGGCTTCTAATATAAATGAACTGAAGTTAGAAACTATTTTTCCATTCTTTTTAGCAATCACTTCAGTTATTGCAGATTCTATAGATTTATCAATATCATTTTCATTGATAAATCTCATATATTCATCATAATCAAACCACGTATCCTCGATGATTGGTTTCATTCCGGCTCCTAACTGAAGGTCTTTCATTAGATGTTCTGCTCTAATTAATGAAGTATTCTCTGGAAGATATACCCTCATCTGATCAATATCACCATTCAATGCACATTCTATTATTCTAGTATCTTTATCTGGATCGACAGCACCACCCGAAACCACATTAATATTATTAGGAAGAAGTCGTTTAATTTCATTTAGTTGATCGTTTGTTACTACCAGAGTGATATTATCATATTCTTTGTTCTCAAGAAACGTAATAACATCAAATAGATTTTTTACATCTGGGTGTATTGATATGTTATTTTCATTCAATATTCTCTTCATATAGATTTTTTTTAGTGGTAGTGGGAGTATATTTTTCTTTGGATTGCCTACAACTAGAAAGTCACAACCCTCTAATCTAGCCATCTTTTTTGCTTCATTTACTAATTCAACATGAGCAGATGTGGGTGGATCGAATCGCCCAAATGTAAAAATAATACTTTTCATAAATACTGTGCCTCTAGTAGTTGATACTTCTATATGTATAAAAAAGAGGGGAGAACCTAGTTCTCCCCTCCCCCACTAACTTTTTATCGGGTTTGAATTTAATAGGACCACCTCCTTTTCAGTTCGATAGAAAGTCAGTGGATTTTTATGTCGTCATTTATTCCATGGAAGATAACGCTTAGCCCAATGCCACAAGGGAGTTCCTACAACAGTTCCAGCCACAAACATCAAAATCGACCACCATATAGTACCTAACATAATAGTTCTCCTCTATATTTTTCGAACTTTAAAATTCTTGTGATGTTTTCTTTGCCCTCTGAGGACAGCATACATCGTAGATCTACTTAAACTATTTTCTTCACAATAATGGGTGAAATTATTTACCATTTCATAGATCCCATCTGGTCTTGTGAAAATATATGTATTTTCTTGTTTTGTTTTATTTGTAAGTTTTAACGCAGTAGTATCGGACCATTTCCAACTTCTACCCTGTTGGGAAAAACACCCGCCAAATTTGTCCACAAAGGTGATTCGATTTGCAGATGCTCTTGAATCATCATTACAGGCGATCCATGTTCTAGTATTTCGCCTATTCACATGATTTTTTATCAGCATAACATTTCCTTTTCAGCACCAAGAAGAGAAAGAATAATATATTTACCTGCCATTATATATTTGCTAGGTAGTAAAAGCATTATCTCTTCTACCTCTATTTATAAAAAAAGGAAGCACGAGGCTTCACTTTTTTATTCAAACATCAGCATTTGTTTTTGTTTTTGCTCTGTGTGTGTTTTGTATTTTTCAATAGTGTCATAGAGAAGTTTGACGTAATTGATGGTTTTTCCATGAAATATTTGACAATTGCAACATTCCTCACAACCTATGAGAATTTTGAAATCATCAACCTTATCGCCACTCATGTCTTGCCACATTAGAGCATATGCTGTAGCCTGAAGGAGGTAGTTTTCAATATGACCACGTTGTTTTCTTCGAGTGCTTCCCTTGAAGTCAATGATGTTAATAACACCATCATACTCTGCAATACAATCAACCCGCCCAGCCAATCCAACATTTTCACTCCACACAACACCTTCAAGCATAATTATATTGTCCAATTTATCCAATTCGGGTTTCATCTGAATGAATAAATCTTTGGTGTTGTCTGTGATGAGGTTCAGATCAGGTTCTTTGTTGTTGAGGTAGTCCTCAATTAACGAGTGGAGTTCATTTCCTCGATCTCGGACACGATTGGATTCTTTTGGATTGTCCTGTCGCCATTTCTTAAAGAATTGACTCTTCTCCCACCCAGTGACTGTGGTCACACTGGGGAGTTTTCCAGAGGGGGTATTATATAGCCTATCGCCATTTACATAGACAGTGTTCATTTCTTGAAGTGGTGTGGTTAATACGCGGTGTGTGAAGTTCTTCATATAGTTCATATTATAATGTATTTTAAGAGAATGTCAAGCCTCTTGTTCCTCTTTACTCGTAAATTTAAACCCAGGATCTAACCCACTCAAAGCCCTAGGTCCATATCCGTGATACCCGCCGTATCGTGCGAACCAACTAGAACCGGGGAAGGCGCCCCGCCCGGCTCTATGTAATGCTCGAACTGGATATGTAATTTTACGAACAAGAGGTTTAATTATACCACGTATGGGTTCTTGAACAAGGGCAGCAGTAGCCTCCCATCCAGCAGCCGCCATGGCCGCCCGCTTCCATCCAATTAGGCCTTTTCCGGTTGGCACTGTCCCACTGAGGACGGGAGAAGCCGCAATTTCATTCAATATCCTATTAGCCTTTTCTGACATTTCATCCAATTTCATCTTTTTTTTCAATTTCATCCTTGTTCTATACCCACTGAGAAGTTTATCTGATTTACCACCCCGACGCACCTGGGCTACACCCTTTGAACGTGTTGTAGCACTGAAATGTGTTTTCTTTCTTGTCGGAAGGGATGATGTGGCTTTAACAAGTCCCGATGAAATTTCATTTAATTGTTTAAAAGTTTTCATTTTAACCTCTCCATTGTCGTCCAGTGTGATGTCCTGCTTGATCTAGTTTCTTCTTAGAGTGTTCTGGAACACCCTTCTTGATTCTATTCATCAGTTCGCTCCATTGCCCACCAGTTTTCTTGTCGGCTGTCAAAGTCGAATCGGTAGCCGATCCGGGAAATGAAGTGAATGCCTTTCCCACACATTTGATTTCTTTGCAATGTGGGCAAGGTTTTCTAAGAGGAATGCCCCTGTCTGAGATGGTATATACATCTTCCCAGATCATTTCACATTTATTACATTGATAATCGTATGTTGGCATATTGTAATGTCCTTGTTCCTTACTTGACGTATCCCTGATTACGCTTTCTATCTTTGTCTCCGCGGTCCGCTTGCTGGGGTCCATCATCCTTATTGGGGTCCTTCACGGTTGCCGGGAATAATTCTGGATGTCTTTTTTCAATATCTAGTTGCCGTTGCGATTTGCCCTGCCACGACCTTGGATCTGATGAGCGTCGGTGTGGCGCCGCCACGAAGTCGCGTGAAACACCTCTATAGTGAGGGTCTTGCAAATCTAATTTTCTATTGATTCTTGACTGTCTTCCAAGGGTACTTCTTTGTATATCCCCTTCCGGAGTATCTGGAAGCGTGAAAGTTCTTCTTTGGTGTGCTGCATATTCATCAGCGTATTTCTTTTTATAATCTATAGAATCATAATCAACGATTTGAGCCCTTATTGCAGCAATTTTTCGCTTATGTTCGGCTTCTCCTGCTTCAATTGGTCTCATTCGACGATTTAGTTCGCTCTCTTGATCGGGCCCCCCTTTGGGAAGACCACCACCGTGGCGTAAATGTCCTCTTATTCCTGTTGGGACTTTATCCGTCCCTGTAAGTTCATCTCGCCTCTTCTGACTCCAATCAACGGTTCTCGCGCCAGCCACATCACCCGGTCCCATTGTTTTTATATCAGTAGGCTCCCGCCTTTGATATATCGGTTTGGGTGCATCACCTACCATACTTGGTACGACTTTAGCACCAGGTGGCGCCGCCATGTCAGCCTGCGAGACACTGGGCGGCAGAGCCCCTCGGGAAGCAAGACGCTCCGCACGCCGTCGGGCAAACTGCGATACGGTAGCAGCACGTGCCCCTGACGCACGGCTCCCCGTTTGCACCGCAGGTCTTAATTCAGCAGGTGGGCGGACTCCAGGGACATCATATCCATATGATTTGCCCGTCTTCGATGAGATCTTTTCGCGGGCAGCCAACCGGGCTGCCATCGGGCTGAGGGGCGATGTCCCGGTCCTCGCCGGTACACGGGGGGGACGTATATCAAGATCAACACCGGTCGCTGGTGGAGGTGTTTGTTCCGGTTGACGGGACGATGAAGGCTTCAGCGGAACCTTGTCGGTTGCTGCGAATTCCGTCTTGTCTACCGGACCCACCCCGGATGAGATGCGGCCAATGGGTGTATGTAATCTACTTAAGGGACCTACCCCGGACCATCTTCTGCCTATTGAAGTTTTTGGATGCTTCCGGGGAAACTGCTTTGCACCCCTTGATGGTTTATTTCTACCGGCGGCAGGAATCTGATCGACAGGTGAAGACACTTGATTCACCGCATCTTGTGCTGCTTGTTCGAGAGGCGATGGTGGCAATTTTAGGCCTAGATAAGGAGAAATAGTAGTTCCGATTCTTTTTCTTGTTTTTGGTGATAAATGTGCAATTCGTGCTACTGGTCCCACTCTTTTGGGTGCGTTTGCTACCATAGAAGAGACAACGTTACCCGTTGGTTCTGGTGGATTCTCTGGTCCACCAGCAAGAGGAGCCTCAACTGGATCCCATCCACCAGATTTAGCCATCACAGCGACTACTTCCCCCTTTGCATTCCTTTTAATTCTATTAGTAGGACCGACTTGGATATCTCGTCCGGTTCTTGTTGATTTTAAAGTTGTTTTGGGTTGAGTCCAATACTGTGCGGTGTACTCATTCAGATTTTTTTTTTTCTGTTTCCTCAAGCAATGTTTGCTCTTCCTGAGTCGCAGCCTGCTCATACATCTTAACAAGGAAACGCCCACAGTTCTCAAGAACTGCATCGTCAATCATAGGTTCACCACTCTCTTCATTCAGAGAAAGACTATTAGAATTCAATCCAACATATTCATTAAGAACATGAACCATCTTATTTAAATCTAGAATTGATTCCAGAACCATTTCAGGAGAAGGTTCCTCTATTCCATGACTCTCCATGAAGTTATTAGCAGTATCAACAAGGACTGCTTCGACGAGAGTGTTTGCGTTAACTTCTTGTTCGCTCATGTATGAACTCCTAGTGATTTACTGCTATATTATATATAAAAGTCATCCTTTTCAAGAAAAAACTTCATATTATAGATATATGTATAACAAATGAGGAGAGTCTTACCATGGGTGCAATACCAATTCTACAACGAGCATTTGTAACAAATTCAACTGCCTCCGCTATAACTCTAGGTGTTCCTAGCGCAACTGAGCCGTCAGGCGCTGGTGTTTTTAAACTGTCAGGAAAGGGTCCAAGAACATTTGGTGAAACCCGCGGTAATCTTCTCATCAAACCATTCGGTTCTGATACTGATAATGATGAGTTTCGACTCATAGTTGAGGGTTATCACCTCTTCCGAACCCAAGGAACATCTGGTGTGATTCAGAATCTCTATATTCCCACCACACTAGCAGTGCTAGACTGCACTCTGGGGCTTTCCATCGGGGCTGCCGCACTGGGAAGCCCAGAAATGCTTTCATCAACAGATAGATTTGCATCGGATGTTGATATGGCTGCCGGAACAAGTGTTTCTGATTCATCACTCGTTCGTGTAAGTTCTATGTCTCCCAGCAATGGTGATGACTCCGGTGGAGCCTCTGCTGTCGCAATAATCGACACCATCGGGTGCTGCTACGTTAAATTCCATGTGGACATAAACGGGGGCGCTGGAACCGCGGCGGTTAGTGGGAATTGTCTATTCGCAATGATCTAATCGTCTGAATTTCACCAGTTTTTGGATCTCTCACATATAAATTCTCACTGACCATTGTTAAAGGCTTTGCAAGATGTTTGAGTTTCTTCACTTCTTTTTTAGAGAGTGTTCCATCATCTCCTAAAGCCTTCTTCAGGTCTTTATAGAGTCTAATATAGTAATACTTTTCAAGAAATTTATAAACTACATTCTGGGGGAGTTTGTGTTGAGTTCCATATTTCTTGATTTCTTTGGGTGTAAGGTCTCTACTGAACATCAAGTTTCTTTCATCCATGGCTTCACCGCCAACCTTGATTATATTCTTCATCACCAATTCAATGTCTGATTCAATTTCTTTAAGTTTCTTAGAGAGGGAAATATCAAGATTTGCGATATCATCATCATCAAGTTCGTCTAATTCTACAAAATCGATGAGATCTCTTTGTAGTTCACCTTTCAATAAATCCAGTTTATAGACTTTTTCTTTAAATTCCTCAATATAATCATCAGCATTGAATGTGATGTTCTTAGCCGATTTCTCCAACTTGTCTGTTTTAATATCATAGACACCATCAGACATTTCATTAGATCTGTCAAATACTTTTTTATCTATAATTACAAAATAATTAATTGGATGTTTACTTCCAGTCACTTTCTTTCCATTGGCAGATATTGAAGCCTTCTTTAGTTTCTCATGGGTTGCTTTATCTGCATCAAATAAGACATTAATATCAAGATCAGCATCTTTGCGATATCTTTTTGTGAGAATAGAACCAATTAATTTATAGTTTTTCACTGGAGCAATCTTTTCAAAAGATTTGAGTTGTTTTTCGATCATGCTCTTGATGTGATCTTTAAGAACCGGTTTATCAGTCTTAAATTTATCAAAAACAGTCCTCGAATAGTCTTTTCGAGGAATGTCTATAATCGATTCATTAATGAATTCGGAGAACTTCATTCAACTATTCTGAGCCTCTAAGTTATGTTGCTTTAGTCTCTGCCCTCTTTGTTGTATCATGGTCATGATCGCATTTAACATAGATTTGTGGGTTGGGATTTTTTGCCCCATTACATCACCATAACCACTGGTTTTCATTTCTGGTGATACTTCTGGACTACGAGTAGTAGCAGCCACTCTACCATAAAGGGGATTACGATACGTTGTGCCTGGATGTGCCTTTAAGTGCATTGGGGGTCGACTGGATGGGTATAATCCTTGCTTTATGTTTCGAATAAATTCACCAGCATGTTCATCATCAAATTGTCTAGCAAATCGCCAACCCTGACGAAGTGCATAGGCCTTCTCTCGTCCAGGTCGTCCTTCTTCCCCCGCACGACTTACTCTAGATCGACCTAGACTAGTTTCATGTAATGAAATATAATCCTCTAATGTTTCACCACTTCCGAACGAGTCACTACTGTATGGTTCTGTTGCCGCCAGTTTGCCTCCTTGTTGTTTTGCTGCCTTCATAATTGCATTTTTTACTCTTGTTGTTCTTGGTGGGAGAACATGAACATGGACTGTATTTCCAATCACTTTTGCCAGTCCCATAGCAGAATTTGAAACCTGTGATTCAAAGTCTTTTGCACTTCTTGTGTTGTTAAAATTAAATTCCATTTTCTCATTCAATAAAAGGAGACCATCGTTGAATGGATTATAACTGTCCTCGAAGTCGTACTGGATATAATCACCACCGGGACCACGCGAACCCAATATCTTTTCGGAAGATCGTCGCCTCCCCCATTTTTTTATTCTATCTGCATGAACATCATGAAGAATTCTATTTCTAAATGTAATAGATTCTGGATCATCCCCTTTTACCATTTTTCGAATAAATACTCGTTCACTTTTTGCATCTCGTGCCGCCTGCATTCGTGGATTTGTTGTTAATCTGTCCCAAAATGAAAATAAACTTGGCATTGTATGATTCCTTACGCATAACTACTGTTATTTATAAATAATAAAAATGGGGTATTTTCTATGAGCAACAAACGATATGATGACTTAATTTTGGAAATTAAAAAGGTCATTAAGAAGAAATCATATCCGGTTCCTGTTGAAGGAACAGAGGCTTCTACAACGAATGCTGCGTTTTATCGGTATCTTAAGGCTAATACTCGTCAACAGAAACAAAAATTAACAGAGAAAACGGTGGCTATGTCCACTGTTTCTACATCCAATACAACAAATATTGCGGGATTTGCCATTGGTAGGGGTGATGGTTTAGGTTCAGACGGTTTAGATACGGTTGCACATAAAGGTAATATCACCGTTTCACCCAAAGGAACTAAAAGAATAGGCTCAGGATGGGCCCTTCCCACAGCCGTTTTTAATTCTATTAAAAACGCATTAAAAGATGCTGGTATTAAACACGATGAAAATAATCCATATTCCATGATGCATGCAATGAATCGCTTAAAATCTGAACAAACTAGAGAATTGGCTCAAACTATAGCAAAATATAGTGGTACACGTATTGATTTTGATAAATTTGTTTCTGATGTTAAAATGGCTTTAGATTATAATAGAGAAGTAGTAAACAAATACAACCACGCAGTAGATGCAGTAGCCAAGGCTATTGATACTCAAAGAAATAATCTTCTTAAAGACATTTGGACAGGTAAACTTTCTACAGATGAGGCTAATGCTGCTGTTCATGGGTGGCAAAACGAAATAATGGGAAGGTTCGCAGGAACACGACCAGGAGCAGAAGATCCTCTTGCATCAATAGACCCCCGCACGGATCCATGGTCGCCCGAATGGGATCCCAATTATGACCCCAGTAAACCCACATCCCCAGTACCCGAGCCGAAACCACCGAAGCGGCCGCCGCCGAAGAGGACCATACCTATGCGACGCGAGAGGCCGGAACGATTCGCCCCGAAACGACCAGAAGGTCCGTTTGTACCTACCACCCGTCCGAATAATCCTTGGCAGCCGGGCGGCATCTTCAACCCCACTGGCGATGAACCATATCCGTGGCCCGACCCGAATGATGATGACGAGCCACAAGGTAGTCAAGCACCGGCCGAATGGCCTACATCGCTAGCCAGCCCGCCGCTGACATCACCAAAGCCTGATGACTTACCTGAGCCGGAAAAGCCGGATGAGCCGGATGAGCCGGATGAGCCGGATGAGCCGGATAAGCCAATACGGCCCCGCCGACCCGCTGGGTATCCGGATATTGGTCCGTGGATAACTAACCCCCCGGATGATCCGGACGGAGAAATGGATCCGGAATTGCCTTGGAACAATCCGAATCATCCGGATTACGATAAGGACTTGCCATGGAACGATCCGACTAACCCGTTGTACGATCCGTCACGATATCCCAATGATCCGAGAATGCCGGGTTGGTATGGCCATACCAAGGTAGATGAAAATGAAACACAAGGTAGTCAAGCACCGGGGCGATTTCCAGGTCTTATGCCGAGACCTGGATATTCACCTCGTGCTGGATCCCGGCGCCGGAGAGGAGGATAAAGTTATGGACGAAGAATTAGAAAATCAAATTCCAAAGTTAGAAATTCCAGATATTGATCTCGAAGATTTTGATATTCCAGAAGATGAAGAGACGGCCGTCGAAGATGAATCTGGTGGTTCTCAAATCTTCGCTTGGATTGGTTCTGGTCAAGGT
>Ga0114906_1001276_pt1 | contig 13346 bp, 6 predicted proteins | sample MalvirDeepMed_M9_FD_89687 | JGI IMG/M metagenome (GOLD analysis project Ga0114906, IMG submission 89687) | Marine viral communities from the Global Malaspina Expedition - Malaspina viral metaG DeepMed_M9 | ecosystem: Environmental > Aquatic > Marine > Oceanic | place: Mediterranean Sea...
GCTTTAGTGCCAGTTATTGGATTATAGCCATGAAGACCGCTACCAATTTTAGGTGAGACTTTTATAGTCCACCTTTGCCTCATATTTGGAGGTCTATATAAATTTAAAGCATTAGTATTAGGGTTGGCATCAGCCCAGCCAGATGACCAAGGGTTAGTCCCTGGAGCTTGAAACATTCCCGCATCAGGTCTGTAGTTTCTAATACCGTAAATTCCCTCAGCGTAACTCGAAGTACCAGGGTTAAACACGGTATAATCTTGATACCCTTGATCGTTACCACCAGACGTAGGAAAACCTCCACTTAGTACTGTGTAAACAACGTCATCTGGATCTCTATTGAATCTAAACGTAGTTCCAGGCGTAGACAACTGTGTTATAAAAGTGTTAGCAGATTGATATTCAGCATTTGTAGCTTGAGCGCTGTCTTCACTCATACCGTTCATATCACCGCCACCAGCTATAACCGTTACGTCACCAAGCTTGTGGTATACAAAACCAGAGTTGTTATCTGTTGCCCAAGAACCAGTTTCACCAGATACACCGTTATCACCGTAAAAGTTTGCTTGATCTCCATCTCCCCATATGTGTGGGTGGTTAGAACCTGGACCCATTCCAGACCAAGATATATCCATGTATGATACATCTTCATCATCTCCCCATATTCCTCTACTTGGTTGACCTTTACCATCTTTACAAGAAGCTCCTCTTGCGCCACCACCACCCATTCCTTCAAAACCTTCAGGGTAATCAGTCGGTAAAGGTCCTACGTGTGGGTTTAAAACATTGTCTTGATAAGCAAACCATTCACCTTCTTCAGCAGCAGATCCTATTCCAAAAGACACTACTTCATCAAAGTTGTCTTGACCAGTAGAGTTATTTGTTCCTGGTATAGGGTGAACAAGATCGTTACCTTCACAATATGTATAAGCAGTACACGCGTCTATAAAGAATGTTCTATTATCACATACGTCTTTCCAGAATCTTTCAGTACTATTTGCACTTTGCACCCCATTAAACAGGACTCCTGGAGCAGCATCATTTAACGCTATTATAGGATTGTTTTGAACTTTATTAGCACTTAGTTCGCTAGTACCAAATATACACGGAGGATAAATAGCATCTGAATCATGATCTACTAATCCAGAATCTCCTTGACCCCAAGTGTATGCGTCAAGTCCTAAACCACCACTTACTACAGGCGCCATATGATGGAAGTGTTCCGTTGGGTGCCAAGACGTACCAACACAGTTTCTAAGCCCAGCACCGCCATTTCCCGTTATATCATACGCAGTGCCTGAAGTAGTAGCATTTGTTCCACCTATAGCTAAGCCGTTAAGATTCGAGTCTGTATCATCGTATCCTTCACCCGCTTGCTGAGCTAGCATATAGGTATCTTGATTTATTACACCTGTTGTAGGGTTTACTCCAGCAAAACCATTATTGTTAAGATAACCTATTTCTTGAGAATCTACAACTTGATATGATTGCTCAGTAGGCATCAATACAAATTGCTCTAATATTTCGTCCTTATATATCTTAACAAAAAACTTACCATCAAACTCAGGTTTGTTTTCAACCTCATGCTCAATGATTTCCATAGATAAATCACTTATAGCCCCTTCAAAAGTATCGTTAGTAGAAACAAATGCAGCGTCTTCGTCTATAGTTGTTGTTAAATTAAGACGCACGGTGTTACCCTGTTTAATAACCCTACTTATTTCATACTGCTTTGATTGTTGATTAGCTCCATAGAATTTCAACTTTATCGTGTCTGGAGTAGTAACCCATAAATCACCAAATACGCTAGAGAATGCTTCAGAACCAGGTGTGTCGTCTATAAGAATGTACGAAACATCTTGGAACGGGTAACCATTACCATCTGGACCTATGACGTTTTGAACGCCATTAAATATTTTACCTAATGACTTTTCTTCTGTTTTAATAAAATCTGGAGCTTCATTTTCTATAGCTAGTATTCTGTACCTAGCTTTTTCCTGCACGGCTTGATCTGTACCATGGGCTTTCTTTAATACAATAAACGTCTCGTCGTCTAGTTTATTTCTATCAGATGAAGGGAATGAGATCCATATGTTTCCGTCAGCCGCGTTGTACCAGCGATCCATAGCCATTGTGTAGTACTCTACAGACGTTTCTTTTACATACCAAGACATGTACTCTGCCCACCTAGGAAACGTTAAAAACTTTTTATCAAGATTTACTCTTAATCTATTTCTAGTAGCGGATGCTATTTTTGGAACAGTTACCGTAGCTTTTTCATGAGTTAATACAGGTGTTTCTCTACCGTATCTATCACTAAACACAACACCAACTTGATATTTACGCATAGTCTTTACAGACGGGTAAGCATACCCCTGTTGAGGGAAGTAATAGCTATCGCTTAACTTAGTCTGCTCATATCCCACTTGTATTATAGGCTTATCTACTATGTGGTAGTTCTGTAAATAGTTACCATATATAAGTCTATTAGCACTAATTTCTTGAGCTAAAGCTTTTCGTGGAACATTATCCCAAGGTCGCAGTATCTGATTTGATGGTACTACAGCGTGTATTAGATCTGATTCAATTTCAAAAACGCCTCTATTACTAGGATTCACCGCCAAGCTTGGCCATAAAAAATTATTGGAAGCCTCGCCACCCTCTCTCTTAATTGTCTTTACGGTATATACGTTTGGTTTTCCAGTTTCTTTATATAGTATATCTATTTCTATTACATCCTGAGGAATAATATCTTCATCATGATGATAATATCTTAGCTTTAATCCTCTAAGTTGGTTAACCATACCTAGGTTATAACCTTTCTTAGGAAAGTATTCGTATCTATCAGGCAGGAAAGCTATTTGTGACCACGGAGCAAATGTTGAGTATTCACCATCTTGATATTTATATCTATATGAAAATCTAGGAAACCTGTTCTCAAACATAGGTTTCTTATCTTCTAGCTTCACATACCAAGGACCTAAAGCTTCCGCTTCGTTTTGCGCAAGTGTTTGAACCACTGGAGATATAGAAAGTATTTCTAATTGAAACGGGCCATTCACTATATCATCTTGCTGACCCTCAGTAATTCCACCACCTATTACAATCGCTCTTATTACGTGGTCCTGGAAAGTATTAGGGGACACAGATACGTCTTCGCTAGATATTAATATTATATCGTTTACACGTATGTCTATTGGGTTATCAAAATATATAGGGCTTATTGTAGCCCCTGACTCAAGTAAGTTACCCTCACCGTCTTGCCACGCCACGTCGTTTATAACTCCGTATGTAGGATTTTCTACACCTTCACTAGTTACTCTTTTAGATCCAGTTCTATACATCTCTAGCTCAAGAGGCTGAGTTGGTGCTTTACGTATTACAGTTACGTGCTCCTCAGTTGTGTAAACAGGGTGCGATTCTACTGCGTTGGTAACAACGTCGTATTTAAAAATATCAACTTCAGGGTTTGTAACTCTTGGCTTGTCCTTTACAAGTCTAGTATGGAAGTAATCTGTATCACCATAAAAAATGTCATTAACCTCAGCGTTAAGCTCTACGGTTCCGCCAGTACCCGCAATTGAACGTGTAATATTTACTTTCTTAGGTTCGTAATGATTATCAGTCCAAAACAAGAAGTCATCTAATATATTTATACCCGTTATTAATCTTTGTTTTGAAAAATTTAAAACTCTCTCGCTAGAGAATTTAATAGAATAGTCACCTTGAAGTAAATGCGGTTTATTAACCGTTATCTTCCAATATCCAGTTAAACCGTCAAAAATCGCGTCTGCGTCATATTCGACATTAGTTATTAAACATTGAAAAGGCAAATCATAATTAGGACCTCCAGCAGGAACGTTAACGTTCTGCAATGTCATTCCAATTCTATATCCTGGAGGTACGTTAGGTTGGCCTTGCTGAGCGGTTACGTGAAACTCTGTTGAGTCAGAAGAAGGATTGTCTATTTTAACCTGACTATATATACTAAATATATCTACAAAAACATATCTATGCACGTTACTTACCGTGTCATATTCAATGATATAATCTTTTGCTGCGTTGTAAGTGTATTCAGGTATACTATCATTACCTTGATTTGATTGACCACCTTGTTGCCAACCAGCGTCTGATACATCACCACCAGAAACAAGATAGTATATTTTATCGGTGTTAGCGTTAACCACGCTGCCCACAACGCTCGCTTTGTTGTGAGGGCCCATGAAATTATACGCGTTACCACCCATAGTGGCATACGTAGTAGAAGGATAAGTTGGAGTGTTACTTAAACTTGGGTGGTTTTGTATTACTTGATTTCTCTCTGTGTTACCAAACAAAGTCTGTACAGTACCAACCTCAGACGCCTCTGATGTAGCTATTTCTATGTTATGCGCTTCTCTATATTGACCATTAGGAACAAGGCGCTCATCCATGTCCTTGTTCATAATAGCTTTAGAGAATACTCTCTTTAGTTCTGCCATGCGTTAGTGCTTAATTATTTTAGAGGCGCCTCTAAGTACCTGAGTTAATTCTTCTGATTTAAGATTAGATAATCTTATTTTAGCCTTTCTAGTTTCAGCAAATCTTTCTCTTTTTAGCTGAGCTAATAGTGGTGGTGGTGTATCTTTTCTCGCAAGTAAACACCCATACAATATGTGTTTGTATATAGCCTCTTCAGCAAACTTGTGCACAAAAGACATGCTTAGATCAATGCTTTGCCCGGGTGATAACGGAGTCTGTACTAAACCATCACTTATATACTTTAGTACAAGTGTTTTACCAGCAATGTTAGAGCTAAAATGAATTCTGCCTTGTGAGTCATCAATAAAGAAAGAGCCGTTTGCTTGAGAGTGCACAGGGTCAAGACCGTATCGTTGACCATACAAATGCCCGTACTCGTCATCTACTTCATCTGATGCAAGATCACCTAAATCAGTTGCTGTTTGAGATTGAAAATTAGCTGCGGTTTCTGACACTTCGTCTGTTGTAATATCTGTATCGTCGCCAGCTGTATCAAAACCTCCCCATGTTTCTGCTTCACCTTCCGTACCTGTAACCGTGTTGACTTCCGTAATATCTAAGGGGTTAGATGATTTGTTAGTAGGGTATATAATTCTTTCGATACCAACACTATCAGTCCACGCGAGCTTTACATAATTAACGTAGTCGATAGGTAAAACAACCATGAGTGTAGATGGAACAATTAACTCCCAATCTTTTTCTGATCGTAGCGTATCATAACTAAGTTCCTGCAGACCTCTTATAGCGTGGTATGTTATGTCGTTAATTAAAACGTCTTCGCATATCTTACCTTTGCCAACATACGCTGCATTAAAAGACTGGATAACTTCTTCTAAGCTTAATTGCTTATATCCACCGTGATCACCACCCTCGTCGTAGTAGGGACCATATTGTTGTTTTAATATACCCATTTATTATGCGCTTTGTATTTGTTGCTCAGCTGTATCTTTAGCTCCAACTGTTTGTGCTAAACCTATCTTATTAATAACTATACCTGCTGAATAAAGTATCTTATTAACTAAAGTATCTTCTTCTGCTCTATGCAATTCAAAATCCGTAGAAGTATTAGAGTTGTATAAAGCTTTTTCATTAACAACCACGTATCCCCAAGCTACTTGAACAGGGTTTCTAAAGCACTCTACTGTAACCCCTGTTGTTTCAGCCATAGGAGAGTTGTTGTATACTTGTATGTCCACATTACTAGTTAGTGCGTCGTGAAACGTAGGTCCTAGTATAGAGGTGGGATATGCGTGTCTAACTGAATTCCTAAATCCTATTGATTCACTAATATCTACTTTTTTACAAACGTTGCCTCCGTAAAATACTCTACCAGTCTGAAACACTTCCGGATTTTCATCTCCAGCCGTTACGGTCATGGGGAATGTATCTCCGTTTATAACGGGTTCTACGCTAAGAAAAGGACCTAGTTTTCGAGATATAAGTTCCGCTAAATCTGTTTCATCAATAGCTTGATCCCTATCTTCTTCGTTTCTATTCCTTTGGTTTAACGTGTAAAAATAAGACTCAAATATCTCTTGTTGAGCCTGGTTGGCTAATAAGTTAAACTCCTGCGGAGTAATGTAACCTCTTTGTTCTTTATTAGCAAGAGTTAAAACTCTTTGATAAACTGTATCTACACTTATTGCCATAATTCGTTTTTATAGTTTAGTGACCACCCCGAAGGGTGGCCACCCAACTAAGTGATTATTATTTTAATCTTTTCTCTATATTAGAGTATATCTCCATTCCTTCATCTGTTTTAAACCAAGCGGCTAAAGCATTATAAGGATGTTCGTCAAAAGGTACTGTCATAAGCTTCCTACCTGTTGATCCCCACATAAAGTGTCGCTGGTCACCAGATAATTTAAGAATATCTAACTCAACTGCTTTGATACCAAAGTTTCTAAGTTGTATATTTTCATCTGTAACAAGCTCTAAGAACAATCTAGGGTTCTTCTTAGCAAATAGTAGCATATCACGCTTAAGTTCGCTAGAACTCATCTCTGATACCTTAGAACCAATTTCTGCTCTCATAACTGCCTCCGCAATATCAACATCAACGTTCATAGCTGCGTTTAATGCAGCAACCTCCATTTTTAGCATATCAATCTGAGAAGACGCAACAGCTTTAGGTTTCCACTCGTAGTATACTCGTCCTTTATAAGGATGATAAAGAGATAAAAGCTTTTGTAAAGTTTGCTTTTCTCTTGGCACGTGTAAAGCCCCACTTCTAAAAATAATGTGCTCTAATCTTTGGTCACCTTTCATCTCGTCTACAAAAGGAGATTTTTGATTCTTGCAGTATTTAAGTTCTCTTTCGTAGCCTTGTTCTTCGTCAAAATAATAAAGACCAGAAGCTTTAATTATTGCGGATAGTGGCTTTTTATTTCCTTTTAAATAATAAACTCTATCTTTAACTTCCCAACCGTCTTCTGGATGAGGTTTCTTTTTTGCAACGGGTTTTGGTTGTGGCTTTGGAGCCTCAACAGTTACCGTTTCTTTTGCTAGAGGTTCTTTTACAACCTCTTCTTTTTTAGTTTTTGCCATAATATAATATAATAAAAGTTAGTATAAAACTACCCCACCCGAAGGCAGGGTAGTTTCACCAAATATAATCTTAGTTCAACAACATGAAGTTGTTAGCACCTTGTACGATTAAGCAACGCTCAGATAGCATATGGATTTCCATAGCATCAAGATCTGAAGTTACAGCTCCAACAGAACCAGTAACCCAAGACTTCATCTTACGATTATCAGTTTGTGAAGATCTGTAACGAACGTGTAGGAAAGGACGCTTAAGGTTCTTACCTAGGTTTTGATCGTATACAGAAGTTACACCTGCAGGAATCATAACTCCACGAATTGCACCAACAGTGTTCATCGCGTTAATAGATCCACGTGTAGAGAAATCATTTAAGTACTTCCAGTCTGACTTGTAGAAGTCGTAAGAGCCACGACGGAATCCAGAGAAACCTAGATTAAGCGCCATATCTTCATCATTCTCAAATACTCCGTAAGAAGTACCGCCTTCACCGTATGAATTCATGCTAGCAAGCATATCATCAATAGCTAGAGCTGTAGCACGATTAATAAACATCATGTTCTCCTCAATAGCACCTTGACGATCAAACTCCGCTAGGATCGCGTCAAATTCAGCTAAATCTTGAGCAGGAACACCAGTGATACCGTTAGACATGTTTCCACGTGCTTCGATAGCAGCGAATAAACCTTCAGTACCGAATGTATTACCAGCAGCACCGTATAATTCACTATCAAGTAGTGTAGAACCAGGTGTACCGCTAATAGACTCAATCATAGCCATTTCCACGTAATCTGCGAAACGAGCTTTTGTATCAGAACTAGCTTTTAAGTACCATAGGTAACCGCTTTGTCCTTCTTCACCAGAGATCTCTACCCAACCAACAGCTGAAGCATCAGATCCAGAAACAGCGTACTTATCCTTAAGGATAATAGGCTTGTTTGAGAATGAAGTGAACTGTGGCTCGTTTTGACCAACACGTCCGTTAGTACCTTTAGCATACTCAGATCCAAATACTAGGACTCTAAGAGCAGATGCAGTAGTCTCAGTGATACCAGCAGCCGTTGCCGTGTTAGCTCCATAGAAACCTACAGAAATACGACCAGTGTCAGCTGCAACCGCAGTTACAACACCTTGAACAGTAGTGTTAGCGTCAGCTAAAAGAAGCATGTCGTTAACACGGATACCGTGGTCATTGTCAGAGTAAACGTTTGTGCTTGTGTTACCGTCAATATCAGAAACGATAGTAATCGTACCACCAGCAGTAGTATCTACCTTCTGCGAAACGTGTGTCATCGTAGCGATGTACGATAGGTGTAATCTACCCTGCTCTGACCAAACAACTTGGTCTGCAGTCATAGACTCTTCAGCCCCTACTTGAGAAAGGAATCCTGAGATAGTACGATTTCCGAATACCTCAGCCTCTTTTTCCATAAGGTCTGGTAAATACTGCTGCGTCCAACCTGCGGTTGCCTGTGCAGTAAAATCAATGTAGTTTGAAGATAACGCTTGCTGCAAAGGAGCAGGTACGCTATTTAAACTACCTCCATTAGTAATTGCCATTTTAGTTTAATTTACTTTTTGTTATTTTTAATTTTGAATTTAAAAGAAGCAGAATCATCACCCAATGCACGAACCTTCATGCCACCGGTATCAGTAGGTCCGTGAGAACCTCTAGCATCGGTATTTATGTTTTTAGCCTTAGCGACACTATTCTTAATAGCGTCAGCTTTGCCTTGTTCGTAAAAGTGTTGAGCAACAGCATCAGCGTTCATAGCAGTGAACAAACCTTTGTGATAACCCTTAGCGTCTTTCATCGTATCATCTTTATCCAAAAACTTTTTGAAAAAGTTATTCGCATCGCTTTGAGTTTGTTTTACTTGATCTGCGTTCTTGACATTAACCCTGTATCTTCTATCTCCGACGTTATATTCAAAACCTTTGAACTCATCGTTAAAAACCTGCTCGGTTTTTTTATTAAATACTAGTTTTTGTCTGTCAGCTATTTTACGCGTCTGTTCTGACTCTTTATTGTATCTATCAAAGAAATTAACTGCTTTCTGCTGCTCGTCAGTGAGTTTGCTTCCAGCTTTAATTTCTTCATAGTATTTAGACTTTTGCCCGTCTCAGTAGGTCTTAGCCTCAGCAACTTGCTCTTTACGGGCTAATTTTTTTCTTTTTCTCTCACGCTCATCGTCAGCATCTTCGTCATAAGAAAAGTTATCTTCCATAACAAAAGAAATCTCTTCATTACTGAGATGAGGTTTTGTAGTCTTGTAATACTCAAGAAGAGCATCTTGATCATCTAGTTCGTTAACATCTCTATTTAGTCGAACGTAATCGTTTATATCACCACCAGTTTCGTCCATAAAGTTAATAAGCTTTTCAACATTATCTGGCAAACGTTTACCAGGCGTTTCTACTTTATCGAGAACTTCTTCAACTTCTTCTCTAGTTACGGTCTCTTCTTCCGCAACTTCTTCTATTCCTGATAGTTCTGCTTGTACTTCTGCTTGCGGCTGTACTTCTTCTTGTTCTTGTGTGGGCTCGGGACTTTCATCGACTCTAGCCACTCCTGGGTCGTTAGGGTTGTTTTCTGCAACTTCTTCATTTGCTGGTGGTTGGTTTAAATCTACTTTAGCAACAGCGTCATCATCTTTGCTTTCAAATTTTTCTAAATCAAGTTTAGGTTGTTCTTCTACAACTTCTTCCACTTGTGGTGTTTCGTTTTCGACCTCGTTGATTACTTCTTCAAGATCTGTTTGATTTTCATTTTCCATGATAAAATATTATATAATTAATTACCTATTTGGGGTGTGAACTTATCCAAACCCATTCCGCCTCCAAGTATATCATTACCTGAAGACTCAAACTTTTTAGGCGTTTGTTTCACTTTTTCTCGTCTATCTTTTCCATGCTCTTTCATAACCTCCATCTTCTCACTAGACTCACGCTCTTGATCACGTAGTTTCTGGTTTAATTCAAACTCATACATCATCAGCTCTTTTTTAAGTCTCACCTCTTCTCTTAAGTGAGCAATCTTAGTCTCTGCTTTTACAGATTCTAGTTGCACGTCCGCTTGAGCTTTTGCCTGATTTTTTTGTATCTCAGCTTGAGCAGCGGCTTGTTGAGTTTGCGCATTTGCTTGTGCTTGCGCTTGCATGTTCTGCTTTTGAATTTCCTGATCACGCTCTTGTTTCTTCTTACGCTTTATTTTTAATAGTTGATTTGCTAACTTAACGTTCTTAATTTCGCGTATATCTATCGCGTCATCAAGATCTATTAATCCTTGAGCTAAAGCGGTTTGAATATTATTCTCTAGCATTTGCTTCTCCTCTTCGTCTGGATATAATTCTATAAATATACCAAAGTCATACAAATATAGCTCTGACATTTCTTTTAACGTAGCCACGTTGTGAGCACCTATTGACTGAACAAAAGCATCTGCAGTTGGAGAGTACTCTAGTATATCTGATATACGTAATGATAGTGCTTCGCAAGTCTCCGACGTTAAAAACATAGAACCTAACAATATATGTCTAGTAGCTACGTTTGAGTTTGCAGCGGCTAGTTTTTGAACCCCAACTAATGCGTTAGGATCTGGTACGCTAGCATCTCTAGCCTCATTGAGACCCGTTACGTCACGTATCATTTGAAGATAGTAGTTATACGTCTGTATTAAACTACCAATTTTATTTTGACCAGTTCCGTTTGATATTTGCTGAATAGGTATTTTACCAGGATTAGGATCTCCATCCTGTGTAAGAGATCTACCTATAATACTACCAGTTTGGAAAAACATATTAAGAGCTTCCTGCGGATTATAATTTGTGCCGTTGCCTAAATCTACTTCAGCAAGTCCATCAGCGTCAAGGTATACTCCATCAGGTACCATGCGTGACATTACTTGCTGCAACTTTAAATGTGTTAACTGAATCATGTCAGCAAACCCGGTAATTCTACTAACTAATGATTCAATACGACCTTCATACATTCGTGGAGCTATTAGCGTGTAATTCATCTTAACCTTGTTAAAGTCAGATTTTGTACGCATCATATTTTCAGCCTTTTGCCACTTAATAAGCTTATCTGTGCCAAGAATTATAGCGCCCTCAAATACACATTCTACGGCTCTTTGTAATCTTTCGTAATCACCTTGCTTATCTTGAGGTGGGTTAAATTGATCTGTTTTTTCTATAGCCTTATAACCACCCGTTTTAGTTTCTTTGATTTTATAAACATCGTTCATATGTGTTCTATAGTTAAAATAAAGAACTTGAACTTTGTTGTTGTCTTTTTCAGCTATGCGCTGCGTTTGTGTATATCTACCGCTTTTGCCTTGATGAATCTCCTTGATGTCCATCTCAGTTAATTCATCAAACTCTCTAGCTAACTCGTTAATCGGTATTGTTTTTACTTCACCAATATAATATATATCATCAAAGTATGGAGATTCACTATATGAGTAAACTATATCAGCTGGATCTACATACTCTACTCTAGCACCATCGCTCCAGTTAAAACTTGTTTTAACACAACCGATTCCTAAGACTGTTAAGTCATATAGCATCCTGCGTCTAATCAAGTCGTAATTGCTACCTTCAAGCAATACGTCAATAGCTTGTTCGTTAGCTATTTCAACAGCCTGCTTGTAATCAAGTTGCATATGTAAATCTAATTCTTCTTGGCTATCAGGTAATTTTTTTGGATCTGTCTCGTATAAATCAACATTGAGCAACACGGCCGCTTGATCGTTGAAGTCTTTAGATTGCATATCACGCATTAAAGATTCCATGTGCTTAGTTCTTTTAGACACACCATAGGAGTCTTGCGAGTAGCACTTAACATTAAACATACGCTCCGACATACCGTTAACCACAATATCTACAAACTTAGGTATAATAGGTACTGGCTTCCAGTCTAAATTAAGATAAGATAAATCGCCATTTATAGATAATTCATCTTTATATTTTTGCACAGATTGCTCACCTCTAGCGTATAGTCTTAATCTATGGAAATTATTTTGATTATGAAGAAACTTATTGTTCAGCGTGTCTTTGAACCACTCCTGCTCGATAGCTCTTGCTACTTTAAGTCCATACTCTGAACTCATTTTCTCTAGGTCAGAAACCGCTTGAGATGGAAAGTTTACATATACTGGTTCAGCCATGCTTATTTAATTATCTGGGAAGTAAACCCGTCGTTGTTGTATTTTGCTATATTCAAATTCATTGGTGTCCTTTCTACTTTTGCATTAGGCGCATACAAATGTCTATTGCAAGCCATAATAGCTAGACCAGAACTTATAGACGCGTCGTGCTTTGTCCTTTTATTTATATCGAATTTAGCCCAGTCGTTTAACAAATCGTTAAAATACAGTGTGCCATATTCACCATCACCAAGATGCCCTACGTGGTTTTGTATGTACATCTCAATGGCAGCTGCGTGAGCTTGTTTAATATCTTCACTTGAGTTTGGTATACCACCAACTTCTTTTTCCGCTGCAGAAAGCTTACGCCAAGCTTTATCTGGTCTATTCATACTATATCCTCTATAACCTCTACGTCGTAGATAATATAGTAATCTTGGCTTATTGTTCTCCGCAAGTAAAGGCATACCGTAAAACACTAATGCCATTAACACATCTTCAAAGAACATTTCTGCAGTCTGTGGTCTTGCTATATACTCTAGAAAAAACGTACTTGAAGGCGCGTCTTCCATAGAGAATTTTGTTAATCCGTGTAAAGCGCCTTTCGAGCCGCGGCCATCAACAGTACCACTAATGTCATAACTGTCGCAACCAAAGGCCCCAATATGCTCATTACCCGGGAATCTAATGCCATTTCTAACTATTTGTTTATTTTGCAAATGAGTTGGAGGCACCCAACTTACTTTAAACCTACCTGATGGATTTGGATGAAAAACAACCTGCGTGTCTTTAATACCATTTACCCATCCAAAACTACCAGTAGTAACACTAGCGTCGTATCTACTACCTTCGTTATAATCTATTTGCTCGTATATTTTAATTAAATTAAATATACTATTCTTAGTTTCATCTCTAAACGCGTGTTCTTCGGTTCTAGGGAATTGACGATAAAATTCATTTAAAGCATCTTGATCATCTCGCAGTCCATCGACCTCGTTCTCCCAGTGAGTTACAACACCTACGTCTATTAATTCACCGTCTGGTCCCAGTCGTTCTCCATCACGTGGATTATCAAAGACTGGAAGTCCGTATTCGTCAATAAATCCTTCATAGTTCCATTCCATTGGGATAAAGAGAGAA
>Ga0114906_1001279_pt1 | contig 13333 bp, 13 predicted proteins | sample MalvirDeepMed_M9_FD_89687 | JGI IMG/M metagenome (GOLD analysis project Ga0114906, IMG submission 89687) | Marine viral communities from the Global Malaspina Expedition - Malaspina viral metaG DeepMed_M9 | ecosystem: Environmental > Aquatic > Marine > Oceanic | place: Mediterranean Sea...
GAGAATGGGCTTTACCATTCATATGGGAGCAAGCTGATAAGGTAAGATGGAAAGCTATCGATGGTATTGCACTAGCTCCTGCATACATTCATACTCTTGCAGCTATAGTAAGTTTCTATTTCGGTTCAAGTGCAGCTAGGTAATTAAAAGGAAAGAATAAATAATGTCCTCATCAATCAGCTTAGGCAATAATTTAGTTTATCGGGACGGTAACATTCATAGACTTAGTGGTCAACCGGGTGACTCCGCATCTTCTGGTAATGTAATTAGAAAAGCAACCCCCGAACAAATAGCCCAATTTGGTGATGCTGGGCGTGGTGCCGGTGGAGGAACTAGGTTTATTACTTCTCAAGAATTTTCAGGAACGAGCGCACAAGATGAACTAGTAATTCCTACAAAGCCTACTCCTCCAACAATGAAACAAGCAAAGATTTCAGAAGCTCCAGATGAGTTTTTAACTACTGCAAATAAACTTCTAGAAGGAACTCCACGAGTAACTGCTGCTAAAGCTGAACAAGAAGGCTTAGATGTTACTAAACCACAACAATTTGATGTTAAGCAAGCAGAAGCTGTTAGAGTAGCAGGACAAGAACGAACTGCTGAAGCAGCACAAACAGATGCACCTACTTTTCAAATTGGTGATCTTACACAAACTGTTTCTGAAAGAGCTATTGCTGAAGCACAAACAGAAGAACTAGATCAAAAAGGCACAGTACAATTTCAATTAGAGCAATTGTATGAAGGTTTTAACTCAGGACAAATTCCACCGTGGGCTAGTGGAGCAGCTAGAACCGCTTCTAATATTATGGCTGCAAGAGGATTAGGAGCATCCTCTATTGCAGCAGCAGCTATTGCTCAATCAATTCAAGAAGGAGCTATTCCTATAGCATCAGCAGATGCACAAGCATTTGCTACTATTCAGCTTCAAAATCTTAATAATAAACAGCAGACTGTATTAGCAAACGCAGCTACATTTGCTGCTTTGGATAGAGCTAACTTAGATGCTAGAACAACTGCTGCTGTAACTAATGCTCAAAACTTTCTAGCAATTGATACAGCTAATTTATCTAATCGTCAAACAACAGAAGTTTTTAATGCACAAGCACGTAATCAATTTTTACTTTCAGATCAAGCAGCAGATAATGCAATGGAACAGCTTAATACAGAAAATCAAGTAGAAATTGATAGGTTTTTTTCTCAATTAGGTGTACAAATTGATGAAGCTAATAGTGCAAGAAATTCTGCTATTAGACAGTTTAATGCTGATCAGGAAAATACTATTGAAATTTTTAATGTAAAAACAGCAGATCAAAGAGAACGCTTTAATTCAGAAATGCAAGCTCAAATTGAAGCATCTAATGCACAGTGGCGTAGACAGATAACTACTATAAACAATCAAGTAGAAAATGCTGTAAATCAATTTGCTGCTCAATCTACATTAACTTATGATCTAACAGAATATCAGCAACTATGGCAACAATATCGTGATGATGCTGCAAGAATATTTTCTACTTCTGAAAATGCATTAGATAGACAAACAAATATTGCTATCGCACAATTATCTTCAGATGATTCTAGAGCAAATAGAAAAGCTGCTTCTAGAAATCAGTTAATTTCTGGTGTAGCATCTATCGCTGGTACTGTATTAGGAGCAGCATTTGGTAGTGATATAAGACTAAAAACTAATATTCAAAAAGTTGGAGAATTTTCTTCTGGTTTAGGAATATATACGTGGGATTGGAATGATACTGCTAAACAACTTAATATAAATGATCCTACTACAGGTGTTCTTGCACAAGAACTATTAGAGTATCATCCTGAATTTGTTATGATGCAGGATCATGGATACTTTTATGTTGATTACGCTGGATTATTAGAAGGATAAGATAAATGGAACAAAAATTATTTGATGTTCTTCTTGAGAATAGGAAAGTAGACAAAGAGTCTAGTAAGTATGCTATGGCTTTTGAGAATATTGAAGAAGGCTTTGTTGTACCTAAAGAAGAAATGGAAGAAGAAGATAATTCTATGGAAGCACAATCTAATAGAATGCTTGATGAAATGTATGCTCCTATTCTAGAAAGATTTTCTGAAGGAGAATTAGACTACATTATTAATGACCTTATTCCAGACGAAATGAAAAAGTTTCGTAATGAAAAAATGAAAGATCAGGGTTATAAGATATGATGAGACAATCTGTAAAATATGAAGAAAGAGATACTCCTCTTTTTAATGTATCAACTCCCGGTGAAAGTTGGACTGAACCTCTTGGAAAACATCCTTATGAACAACCACCTGAATTTAATACACCAAAAGAAGCTCTTAATTTTATTCTAGATAAATATTATCATCCTGTTACTTTTTCTAATGTTGTTAAAGTTTTAGCAGCAGGAGTATCAATAGAATTAATTGTAAATACACTTGTTTTTACTGGTTTCTTACAAGGAAAGTATACAGTTGATGTAGCAGAACTTATAAAACCTGCTCTCTTTTTGAATATAATTGCAGATGCTAGAGATACTAATCTTGAACCTGCTTTGCTATCCTCTGTCAGTGGCCCTGAAGAAATTAACTCAGAAGATTTTATGGACCTTATGAAAACTTTACGGCCAGAAGAACATGCTGCATTATTAGCAGAATCTGAAACAGAAGAAGTTGAACAAATGATGGTTCCAGAACCAGAAATTCTTCCTACCCCTCTTCCAGAAGAAGAAGAAGAAGAAGTTGGTTTTATAGAGAAGGATATATAAAATGGCAGCGGAAGGATTAGGAGTAGGATTGAGTGCTTTTGCAGATGCATTTACAAAGGCACGAGATAATAATCCAGAATATCGATTGCGTCAACAAGCAAAAGCTAACTTAGCTTTTGATGCTTCTCCTTTAGGACAACAACTTATAGCGCATAATCTTCAAAAAGTAGCAGCAAGAGAAGCAGCGAGTTTTGAACGAGATAGGGGTAGAGCTATAGAAGGTACTGTAAGTTATTTTTCTGATCCAGAACAACAAGAAGCAATAAGAAATACTCTCAATGGTCAAGACCTTGCTTCCGTCAACCGATTTAAGCTTGATACTGTAGATAATAAAGAGTTTACAGGACTAGTTCATTTAAATCCTGATGAAATTAATATAAAAACTTATGAACCATTTACACAAGGAGATTTGAAACAAGTAGGAACAACTAATTATTATTATCATTCAGCACAATCTCGTAAAGCAAAAACAGCAAGTGCAGGTAATGCATATACACGTCTATTTCATATGTACAAACGGGCATATAAAGACGAAAATAAAGTTGATACAGTTCCTGATAAAGAAAAAAGAAAGCTTCAAGAAAGAGCTTTTGAAAGTTTAACTCCTAATCAACGAACATTATTTAACACACAATCTACAAACTTTAATGCAGCTATAGATAAGACAATAACAAAATATAGGGGTTCTCTTATTATTACTGATAAAACTTTTCGTAAACAATTGGAAAACTATGGGGCAGAGCTAGACGCAGCCCTTATTTCTGGAACCGATCAAGAAAAAAGAGTTGCTAAAAGGAAAGTAGAAGCACTTCAAGCAAAACATAAACAACAACAACAAAGAGGATATGGCTATAGTGAATCTCAGTATCGTTCTGAACTAAGAACTATGCTTTCTCGTTCTGTAGGAGCATTAGGATTATCAGATGCAAAACAGATTGAAAATTTTATGACTAAATTTTTAGAAGATGAAAGAAATCAAGCAAGACTTCTAAACAGACTAATAGTTAAATATGGAGCGCCTAAAACTGATACAGGTGCAGCAGGTGCAAATAGAGGAAGTGATGCGAGATCAAAAAACGTATCTGAAGCAAGAGTAAATCCTCGTTTAAAAGAAGATTAGGAATAAAATAAATGGCTATAGAAACCATAGGTGGTCTTGGTGATTATAATATTCCCGATGAGTATAGTGAAGAAGATAAAGAAATTTTTCGTCAACGTATTCTACTAGAAGAAGAACTTGATTATCAAAAACTACATGAATACAAACCACTTCTTTCTGTTCTGAAAGACGAATATCTCCAAAAACATGGACAAGAGTTTACTGGTGACACTAGAGAACTAGTGGATGATTACGCATGGGATATGTCATGGTTTGAAAGTAATGAAGCAAGTACATTTAACACTGCTATGGAAGAGCGTTCAGACCAACAGAACTATGATCTTGGTCTAAAGATACATATTTGGGATCGTGTACACAATAGAGATTGGTGGAAGATTGCTAAAGATCATACTGCTGCTATAGCTGCTTCACCATCTACATTAGCTAGTGTTGCACTAGCTCCAGTTACATTCGGTGTAGGAGGGCTATGGTTAAAAGGTGGAACTATAGCGGCTCAACAAGCAGCTAAACAAGCAGTAAAGAAGTCTTTTTACGGAACGATAAAAGGTGGTATCCAAAGGAATATTCATAAGAATATTGTTAAAGGTGTAGTAGGTGAAGGTGTTGTTGAAGGAGCAGGAGCAGGAGGACAAGAGTTCTATAGACAAGATGTACAGCAACAGGCTCTTTCTCCTGAAACTCTAGAACCAATGCGGGAAGAAAAAGATTATGATGATATTCTATTACAGTCTGCTATAGGTTTTTCTTTTGGTGCAGGTATTCCTACTGTTCTATATGCAGGAGGAAAAGGGTTAAAAGCTGTTCTAAAAAAAGAGATGGCTCAACCTGTAGACCAGCCTTTTGGTCGTACTCCTTTTGAAGAGTTGAGAGCAGTACAACCAGAAAAGAAAACTATGATTAATAAGATGTTTGGTTTAAATATCGTACAGAATATTAAAAGGGGTTTAACATCTTCTGCTGGAATGCCGCAACAATTGGCAGATATACACACAAACCATATGCGGAAACTTACTGCAATGGAAGAAGATATTGGTCGTAGTATTTCTGATTTTGAAGTAATATTTAAAAAAGAAACAGGAAGAGATTTTGGTACTCTTAAAGAAGATGAGATGATGCCATACTTTGAACTTTTGCACGGTAAAGATAACTTAGCAAAAAGTATGCCAAATGCTATTTCAGATCAAATTAATTTAATGAGAACTAAGATTGCTGATACTTCTAAGTATGCTTTAGATTCTGGAATGATCAAAGATAAAAAACTTAGAAAAACAATGGAAGCAGGAATTAAAAATAAAGATTACGTTAATTATTCTTATCGTATGTATAGTGATGATGAGTGGATAAAGAAATTAAGTTTAGAAGAACGCTCTCGCTGGAATGAAGCAAGAGAATACTTAAAGACAATATATGGATCAAAGAAAAGTGATCCTGAGATTGAGGGTATTCTCCATCAAATTGTTGAAGGAAGTCCAAATAAACAAAAAATATTAGGAATGCTTACAGGAAGAAAAGGTATTCCTAAAGAGATTAGAACATTAATGGGACAAAATATAGATGTTCGTGATGTTTATAAGCATAGCATAGGAAAGATTTTTTCTGCTACAGCAGAGCATGAATTTAGGACAAGCTTTGCAGAAATGGGTGGTGATTTAGGTATATTAACTAGAGACAATAATGTAGACCTTCGATCTTTAGCAAAAAATACAAGAGATTTCTCTTTGAGTAAAGAAGGATTAGCTACGCTTATCGAAGAAGAAGGTCAAAAAATTTCTAATCCTTTTGATGGATTGTATGGTAATGATGCTTTTATGACTTCATACAAACGTATGCGTAATGAAACAGCTAGATTAGGAGAAGCTGAATCAGTTGCAGCAGCAGCAGTTTCCGGTGCTAATGGTTTATTTAGTTTGGGGCATACTGTATATTCTCCAATAACAGTATCAAGAAATATTGCTGGTGGTGGAATAATAAATATGGCAGCAGGTAATTGGATGAACCCAATTCAAAGAGCTATAAATACTTCTCAAACAGGTAAAGCAGCATGGAATGACAGTGAAATGACAAGTTTCAGTTCACTAGTTAAAAGATTATCAAGAAAAAGTAATTTAAATGAAGAAGATTTATCTCTTATTCGTGAAGGAATAGGATATGGTGTACTACAACAAGGTGTACGGGCAGAAGTACTACAAAGAAACTTAAATGATTTCTCTTCTTTAGGTAAATGGGTTCATAAAGAACAAGCAAAAGTAGCAAGAGATCAGAGATTCGGATATAAAGCTGCACGACAAGGAAAAAGAAAATTTATCGAAGCACCTATTCGTTTCTATGGTATGATGGATGATGTAAATAAACTATGGGCATGGGATACAGAATTTAGAGGATTTAAATTAGCTTATGGGAATAATGAAGGAAAATATTTTATTCCTAAAAGATTAGCAATGTCTGCACGATATGCTGGTGTTAGTATTCCTGATCCAGTAAAAGGTGGTTCTGCTTCTACAACATTAGGACAGTTTTCTAAATCTGCTGGTGATATGGTAGAAGTTTCTGAAGCTGCATTAAAAGGAATGGCTGCTAAGAAATCTACTATGTACTACCCAACTTATGATCAGATTCCACCGTGGATAAAAGAGTTACGTAAACTTCCTTTTGGTAACTTTGTTGCATTTCCTACTGAAATGATTAGATCGACAAAAAATAGTGTAATGCTTGGTCTTGAAGAAATCTATTCAGGAAACCGTATTATGGCAACTAGAGGAATGGCAAGATTAGGTTCTACTGCTACTATTGCTGGTGGTTTTGGTGGAGGGGCTGTAGGATTAGGTGCATTAAGCCTATCTTATATTACAGGAAATGCAGAAGCAAACTATACTCCTGAACAGGTGGATGCTTTTAAACGTCTTCAACCATATAGTGCTGGTGGAGATTACTTTTTTCATAGTATGGAAGTTAAAGGAGATAAACGAATAGTTAAGGCTACTAATATGGCTTACTCTGATCCGTATAGTGTTTTTAAAGAACCTATGAGAGTAGCAATGATGGCATATCAAGAAGGTGCCAGTCTTGAAGAAACACAAAGTCAATTTTTATCGGCTTTAGGTGTAGGTGCTGAAGAATTTTTTACTTCTTATCTTGGTACAAAAGAAGGACTAAGGCCCTTTTTAAGACTTTTTGCACTTCCTTTTGATCAAGAGATGTCTGCACAAGATATGGATAGATTTAAATCTGATTTGTATAAAACGTATACTCCAAAAGGAATACAAGATGCTATCGGTTTTGGAACAAATATAGCAACAGGACGTGAAGAAACAGAGTGGGGAACAAATGTTCCTAGTATGCAAGACTATGGAATAGGAATGTTAGGAGGTTTACGTCCAAAAGAATATGATTTAGATATGTCAGCTAGTCGTAAAATAGCAAAGTTACAAAAAGAATCTGTTGATGTATATGCTGATTTTAGAAATTATATAAAAGATGTAGGAAGAAAAGATGACCTTTCTTTAATTCCAGATATGAAAGAAGCGTATAGAGAAGCTATTAGAAAAGATATTGATATACAAAAACAGCTATGGGGCGTTGTAAGAGATATGAGAATTTTAGGTATGTCTGATCTTCATATTAATAATATCTTAACTCAAAAGTACGATCCTACAAGAGAGAAGCAAAAAAGGTTAAGTGGACGAAAAATGAGTGGTGATAATGCAGCTAACTTTTTGCATGTACAACCACTATACTTTGTAAAAATGCTAGATAGTTTTAAGAAACCTTTACAAGACTTAGAAACTCCTATATACAACGAACTTAAAACAGTAGAAGATGAGTATTCAAGATCACAAATATTACTAAATGAATGAGGAAACAATATGCCATCAGATATCTCCGGTAATTTTCTAAAACAATCTAGACGCTTTAATATTATTACAGGCGAAGGAAGCCAGTTATCTTCTAAAGCATCTAATCTATCTAGATCAACAGATATAAGTGATCCTAATATTCCTACTGTTAATGTTAGAGGCGCTCCTAGTATTCCAACAACACCAACGAGTACTCAGATAGAGGCGCGTAGACAATCTAGAGCAAGTGTAACTCAAAGATTCAGGTCTGCTGGAGTTCCTCAAGGAGCATCTATTTCTACTGGAGGTTTTGAGAAGTTTGGACAAAAATTAGGAAGTGCATTAAGACAAAATCGTACAAATCCTTTTGACATTGATCCTGCTGATACAACAGCTTCTCTGTATGCATTTAAAGAAGGTGGTTTTGTAAACAAAAAATAAAATGGAAAATCAACAAGACATATGCCTATTATTAGGACAACTAGATGGTAAAATTGATCAGATTATAAGAGATCAAGTTAGAGTTGAAACAATAATTATGAAGAACGAAGATCGTATCAGTAGATTAGAGCGGGATAGGGCCATCATGTATGGTGCTGCTGCTGTTCTAGCATTCATAGGCAGTGGATTAATGTGGATTATCTCTCATTTTATAAAGGGAATGTAAATGGGTATTCTTTCTAAACTTGCTGGTAAAGCTATAAAAGGAGGTATTGAAGGAGGGCTTAAAGGCCCTAAGACTAAAGCACTACTTACTCGTGCTGACCTACCTCCTGAAGCTCCTGCTGCACCAGTAGCAAGAGAAACGACTGATATTCAGCCTACACCTACCCCTGCTGAGATAACCCCCCCAACTACTGATATGGCTCCTATTACTCCTGTACCTCCTGTAGCTGCTGATAAAACAGCAAGAATGATGATGCTACAAGGTAAACCTATAGAAGCTGCACCGCCTATTACTCCTGTAGAAACTCCTCCCATAAGAGCAGAGATAGATGTAGTTCCTCCTGTAAGAGAAGAGATGGATGAGTTTGTATCTCCTTCTGTTTTTGATGCTACTCGTTCACGAAAAGAAGCACAAAAAATTGGTGGTTACTGGACAGACAATCCAAAAGGAGAATGGTTAAAAGAACAACGAGAGTATGCAGCAGAAAAAATGAAACAAAATCCTGTAACTGGAATAGCAAGAGGATCACAAACAGCTAGTATTGGTGGAGCATTTGGAAAAGCAGAAATGCGTACAAGTTTTCTAAAAGATTTACCGGGGGCGCGAGGAGAAGAAGCATTTAGAACAAGTTCTCATAAAGCCAAATTGATTAGAGAAACAGTCGAAGATGAAGGATGGAAGCCTGATCCAATAATGGTCTGGGTGAATTATGATGGTAAAGTGTATATTGCGGAAGGAAACCACAGAGTTGCACTAGCTGTAGAAAGAGGAGAAGAATTTCTTCCTGTAGATATTAGATATTTTGCTGGTAGTGAAGAAGTAGAAGGATTATTTAATCCAAAAACACTTGAAAAAAATAAAGCACTAAGATTAACTGAAGCAGAAGACCCTATAAAAGAAGAGATGGATAAGCTTGTACCTTCTACACAAACAGAGAGTATTGAATATATTCCTGCTTCACCTGCAAAATCTATAATGATGAAAGAAGGTGAATCTTTACAATATGCTGATCCGTTAGAAGTAAGATCACTTGTTATTCCTGATAAAAGTGACTATCTTAAAAATTTTGGTAATCCAAGCACTGCTTTAAAGAAAGATAATTTGCCTGAAAATATTATAAAAGATTCTGATAATAATCCTATAGTAGTATATAGGGGGCTGATAAACTATAAAGATGAAACAGTAGAAAGTATGTTATCAGGGCAATCTCGTGAAAATTATTCTTCTTTTTTTACTGATAATCCTGATATGGCTGCTACTTATGCAGGAGCAGAAGGAGGCTTTTTAACTCCTTTTTTTATAAAACCTAAAAGAATAATAGAATTTCCTGTACATGAAGGAAAACATGGTAGACTATTTGATAAATTTGAATTTGATATAAGAGCTAAACAATTAAAGAAAGGAGAAATTCTAAGAGCGCACAATGTTATTGATACTGGTCCTAGACGTTTTGAAGCCTCTGATCCTTTAAATAAGTCGGTGACGGGAAGTGATGTATATGCTATTAATGATACAGATATGCTTGTTAATGCGTATTCTAAAAGAAATGTAAGAGAAGAGATGGATAAGCTTGTACCTTCTGAACCAGAGTATCTTTATCATGCAACTCTTACTAAAAATCTTCCTCGTATTAGAAAAGAAGGATTAAGTCCTCTTCAACCTAGTTTGTACAAAAAAGCAGGAACCGGACAAAGATATCAAGAAAAACCCGCTATATTTGCTTTTAGTGATCCAGAAAAAGCTACAAGATGGGCGCAAAGAATGATAGCTCAAGGTGGAAAGGAATCTCGTTCAGGAGAGTTTATCCCCGGTGAAGTTTCTATTATAAAAATTAAACGTGAAAAAGGGTGGAAACCTGATCCTTCTGGTGATCCTGACCTTTTAGAAAAAGGGGAAACTCGTTCGTTTCAATTTGAAGGAAGGCTAATGCCTGAAGAATTGGGGCAAGATTTTAACGTTACAAAAGAAGCTCCAAAGATCAAAGATGCTGATCTCTTTGCAAAAAGAATATCCTCTAGTAAAGGTGGTGGTGGAGATGGTGATGGCATAGACTTTGCTGGACAAAGATTTAGTAAAGCTTCTGATGTTGACGAAAGCAAAGATGCTTTAGAACTAGCAGATATAGAAACAGTACAGAAAGGAGATTTTAAAACTCCTAGAAAGAAAGATTTACAAAAAGCAGCACGACAATTAGCAGAAGGAAATATAACAGGAAAACAGTATAGACAAATAGCTAAAGAACAATCTCCAATAGAGCCTTTTACTGAAGTACCTGAACCAGCTACTCTTGAAAAAATAGCTGCTGTATTAAAAGGGGAAGGAGGAAACGGAATAAAAAAACTTTTGAATGGTATTATCGGGTTTAATAGAAATATAGAACAAGGAGCAAAAGTTCTTTCACGATTGGACATTCCAGCCTATAATAATTTTAATACATGGATTGCTACTGTTACACATAAAGGAAAAAGTATGTATGGTTCAACAGCAGTATTAAAAAACGTAGAATTTAAACCTCATACAACACCTAGTTTAAAGATTGCAAAAGGAGAGGGGGGTAAAGAACCTTTCGCTACTATGAGTGGAAACTGGCAAAATATGTCATCCGGTGATATTAGAAAGTTTGTTGAAGATAATGATATACTAGAAAAGTCTCTTGATGATGCTAACGAGGAATGGATTCAAGTAGGTTTTAATCCAGAAAGACATGGTTTTTTCTACCACAAATCAGGAAAGCACAAAGGAAGACCAATATTTAAAGCAGATGAAATGATCCAGATAGGAGCATTAGTTCTTGCTAGAAATCCTGAAAAGCCTTCTTTCACACAATTAAAAAAATTAAAAGTTAAAGGAGTTAATGCTATATTTAATAAAGGTGGTGTAGTTGATATGCGTAATGGTGGTAGAGTAGGCGCAGCAGTGGTAGCAGCATCTTTGATGGCTAATGGTGGACAAACATTCGGCGGTATTAAATATAATCCAGACCTTTTAAGAGGCACAGAAGATGACAGTTCTATTATAGATTATGCTACACCAGAAGAACAAGAATTTGATCCAGAAGCTAGTAAGGAAATGGATGCTCTTCTGGCAAAAAGGTACGCTAAAGAACAACCAGCCGCTTCTGAAAGCAAACCTACTCCAGATACTTTTAAAGGCATGTATGAAAAACACTTGAAGAAAACAGAAGGAGATGTTTGGCATAAAGATACTAAAGATATCCTAACTTCTCCTTATGGTCTTAGAGCCGATTTACATAACGATGCTCTAGAAAAAATGCGGGTAGATAGTGGAGCAGAAACAATACAGCAGATTCCTAAACAAAATCTTCTACAGTATGCAGTAGAAATGTTGCATAAAGCTGGAAACCAATATTCAACTAATAATAAAACAAGAGGGTTTTATTCTGCCTTATCTGATAATAGTAAGTTCTTGTTGAGTAATGCTACTTATAACACAGGACAAGTTTTTTCAGAATTAGCAAAATCTCTTTCAGTATACGAAAAAAATAAAAATGTAAAAACGCTAAGTAGCGTTGTAAAAGAAACTAGACGATACAGTGGAAAAGATGCCGAAGGAAATAAAATACATACTAAGGGCGCAGATAACAGAGCAGTACGAGACTTAGTTGCAGCAGGTATTATAGACCCTGATAACAAAACTCATATGAAGATAGTATGGAATTTTTTACCTAAAACAGATATAGGAAGAAAAAGGACTTCTTAAAAATAAGTATCTAAACTAGTATCCAACTGTTCCTTTATCCTTCCCAAATGCTTCAACAGAGTTTCTATTATTATGGCATTCTCATAGAAAGTATCTAGAGAGTTTATAGCTGTAGACCATTCTTCTGGTTCCAACAAGCTCTTCTCAGCGAACACAGTACCATCCTGATCAAGATACACTCCATACTGAAACAGTGTTACTCTATTACTTGTTGTCATCTTTATTTTTATTCCATTCTACAAATTCTTTTTCTTTCTCTGCTTCTTCTTCTAGTTGAGCAATGCGATGGGTAAGAAACTCTAGAACAGTACGCCTTTTTAGTCGAGGTACAGCTAGAGGGTTCTTATCTAAAAGTATTCTAGCTTCATTTTTTAAAGTCGTTATCAGTATTTCACTCATAGCTATTTCTCCTTCCTTTGTTTCTTCACTTCCTCATCCTTCTCTATAATCTTTTGAGCTTCAGCGCGTGTACTACTATCACCGTATTTTCCTAATCTGGAAATAATGGATTGTGGTAGAAGCCCTTCTAATGCACAAACCCACGCATCTTCCATAGTTCCATGAGCATACACTTTCCCATCAGAAACAAAATTTCCTGTAAATATATTATATCTACACTCACTAGAGAAGTAAGCACTACCTGCTATTCCACTTACCAGTAAAACAGGTACAGCTACTGCTATAATAATTAGTTTCTTATTCATATTCATCCTCCTCAAAAACTTTCTGTATATCACTCTCTTGAAACCCCATCAACATCATGTTGTAAATGAATTGATCTGGGGTATCTTTTCCATATTCAAACATCTGTATGAATCGGTCAACTTTTCTAGACCAGAAGTCATACTGCATATCGTGTACATCAGATGTCATTGTTCTCTTTAACCTCCGTTATAATCCAGAAGTAAGGATCACAATACTCCTTATTCTTAATTCTTTTATAGTTCTCTACCAACTCTGGCATGAACTTCTTCTCCCACACGACAGTTTTGCCATCGTATGCCCTTACAGCCTCTTCTCGCTGCATTTTAATCTTTTCTCTCATTCTAGCTCCTTTTATCTCCAAAAATAGTCTCTGTAAGGCCCGTACAAAGCGATTTAAGGGTCTTTATAGGGTAGACTACCAGAAAGAACCACTTTCCTCTGTACGGGGCTGTATGGCCCGTTAAATAGAAATAGTAAACTATCGCCATCATTTTGATAACATCTCCCAACTTACAGGAAATAACTGCTTGCAGCGTAC
>Ga0114906_1001281_pt1 | contig 13326 bp, 6 predicted proteins | sample MalvirDeepMed_M9_FD_89687 | JGI IMG/M metagenome (GOLD analysis project Ga0114906, IMG submission 89687) | Marine viral communities from the Global Malaspina Expedition - Malaspina viral metaG DeepMed_M9 | ecosystem: Environmental > Aquatic > Marine > Oceanic | place: Mediterranean Sea...
AAACTACCTAAGAAGCCGCCTAAGCCACTTCGAGGGATAGCCCTTCTCCCGCTTCCGGTCCCATGCGCTCCATTGGAAAGTGGAGGTTGGTGCTGACCGCGAGGGAAGAAGCTTCCTACCGCAGTGTTTGGTATTTTTTGTGTTACCAAGTCATCTCCAGGGAGAGTTCCTTGATAAGTATTATTGGTGTTACTCCCCAGAAATCCTTGAGGGCGAAAATCCTCTCCAGGGATGATGGGAGCGGTATCCGTGTAACCCCCTCCAATAATCCATGGCGTGAATACCGGGAAAGCGACGCGTTCAGGAGTACATCGTTCATCGTAGACGGAATTCCCCAGAAAACTCTCTTTAGTGGGGTCATTGAATACTATGGTGTCTGTTTGATTCGTCAAATCCATTTTTACTGCGGTGGGGAGTGAGGTATCTCCGGGTTTTCCTCCAAACACTGTAGTAAGGGAGGAAGTGGTGAGCAGTTGTCCATTCAAATGGAAGTTGACTGCATCTTTCTCGTAATCGAAGGCTATGTTGAAATGGCAATAGGCGGTGCTGCAGTCTGCAATTCCAGACCCTCCTACATTTCTCACTGAACTAGGAACGAACATCCCCACTTCTGTGGGAATCCCGGACGCGGGATTCTTTAAGCCGTCTTGAACATCTGGCCAAGTTTCGGCGATACAAACACTATGACCCCAGGACTTGGTGGGGTCCGTGGTATAAGGCTGGTTTTGTCCTACGGTAGGAGCGATTACAAATTCCAACCCGCTAGTAGCAAATCCAAAGGTACCATTAGGGGAACCTCTGTCTCTCCATCCCATTATCAATCCTATTGTTTTTGAGAAATCCGTTCCTCCGGCTGCAGTGGAGGTGTTCCCGGCTCTCAGACCTGTCGTATTGCTTCCCACGAGTTGAGTGTTGGCGGTGACATAATTCGTTGGTACGGGACCACTATTCTCATTCGCTAAAACTAATTTATACCTATGATAGTTACCCATTCCCGAGGAGTCGCCGGGACGATACAACATGGGCATATACGCCCAAAAATCAAAGGTTACACCCTCCTTGCTATAAAATAGATTGTCTAAAGGTCTAACTCCGTTATAAGGAATGGAGTATTGGGAATAATCGCGAGTTATATTGGGCAAACGAACATAAGAGCCTTTAACATCCTGCCAAGAAGGTCCGCGACGAGCTTGTTCGTCAAACAATGTCCCATTAAAATAGGCTTGACCTACGCCGGATGGGAATACAAAAGGTGTGCTATATCCCACCAACTTACCGTCTAAACGCGTGGACCCTTCTGCTGCATTATTCAGCCCATATAAAATTCCGGAGGGTTCTGTGATGGCATCTGGGTCAAGAAAATTGTAACATATTAATAAATCATCAGATACAATATCATCCGTGAGCGATTTGTAGAGAGGGGTAGTGGCGCTCAAACTTCCCGAAGTCTCGCGGTGGACCCAATCCCCATACCCAATCATATCGACTGCCAAGTTCTCCACTACATTTTCGGGGAGAGAGGCAGGAGCAATAACATACTTGGCTTCGTAAGGAACAATTATCGTATCCAAGTCCTCCGAAAATAAGGTAATGCGCCGTTGTAATCCATAGGGTATATCGCTTCCTTGTAGATAAGAAAAATCATTAATGGGGATGCGAGGTATTTGTTCCCATGTCCCCACCACCGCAATAATATTTTCCGTATTAGCGCCCGTTACAACTTGATTGGTGGAAGTATCATACATGACCTGCTCACCACCTTCCAACGTATAGAAGGTTTTAGTTTTGATATCATCAGGAAGGTCGGCGTATTGTAATTTGTACTCATATGCCTTACCTTTAGGGGGAATATATTTAAAGAAAAGACCTTGTCCTAGGGGGTGAGTACGGTCAGTCACAAAGAAATTATCGCGTCCATATATGGCAGCTATTTCCAGTTGTCTCCTTCTCTTGGATATTTTACTGGAATACACAGAGCCCACGGCTCCGAGTTGAGCAGTATAGGTTTGTACTAAGGCATCAGATGCTCCATATCCGTTGGATAGTATCTCCGAAATATAGCCAGATACAGCCGTCATCTGGGACTGCTTATCATCCTCAAACTGTTGTAACACATCATCGTATTCTAAAAACTGACGAACCCGAGGATTTTCCTCATCAAAAGACATATCCAGGTCGAAAATGGTTCCTACATCATCTTCACCATCCGTTTCAGAGAAAGAAACACCTCTCCCTCCTCTATTGGAGTCATATTGCAAACTCCACATGTTGGAAGAAAGGGGATAAGGGACAATATGAGGAACCTTCTTTGTGCGCGAGTCATAATATAGACCATCTTGAGAAAGCACAAATTGATTGTGTGAGGAAATAGGTGGACCATATTCTAGGTCAAAAGTTGTCTCCAGGTTACCTACGCCAGAGGCTTGGGCGAGAAGCGTATTTAGAATCTTCTGATTTTCTATAAATGGCGCCACAATTTTATTTTCCACGAACCGGGAGTTCTGGGAGACGGCTCGGTCCACGATTCCTTGTACCTCCGCAGGAAGCTCGGTTAGTGACAGAGCTTCTATGTTTAGTTTAGGGTCTGGAAGCTCTCCTTTAGCTCTCCTGTCCATTATATTTTGTATGGAATCCAAAGCGGAATTTATTTCGTCCAGAGAATTCTGCGTGTCATTTCGGGTTTGTTGTAGGTTGCTTATCTGGGTATTGGTGATAGGAGAAAACTCGACTTGACTGGACTCATAATACTTTGTAAGCTCATTCGCCATAGCAGCTACCTCTACAGCTGTAGGGGTACCAGCCGTTGTTCCGGGAACAAAAACGGGAACACCTTGAGGGTTGGTAGACGAATCGTTAAGTATGGAAGCGGAGTTCGCGGCTGCGAGAGCTGGGCTCGACATGGAGGATTGTCTTTCCTGTGCAGATTCCTCTCCCCCGCTATTGACGGTAACCCTTCCAGCTACCGGAGCTCTTAAGGTAGCCGTCCCTTGCAATTTGTCAATTTTCGAATTAGAGTTGGCTATTTCAGTTTCTTTTGAACCCTTATCCACAATAAGAGCATTGCTTAGGCTGGTTAATGACGTAGAAGGCATTAACTTAAGCGTTTCTTCAGTAAAAAGTACCATTATATTATATTTAGGTGGGTGTCCCCTTTAAGGCAAAGTAGGGCATTTGACGGTGCACCTCAGATTGTACCGTAGTATTAAAGGCGGAGTCCAATGCATAAATTGTAGCAGTCAGAAATTGTCCAGGTTTCATTTTTATAGGACCAAAATCTTTCAACAAGTCACTCTGTTCTAAGTCGTAAGTATTTCCAGCGCTGAATCTGAGAAATTTACGTATAGTTCTCACGTCTCCAGGCATTCCCGCTGTGTGTAGGAAGATGGAATATACCCACTCCGTAGTGGAATTAAACCCACCAAACGGGTAATTCCCTCGTAGAGCTAATTCGGTTACAGAAAATTCGGTGGCTGGTGAGGAGGGAGCGAATACCTTATAGAAAGGGGCTGTATCCCATAAAGAGCTGCTGGTCTGTAAATCTAGAAGCATGACCTCCTCATCACTTGCGATGACTCCTCCGGCAATATTTAAATCGTTTAAGGACGTTCGACCATAATAGAGGGAGGACGGGCTGAAATCCTCATACTCCACTCTCACTTTGACGATGGGGCTCGAAGAGAACCCGTTTCTCCAAGGGTCGAAGGCGGGAGAGGGAAAATTCTCCTCCGCGTCGTACATCCTACACTTGAAATCCTCATTGGTATGAAGAATAATGGGGTCATCGTATAACACGTCATTGGACTGTCCGATATTTAAACCATCCCGTGGAGAGGTCCCCTCCTGATTTAGACGGAACTCTAAATCATTTGTACCAGAAAACAAATAATACGTAGCTACGCTTTCTGCGGTTCTAACAAATGGCTGAATTATAACCGAAGAGAAGCTGTAAGTCTGGTACGCAGCCCCCAAGGAGGTATCCATGTACCCGGAAGCCCATATAGGCATAAAAGTAACCCGAGTTATTTGTTTAGGTGGCAAACCCAAAGTCGTATCTGGGTCCTTATTGAGAAAAAGGGATACTGACGAAGAGTCTACATCATATGTTTTGGTGAAGCCAGTTGGGACCGACGCCTTTGTGCCAAAAAAGCACAAAGAACTTCCATAAATCGTTTTTTCTACTACGTGTGTCATCCTTGTGGTGTTGATGTTGGGTTAGAGGACATAGGAACGGTATCTATATGGATGTGTTTGGTTAAAGTATGACCTGCCAAGTCTACTTCGCCGAAATCTCCCTCGATGGTAACCCTACTGCTTTCGATACGAATACCGTCCTGGGTCATAATAATTTTGCTTGACCCGCATTGAAGAGTGATAGCTTTTTGCGCATTTAAAATAATTTCCCCGTGTCCAGTCTCCACAATCATGTCTCCCTGCCCAGCGACATCAATTGAATATCCTCCTTTGCTGGTGGCGGCGACCACATGTTGGATGTGTCCTTCCTTGGTCTGAACTTGTACGTTACCTTTTGCGACAGTAGAAATGGAATCTGGTCCTGCGTCACCCTTAGGGGGATTCGCCGAAGCGAGACTCTGAATCTTTATACCATTATCGTTTTCGTCTATGAGCCGGATAGCCTCTCCTCCCGCTATCGCAGGAGCATCGCTCATAATCAACCTCTTGTTTCCAGCCGTCTTTAATTTAATTTCATCTATTATCCTGTCAGACGTGTCTTTGTGTGTAAGACTTATCGAGTGTCCTGCGGGATGTTTTAAAATAAAAGAATCGGGTAGATTGTTATCCTGATATACCGAGTTTTCATTAGGTATTCCATAGGATGTAATAATGTCGTTGGGTAACGTTCCCATATCATCTATTTCGTGTTTAGGGAAGTCTATGCTGGGTACCGCGAGGGAGTAAGGTTGAGTCTTAGTGCCGGGTACCTGAACGGTGTCGGGAGCATAAAGGCATCCCATCCAGAAATATTTAACAGGGGGGTCAGAATAAGGTGCTTTTCCTACTAGAACCTTGGCACCTATCCCAGGAAGCGCAAAGAATCCATACCCCGCACCTCCCACCGGGGAGACATAGTCACATGGCTGTTCGCCATCGGAAAAAGCTTGAGATTTAACTAGAAGTCTGCCTGAGTGTTCTTCATCTAGACACTGGGTAACTTCTCCAAAGGCGAACCAGGAGTCCTGGGCGTGACCTTCCGAAAATACTTCATTCTCTGTCGGCGTAAAATCTATCCCTACGCCAATGGCATCCATAATAGCTCGCGCGAGAGGATTATGTCCTCCTAACGCATCAATTGCTTCTCTTAAACCTACCCCAGCCATTATCCTTCCTCCTCACTAAACATGTAATCTAACTCTCGTGAATCCTTTAGCTTGGTTAGATTATGAGCTTGGTCCTTAACAATAGTCAGTTCACTTAGGTACCCGTTATTAGGTTCCAAGGTGTGTTTCACTCCTACTATCATATACTGCCCACTCAGCCAATGGTGTTTTCCGCTTGCCTGACGCGAATCGTATACTTGTAAGATTACTCGTCTCGCCAAAAAATCGTCAGCCATCACATCCAACTCAGGTATTCCTAACGTGGTAAGGGTTAAATTCCATACCTCGTTTTGCATTGCTGCTTGGTATTGTTGTTTAGAATCGGCAAGCCGGGACTGTTGAGCAAAATCCGATATCTTGCTGCGTAGATAGGTAAAATCTACTTTTCTTCGGTATATGCGACTTACGTCTTCAGTCACTTCTAATGAGCCGTCCCGATTCACCATAATGGAGGTGTTTTTATGCATATTGTTCCTGCCGTCTATTTCCGCATCAGGAAATAAAATGTTCAACCAGTTTTTATTTCCTATTAATGATGCCAAAACCCTCATATCGGTAGCGCTGTTTTCGCCGAGAACGGCTACTAAGTCTTCATCGGTCTCATAACTCGTTATCAGCTGCGGGAATAACTCTATCAATTCCGCATTAAGTTGCGCCTCTTGTTTCCAATTGTTCTTATCCTGGCTCCACGCTTTTTCTATGCGCATAAGATTTCTTAAATCCCTATTTTCACTAGGAAGAGCGCCACCCGCTAGTAATTGCTGTATCCTAGTGGAGAGACCATCGGAAATAACTAACTCGATGGCATTCATTCTAGACGTGTCGTCACCATCTTTCATCTCCGTGGAACCGAGTCCGAAAAGCCATTCTAGGTTTTTCCATTGTCGAACTCCGTAGTGAGACCCTGCTAGATTCTGAAGTACACGCATATCTCCGTCAAATGTAATGTTAGCTACAATAGAATTATTTTTTCCGTAATCCAAAAATAGAAGGCGATTACCGGCTAAATCAAGATGAGTTTCTGGGAAAGAGTACACGCGTCGAACAGTGTCCTTATTAGCGAATGTGGCTTGAGCCGTGTCGGTATCCGTTATTGCCAGCACCTCGTAATCGGATACAACAAAGTTAGCGTTGCGAGCAATTCCTTCGAATGGTCCTCCAGGACCAAATAGTCTATCCATTTCTGCGCCATCATAACTCGTTAGAGGAATGGGCATAAGCTCGAACTTGCTGGTCTGACCCACATCCATTTTATTCATATTGTCAATCACCGTCCGGAAAGCTTGGGTTATATTGGGGGTAGGTCCATCCGTAGACATAACTATCAATGCATTAGTTGGAGCTTGCGTAGGTAATTTACTTCTAGAATCAGCAGGGGACGTTACTACATAGTTGGCATCATCTACGATGCTCCTTTCTTCTGGAGTGACAACGGCGGACTCCAGCTGTCGTGCAGTTTTCTGGGAATTTAGGTTAAGCGTAGCAAACATAAGCCACTTCCATGTCTCCAAAAGAGGCTCCAACTCTATAACAGGTGGAAAATCTCTTGCGTGACTGTAAGTACGGCTATAATCACTTGGCTTGTGGTCAAATCTTCCGGGTAAAGTATAAGGGTGTTGTGACATTACACTTGAGAACTCCATCTTGGCAAACGTTTTTAAATCACTCTCGGGTATTCCATAAAAATCGACATAGGGTTGCAGTGTGCCCGTCTTGAGATTGAATAGTGGTAGAAGGGGGATGGACCTGACAGCTGAGTCGGCACCATGAGCCTCATTTGGAAACCTAAGCATTGGCTGTAATCCATTGGGGTAACTGCCCCGTAATGTAGTGGGTAAATCGGGATTCAGGGGGTTATATACAATTACCGGAACGTAAGGTAACGCGGGACCCGGCTCAGGTGAATTGATAGAATAAGTGCGCCGTTCTGCCCAAGCCTGCTTCGCAGGTGCAAAAGCGTTTGCTGGTGTCAGGGCGTCTAGTTCAGCAATTGAAAAGCGGTAGCCTGGGTCATTATCAGCGGTAAATCCAGTTATTTGAGGGCGGAAGTCAGGACCGGGGGCATCGGGAGGTCTATATGGCGCGAATGTGTGCTCACCAAGTCGTTTCGGACCTTTTTCGTCTCTATTCACTGCTCCCGGTGATAACCAAATGGGAGCCATTCCCTTGGATATAGCCGTTATCTTCTCATCGTAGGTTAAATCTCTGATTCGTGCTTTGCCTGCGGGTTGACCCGGGTTAAACCTGCCTCCATGTAGGTTGGGGTCGTATACCTCTCCTCCGGACTCATAGGTCCCGTACTGTCCTGATTCGGTTCCTCCCTTGTTTACCCACGTATCAGGTCTACCATCAGTTAAACTGTCAGAGGGAACTAGAAAGAATTTGTTGGTGGCTTGTGGTACAATATTCCACAGGTCGGGTTGGTACAAATAATAATTACCTCCATTAAGCTCTACCGTACCTTCAACATTTTGTATGGTAATCAGGGTGGGAGAATCATTCATTTTGGGGTTACCAGCTTTCCATACAGGTTCATGCCAGAGAGTTGTCTCCGCATTATATCCTGCTCCGAAAGGGAGATTTTCCGCCGGGTCAATATAGAACGGGCTTAGATTTATTGGAGTAAGAGAATCGACAACATCTGAAGCTAAGGTCACCACCAACCCCCTTTGCTTAGTGGAAGGTGGGTAGAAAGCGGTACGGTTTGGCCAAGCTGCTCCAGTCGGGTCTGGGTCTACTGTTCCCGGTCCTGGGGGCGTGGGGGAAGCGTCCTGGATTCCTTCCCATCCAGGTTCCGAGATAACATATAGTTCTCCATCAACTTCAATGTTTTCAATATCAGCTTCAGAAACATTTAGGGCATCTCCCGGCTCTCCAAATTCAAGGGCGCGTGGCCAATAAGGGAGAATACCACGAGGTAGCTCTGCAAAGCCTTCGCCCGGAACGGATGACAAATTGTTCTCTATAGGCGTTGTGAATGGAGCATATCCCGGGTACTGTAGAAGGTCTTGGTTTATGTTTATGTCGAGGGTTTCGTTGGTCTTTATCCACGAATCCTCCTCTCTCATGAGGGCGTCAGCGTTCTCGGGGGAGTCGATAATTTCCGTGGCTCGGCTTAGTTGATTCCGCGCTGTAGTTCCTCCTACTTCTCCCCCTAGGATTACATCTCCGGGTTTCCAAGTAAATCCTAGTTGTTGAAAGACCTGTTTGTATGCCCGATAGAGTATAGCTACGGTTACCTTTCCGTCTTTCCTTAAGTTTAGAGCGGGTTTGCTGGTTACGGGTCGTGACAAGAGTTTCGTTAATTCCGCTCTCACAGCAGGGTCTAGGTTATCAAGTCTCTGCGGCTCGGGTTCCTCATGGGTACCCTCAAACCCGCGAATATTATCAATTTGGTCACCTTTGGCAGCAGCAAGAGCCACGGAAAACACTAAGGAATCTAGTCTATCTGCATACTCTCCCAAATCCACATAAGGCGTAATACTAGGATAAGCTTGAGCGTAGCCTTTTAAAGCGTCACGTAAAATTATAGAAGGTTTTTTTAACGTTTTGTCCGCATTTAGTATGGGGGTTTTGTGGACATGGTCCCTGTGGTTAAACGCTACGCTTTGAGAAGTGAAGGTGAAGGTGTCAGTTAGTCTTAACTCCAGGACTTTATCGGCATTTTGGCGGATTGAATACTTGATATCAGTAAGACGTGTTTTGTGTATTCTGGATAACCCCTCTTCTTCCTCCGTGCCATAACCCCAGCGAATATAAATTACAGGGTTTCGTGTGGGCTCTGCTGTAGCGTCTTCTAAATCGGAGGTTGTAGGGTCCCAGACCTCTCCCGTGGCGCTCTCTACAGCCTCAAGTCTCCTCTGATATCGCGTATTATCTCCGAATATTTTAAATGCAGGCTCTTCAGATGGAAAAACCTGGTCATACCAGCTAAGCAACGCAATCTCTAGCTCTTCCGTAGGGTTTATAATGCGTACGGCAAAATGGGCAGTATTATTCCCGCGAGAGAAGTCTACCTCCAGTCGCTCCAAAAATCCCCTCGTGTTGAGAGGGTCTGACATACCAAAAAATCCGTTCTTTAAAGTCTGGTCTTGTATAGCACCATTCCCACCTTCGGCAGTTGTCCTAAGGTCCTTTCGGTTAAAGGACATATAAACAGCAGCGACTTCGTTGGCATTATAAGCTTTGGTGGTTTCTGGCATTCTATATCGTGGGAATCAGTATTTGGGTCCCGGCTTTTAAATCAGCTTCATAGTCGTAGACATTGTTTGCTTCAACAATAACCCACCACAAAAGCTCATTTCCGTATGCTGCATAGGCTAGCAAATCTGGGCGACCCTCTAACTCATTCGGCACGACGGCGATTTTAGAAGTTTTACTGTCTTGTAAACTTATTACAAAGTTTCGGTATTGCAAAGAACTTCCTATATCTGTTATAGTCTTTCCTCTGTGAGAAACAACGTTTCCTGCAAAAATTTTTCCTCTATCATTACTGATTGCCATTATATTATTCCTCCCGAATCATCATCTCTGGCGAAGGTTGGGAACTCCACGTTACCGTCCCATGGGTCCATAGTACCTAAGGCTAAAACCGAATCCCATCCCGGCAAATCAGCCCATTTTTGAGATTCTCCCCAGAAGCTGCCGTGTACGTTCCTCATTTCTTCCATGGTTAAGCTCACTTTAAGGCGTTGGGAGAATAATGACTTGGTATCGTATCCAGCATCTTCGATGGGTTGGAAACGATAGTCCGTTACTATGCAAGGAGTCCAATCATACATAGCTCCCCATTTTAATTCTACGATAGGAGGACCTTTGACTGGGAACTGGGCGGTGGATATTACCGAGTTCCGTATGTTATTAATAATATACCCAAACATTTTACTAAGATTCAGCCAATTCGTTTGAGTTCCTAGAACAAAAAACAAAAGGTGATTCCATGTTGAATCCATGCGGTTTGGAAAAGGACCGAAAGGACCGTCCTTTACATTGCTGCGTATTTTCTCTTCCAAATCAGGCTTTGCCGCCGTCCTCGGTGCGCCCATGTAGGCTCCGTACATCTTATAATAATCTTCCTCAGTAAGTAAACTCGCTGTGTCTGAATATGTATCATGACCAACGCAATCGGCTAGGTAATACTTTACTTTCTCTATCTCCTCTATTGTCATATCCGGGTTATCACCATTGAAGAGATTAAAAAGGTCAGTCGTGGGTATCATCGATGCCATGTGGATGAGGGTGTAATGAACGTCTACCTTGAATTTTCTCGGTTCAGCGCCTGTCCATAGACGTACTGGCTCATTTCTTAGATAAATTGGGGTGTTGGCGTAATTGGCTCTACGACTTTCTATTATTGTAGGGTTTTCAAAAAAAGGAAGAAACTTAACCGTGTTCTTTGTGGAGTCGGTGTTGTTCAAGGGTGCATAATTGAACCTTAACCCTCCTCTTCTCTCAATCGCTTGATTGAGTTGAAAGCGACCGTATGCTCCCAACTGTTTGTTTTTTAATCCTTGGTCTATAGAACCACTGATTCGCATGGGAGCGGTAGGATTGTCGCCTTTTGTCTGACCTCCAATGCGTGGAGGAGGAGGATATGGAGGTGGCCAATTAGGTTTATCAGACATAATTATTTCCTACCCGCCGTAATTGGTCCCATACTTCCGGCTTGTTCCTGTTCCATCTTTTCTCTCATGAGAACGCGTATATTATTTGCATCATCAGTCATAGTCACTAAGTTATTTACTGCTAACAGGTTTTCTGTTAGAATTGTAGAGATAGCCGCGAGGGAAGTGGACATGGGCTGGGCAGCAGTGGTCTCCCTTCGGAACACCTCGCGTTGCATCTCTAACGACTCTGTTTGCATGGTTAGTTGCTTCTTCTCCAGGTCTAGTTGCCGTGTTTTGAAGTCCGCTATCTCCAGGTCTAGCTTTGTTTGTCTCTTTAGTACGTCTGGGTCGGCGTCTAATTGTCCGAAGCCAGCAACGCCGAGATGTTCCATTCCAATTGCTTTTAACATATCTTTCATCTGCTTCTTCAGCAACTCAAATTGAGTTTCCTTCTCGCCTCCCTCAGACAGGACGAGCCCCGCTCCCGCAGACGCAATCCCATATCCGGCTATTGCCGAACCAAGTCTGGCACCCAGTCCTCGGTCTTTACCTTTGGTTAGAGCCATTACTGCTGCTGCTGTTGCAAGTCCGATAGCCGGAGCCCAGAAGCCTGCCTCTCCTTCTCCGGTAATTCCATCCTTAATGTCACTGAACATCTTCCACAGACCGAATACCCATAGTGCAGTTTTTCCTAAAGTTGACAAGATACCAGCAAAAACTGGTAGCATTCCGCTACGAGTAAGGGATAATAGATGTCCTACACCTACAGCAACTAAGGCAACCGCCCCAGTGTTGAGACCTATGAAGTTTAAAGCCTTGTTCGCCGTGGTCATTCCCAACGCAACTTTCTCAGAAGCGCCTAATGCCTTACGTTGAACCTCCATGGTCATGCTTTGCCATGCCTGGGATATGGATATATTTTTAGTGTCCTCGGCGAGCTGATTAGTTTGAACCTTAACTAGGTCTTGTATATCATTCCCAATTTGTTGTTGCAAAATGAAGTCTTCTGCGGTTATTCCTAACTGGTCTTCAAGAGCTTTAAACCAAAACTGGGAACCTGGACCTCTTCGGGATAACCCACCGATTCTAGTTAGTATTGTCTCAAACTTAGAAACCATCTCACCCAATGATTCCTCTCCAGTAAACTGAACGCCCAACTTTGCTGCTTTCATAAACCCTTCAGTTCCTGCCATAAAGGAGGACACGAATTTAAATGCAGCATCTTGTAGTTCCGTATTTCCTTGAGACATCATAGCCGCGATTTCTTGGGCTTGTTTGGCGGCTTGCGGACCTAATTCTACGGTGGTTTTCATTAAAGCGTCTTTCATGCTGTTGAGAGCGCTTATTAAACCTTCTATCGAATCCCGGTTAGCGGCAGCAGCTCCCACTAGGGAATCAACGAGCTGAAGTGAGGAATCGTTAGTTATACCTAGAGCTTGAGTATTAAATCGGATAGCTGCAAGGGCGCTCTTAGCTCCGACGCCAATTACTTTCAGATTGGCGGCAAATCGTAGAGTGGCATCTGAGAACTCGCTCATACCTAATCCGATAGCGTCATCTAAGGCGTCTAGTGCTTGTTGCATACCAAACGCTCCTTGTCCAAATCTGTTTAGAGTAGTAGCCACACCTTCACTAGCTTTGTTTACCTGTCCTAGGGATTTGGCTAGTTGAGTATTCATGGCTCCAACGTCCCCAAGGATACCCTTCATGGTGAACATGCTGGCGGTTAAACCTACAAGCTCAGCTGTATTCTTTATTACGGAAGTTCTAAGGTCTTCTCTGGATTTACGGTCCTTCTTAGCGCTCGCCTCATCTCTTCTTTCTTTGCGTCTATCTGCACCTGCCCCACGTTGAACATTCGCGGCTCGCAACTCTTCTAGAAGTGCAGCGTTAATGTCTTGTTGGGAGTTCTCGTTAGCCATTATTAAGCCTCTACTTTATGTAGGGCGCGAACGTTTCTTACGTTATACGTACGTATACAGCATTCCGGGTCATCCTTTACGGCAGCTTGTATATCTGAATAGGAGACGCTACCAACTGGAAGGTCTCCAAATTCCTGTATTATTATAGTTCTAGAGCGTGGAGACATCGTCTTTAGGTTTACTCCTGAAATATAGGTATTACCGTTTTTTGCTATCCACTTCGGAGAGGTCATGATTATGAAAGGAGATGGGTCATGAGCATCTTTAGCTCGATAGTTAAAAGTAAATAAACAACCGTCTGGAGAGCGTAGCCGTTTGACCTCTCTCTGAGTCGGTAACTTCTTGGTGGTACCTAAATATTGAGTTTTTTGTTTTCTAGCCATATTTTCTGTCAGAAACGAGTAACCTCCGACTATATTATATATAAAATATAATTGATGGAAGATTCCTTAATACTTAGCG
>Ga0114906_1001283_pt1 | contig 13299 bp, 19 predicted proteins | sample MalvirDeepMed_M9_FD_89687 | JGI IMG/M metagenome (GOLD analysis project Ga0114906, IMG submission 89687) | Marine viral communities from the Global Malaspina Expedition - Malaspina viral metaG DeepMed_M9 | ecosystem: Environmental > Aquatic > Marine > Oceanic | place: Mediterranean Sea...
TATAAATCTTCTATATACTTATCAGGATAAAATTGGGAACTCCAGCCTTGGTAAGTCTCCAGCATAAAAGCAGCTATTTGATCTGCTGGTGGTAAAAGTGAGGGATCAAATTTTGTTTCTTTATCATATGGAAAATCCAAAAAAACAATACTTTCATCTTTAACATGTGACCAGCTACTATTGTCTTCACCGCCGCACATCAAATCTGCACTCAAAACTCTGCCATGATAGCTACCCCTGAATGACACAATATACTTTTTATTATTTGCTTTGGCCCAATATTTAATTAACTTGTATGCAGTATCGTTCGCCTCTGAGCCGGTATTTAATAAAGCGACTTTTTCAAAATGACTTGGTGAGATACTCAATAATTTTTCAGCGAAATCTTCTCTAATTTTTGTAGGGTAAAAAAAGGAAAAAACTAAATCAGAATCAAGTTGTTTTTTAATTGCATCATTTACAAAGGAATTAGAATGTCCAGCATTCATGGTAAATATGCCCGAAGTTAAATCAATCCACTTATTGCCGTGTTCATCAAATATATGAAAATCTTTGGCCCTGTACCAGCGCATAGGAAGTTGAGAATGAATGTTTATCGATTCATGTTTGCTGGGGCAGAAGCCGGTCAAATCGTCGTTTATCTCAAAATTATCATTAATTTTTCTATGCAAAGTCTTGATCATTTAATTTCCAAATTATTCAAATAACGTAAAATGTCATTGTTTTTTTGGATTTTCCATATGATAAAGAAACAAAAGTTGATCCCTCACTTTTACCACCAGCAGATCAAATAGCTGCTTTTATGCTGGAGACTTACCAAGGCTGGAGTTCCCAATTTTATCCTGATAAGTATATAGAAGATTTATATAGTTTCGCGAAACAGAATGGCTGCTTGCTTTGCTTCGATGAGGTCCAGGCCGCTTTTTATAGAGTGGGAAAAGTTTATGGATATCTTACATATGGGGAATATATTAAGCCAGACATTGTTTGTCTCGGCAAAGCCTTGGGTGCCCCCCTCCCAATATCAGCAGTATTAAGCACAAAGGCTCTAATCGATGGTGCCAAAAAAATGGGAGGTACACACGCTGGTAATCCCTTATGTTGTGCCGCTGCCATGGCTAATATTGAGTTTTTGACAAATGAAAATTTTCAAGCACAGCTAAAGGAAAAGATTAAAGTATTTGAAGCCCGCTTAAAAAATTTGGAAAAATATGACATAATAGATTATGTCAATGCTCGTGGAATGGTGGGCGCCATTATTTTCAATAAAAAAGCAGACGCTAACGCAGTTGTTGTAAGCTCTGTCAGAAATGGTGTAATACCCGTTAATACTTTTTCAACTTCTATAAAAATTGGACCACCACTTACCATATCCGTCGACGCTCTTCATGAGGCGATTGACGTGATCGAAGGATCAATTCAAGGTATTGAAACAATAAATGAGTGAAAAACAAAAATCGATATTAAATGATGAGAAATATTTAAAGTACACATATTCTAATAGAGTAGCGCCTCCCGGCGATTATCCAAACCAGCTTGCAAAATGGCTTTTAGACAATGTATATAAAAAAACTGGAAAAATTGCTGATTTTGGATGTGGAAGAGGGGACTATCTAGAGGTATTTAAAAATCTTGGGTTCGAACCATATGGGTTTGATATATCACCATCAATCAATAAATTGACTAAATACAAAGTAAAACAAGTTGATTTTATTAACGACGAAGCCCCTTATACAAAAGATAGGTTTGATCATATTTTCAGTAAATCCGTAGTAGAACATTTACATGAGCCAACATCTTACTTATCAGCGATTTATAAAAGCTTAAATGAAGGCGGCAATGCAGTTGTAATGACACCTAGCTGGTCGCACACGTACTGGGGGCCGTTTTATATTGACTATACTCATGTGACCCCCTTCACCGCGTATTCGTTAAAGAGCGCGCTAGAGATGGCAGGATTTAAAAATGTGACTGTAAAATATTTTTATCAACTTCCAGTGCTTTGGAAATATCCTTGGCTAAAGTTTTTTATAAAGCTTTTTGCGAAATTACCATTTCCGTATAGTCCATATAATAATGTGCCTTGGGGCGTTTCAAATCGATTTAACAAATTGGTTCGATTTTCAAAAGAAGTGATGCTTTTGGCGGTTGCGGAGAAGTAAATGACTTTAATAAGACACATCGGGGTTGTGATAACTAACGTGGAAAAATCATTACAGTTTTATAGAGACATTCTGGGATTCAAGATTTCTAAAATGGCAGATGAATCGGGAGATTTTCTTGATAGCTTTCTGAATATAAAAAACACAGAAGTTAAGACAATTAAGATGATTGACAATAATAACAACATGTTGGAACTTTTACATTTTAAATCTCATCCCGAAAAACACAATAATAATAAGGTCAGAAGATTGACAGAAATAGGTTGTTCACATTTTGCTTTAACTGTAGAACATTTAGATTCTCTTTATGACACATTAAGGCGCCAAGGAATCGAATTTAATCACGCGCCGCAAGTCTCCCCCGATGGAAAAGTTAAAGTTGCATTTTGTCGCGACCCGGATGGGACCCTTATAGAGATGGTGGAAGAATTTTAAAATGAATCTTGGAATAATACAAGGCAGACTATCTGAACCCACCAATGGGCATATACAAGAATTTCCGTCGAATTGGCAAAAGGAGTTTGAACTCCTTCATACGTGCGGTTTGGCCCACATAGAGTGGCTGATCACAAAGAATACCGCAAAGACCAACCCAGCATTTAGTAAATTGGTTTCTTTGCGAGAGTTACCAATTAGTTCATATTGTGCTGATACTTTAGTGGATACGAGGATTACTAATGAAAAATATCTTCAAGAACATTTACAGCCAATTTGTGAATCGGCGACGCGCAATGAAGTAAGCACGATTACGATTCCGCTTCTGGAGGCTAGCAGCGTAGAAGATACAGGCGTTAGACAAAAGTTTAAAAGTCTTATTTTGGAATATGCAAAAAAGTATCCAAACTTAAAATTTTCTTTTGAATGCGAACTATCAATTGATGGACTGCGGGATATATTAGAATTATCTGATAATTTTTATATCACTTATGATACGGGTAACATTACATCATATGGCCTGGACCACGTGGAATATATCGACGCATTCCATCAAAGAATAAACAACGTGCACTTAAAAGATAGAACTTACGATGCAAAAACTGTTCATCCAACCACTGGAGACACTAATTTCGAATTAATATTTGACAAACTTACGTCCGTTGGTTATAATGGACCATACACATTACAAACTGCAAGAGGTAAAACAGGAAAAGAAGTTATTACCATATTACAACACAAAAACATTTTAGAAGGATTATACAATGCAAAATAATATTTTTGATCTCACCGGAAAAACTGCCGTCATTACTGGCGCAGGTGGAATCCTGGGCCCAAAACACGCAGAAGCGATCATTGAACAGGGCGGAATAGCCATATTAACTGATCACCATGAAGAAAGAGCGCAACAAAAAGTAAAAGAATTGAATGAAAAATATGGAGAAGGATCTGCCTTTGCATATTATATGGACGTGACAAACAAGGATACCATCCTTGCCGTCGCTAAGAAATTAGAAAAAGTAGATATTTTAATCAACAACGCGGCCAAAGACCCAAAAGTTGAAGGTTCAAAAGGGATGTCGCCAAGTTCCAGATTTGAAACTATGACACAAGAATATTGGGAAGAGGGCATTAATGCTACTCTTCATGGTACTTTCTTATGTTCACAAGTATTCGCAAACAAAATGCTTGAAAATGGGGGCGGAGTAATCGTAAATATTGCTTCTTGCCTAGCAAATATCGGACCAGACCAAAGAATTTACAGACAAGAAGGGCTTGAAGAACATCAACAAAATGTCAAACCAATTACTTATGTTGCTTCGAAGTGGGCGATTGTTGGAATGACAAAATATCTGGCAACGTATTTTGGCGAACGAGGGATCCGCGTCAACTGTATTAGCCCGGGCGGAGTCTGGAATGAAAGGATTCCAGAACACATGGTCAAGAAGATTTCCAGCCTTAACCCCATGAATCGAATGGCAAATATTAATGAATATAAAGGCGCAATTGCATTTTTATGTTCAGACGCCAGTTCATACATGACAGGTGCAAATATGGTTGTCGATGGGGGCAAAACTTCGTGGTAACTAAGTTGCCAATGAAGCATGTCCCCAAAGGTTGGGGCTGGGAACGCTGGATTGTTAACAAAGAAGAATATTGCGGCAAGTTGCTTTTTTTTAATAGCGGAAAAAGATGTTCTTGGCACTATCATAAAATTAAAGACGAAGTTTTTTATTTGCAATCGGGCAAAATGATGATATATTATTCGGAAGATGACGATATAACACAGGCGAAACAAAAAATTTTAAAGGCCGGCGATAACTTTCATATATATGTCGGCTTACGACATCAGATGGTAGCGCTTGAAGATTCTGAATTATTTGAATTTTCGACTCAACATTTTGATGAAGATAGTTATAGGATTATTAAGGGGGATTGATGATATATTATGTTGATATAGATGAAACGATTTGTACTTATGACGATGAGCGTAAATATCCAGACGCAAAGCCAATCCATAAAAACATTGAAAAAATAAATGCGCTGTATGATAAAGGAAATACGATAGTTTATTGGACCGCAAGAGGCTCAGTTACTGGCATTGACTGGACAGAACTTACTCACAAACAACTAAATGATTGGGGCGCTAAATATACAGATATTAAACTTGGTAAGCCACACTATGATTTATTTATTTGCGATAAAGCGATAAACACAGAGAGATTTTTTAATGAAAAAACTTAGAGTCAATTATTATGATAGCTTAATGACAAAAGAAAATAATTTTGATTATCATCAAGTTTGGACAATGAGTCGCGCGTGGAATCCAAAAAAGATTGAGTGGGTTTACGGCGGCGGCTGTATGCAAGGAGCAGCCGAACCGATGAAAGAGTTATCAGAAGACGGAGTAAAAGTAACCCTCTTTACAGATAAAGATATCGGATCTCCAATGGTAGATAAGGTCACTACAAAATATAAGGCTGTATATCTTTCTGAATGTCGTTCAATCCATCCATTCGCCTATGATTGGATTGTAAATTTGGAAGACAAATTTGATATAATTCTTACACATGACGCCGATTTATTAAAAAGAGAACCAAAATATGTAAAAAATGTGTTAGGAACAAGCTGGCTAGATGACTCAGAAGCAAAGATATATGAAAAAACAAAACTAGCCTCACACATTGTATCAAAAAATAAATGGTCTCGCGGACACAATCTTAGACATATTATTGCCAACGCGATCAAGGGAAAGTTTGATATAGATTTGTGGGGCTCCGCTGTAAAACCCTTTGATTTAAAAACGGCGCCCTTAAAAGATTATATGTTTAGCGTAACTGTTATGAACGCGAAGCATGACCACTATTTTACTGAAACGTTGGTTGATACTTTTCGTTGCGGGACAATTCCTATTTTTTGGGGGTGTGAAAACATAGGAGAATATTTTAATGAAAAGGGCATATTAAAGTTTAATACTGGAGAAGAATTGTTTAGCATTCTGAATAGCCTTTCTGAAGAGAAATATAAAAGCATGTTAGAATATGTACATGAAAATTTTGAATTAGCTAAGAAATATGTTTGCGTTGACGACATTATAGCTGATAGCTTGATTGAACATTTGGATTTAAAATGAGCGAAAGAAAATATTTACCAACGTTGTCTGAACTGATTGATAGACTCTCTATTGTACAATTAAAAGAAGTGTTTATTTCAGAACATAAAGAAGAATATTCACAAGAAATTAAAGATATTGTGCATGATATTCAATTAATTTTAGATAAATCTGAGGGTATAGACGCTGAAACAATTAGGGCTATTGTTGTTTTGGCGCAGATGAACCTACACATATGGCATAATGAATCAAATTATCGCAAAGGAATTAAAGACGGAAATGATCTTGAATTAACGCATGGCTTGAATGGCATTCGCAATGTTGCAAAAAACAAAATTCAAGAAGCATGCGGCGGCCGAAAAGATTATAAAATTGACTGTTTGGCAGCCGAATTTAAAGATTGGGAGATTAGCTGGAAATGAATTTTAAAGAATATTATCAATACTATTTAACACTACACCAAAATAAGTGGTGTAGAAGGCTTCATGTTGCGGGGCAATTTACCACAATTGCGGTTTTTTTATATGCATTATTTATTAAAGCTTGGTTGCTTTTTTTGGCGGTGCCTTTTGTTGTATACCCTTTCGCGTGGATCGGACATATATTTTTTGAAAAAAACAAACCGGCGGCCTGGTCGCGACCATTGTGGTCAAAAGCTTGTGATTGGATTATGCTAAAAGATTGGGTTTTAGGAAGGATTGGAAGATAATGAAAATATTAATTACTGGCGGCGCTGGATATATTGGAAGTGAGTTGGTACAACATTTTCTAAATGATAACCATCATGTAACCGTATATGATAGGCTGATGTATGATGCCACATCTTTATTGAGATACACAATTAATTCAAACTTTTCTTTCATAAAAGGCGATGTGCGCGATATTAATTTATTAAAAAAAGAAGTAGCTAAAGCAGACGCTATAATTCCTTTGGCCGCTTTAGTGGGCTTCCCCGTATGCAGGGATAATCCCGTAGAAGCCGAAGAGGTAAATCACAAAGTTAACAGATGGATTGCAAAAAATAAATCAAGAGATCAACTAGTTGTGTATCCTTGTACGAACTCTGGCTATGGCGTAGGCGAAGAAGGGCAGCATTGTACTGAGGAGTCTCCTTTGAACCCAATTTCATTATATGGGAAAACCAAGGTTGCAGGAGAAGCAGAGTATAAAAATGTAGAAAATCATGTGACATTTAGGCTAGCAACGGTTTTTGGTCCCTCGTCGCGAATGAGAACCGATTTATTAGTAAATAATTTTGTACTAAAAGCACTGACAGATAAATTATTGGTTTTATATGAATCCAAATTTATGAGAAATTACATACATTTACAAGACATTTGCCATTCTTTTAAATTTGTTATTGACAACTGGGAAAGCTGCAGAAATGAAACATACAATGTTGGCAATGATGATTTAAATATGAATAAATTAGATTTAGCTAAAACTATTCAAAAGTTCATCCCGCTTGAAATTATGCATGCCGAATTCACAGAAGACTTAGATAAGAGAAATTATATTGTAAGCAGCGAAAAGTTTTATAACAAAGGTTTCGAATGCAAATACGATTTGGGAACAGGCATTCAACAATTGATAAAAGCTTATAACATCATTGAGTCTCCATGGTACGCCAATTATTAAGGAAAAGAAAATGGACGTATTATTTATAAATCCTGCAAGTCAGAAAAAAATATATCAAGGCTTGTCAAAAAAGTACACAGCAATAGAGCCACCAACTTGGAGTCTATTATTAGCACAATCTTGCCGCGCCGCAGGCCGCGAAGTTGGAATATTGGACGCATGCGCTGAAAAAATGAGCCATGAAGAGATATTGGCGAGAATTACCGCACTTCAACCTAGGCTTTTATGTTTTGTGGTCTATGGAACAAATGTAAATGCGGGAACTACAAATATGAGTGGCGCCACAGAACTATCTAAATTTATTAAAGAATCTGGATTTGAAACGCCGATTGCTTATGTCGGCTCCCACGCGCAGGCTCTTCCATATGAAACCTTAGAAAAAGAACAAAGCATTGATATTGTTTTTACAAATGAAGGTGTATATGCATTAAGAAACCTTCTTAAACGAGAGAAGATTGATTTAAATAGCCTAGAAGATATTAGAGGAATTGGATACCGGAAAGATGGTAAAGTTATTTTAAACAAACCAGAAATGGTAGTGCCACAAAGCCGGCTGGACATCGATTTGCCGGGATATGCATGGGATTTGCTTCCATATGAAGAGAGACCTTTTGATTTATATAGAGCACCGATGTGGCATGCTGAATATGATGAAGAAAAAAGAAGCCCCTATGCAGCGCTGCAAACGTCCTTGGGGTGCCAATTTGCATGTGAATTCTGTATGATTAATATAATCAATAGAAATGACAATGATCCAATTGGTGTTGCTGGAAATTACAGTGGCATGCGCTTTTGGTCAACAGATTTCATCATCAAAGAGTTTGATAAACTTGTGTCAATGGGCGTTAGTACAATTCGAATTGTTGATGAAATGTTTTTGCTGAATCCAAAATATTATGTTCCATTGAGTGAAAAAATTATTGAAAGGGGCTACGGCGATAAATTACGCATGTGGGCATATTCTAGGATTGATACAATTAAAAAGCCTGGGATTTTAGAGCTTGTACGAAAAGCCGGCATTAAATGGCTCTGTCTTGGAATTGAGAGCAGCGACAGAAAGATTAGATTAGAAATCTCTAAAGGAAAATTTGAAGATGTTGATATTAAGGATGTTGTAAAAAAAGTACATGAAGCAGGTATAGAAGTAATGGGGAACTATATTTTTGGATTGCCGGGGGACGATCATAATTCTATGCAAGAAACATTAGATTTAAGTATAGAATTATGCACAGTTGGGTGGAATGCATACGCAGCAATGCCCCTTCCTGGCAGTCAGTTATATAAAAACGCGCTAGAAGCAGGCTATAAGCTGCCCGAAGATTATGCAGGATATTCTTTTCACGCTTATAATACGCAGCCACTACCAACAGAACACTTAACTCCGGAAGAGGTATTGAAGTTTAGAGATGAAGCTTGGATAAAATATCACACATATGAACCTTTTTTAGAAAAAGTTGAAAATAAATTTGGTAAAATAGCAAGAGACAATATAGAAAAGATGGCTGAGCTTAAGCTAAAAAGAAAATTATTAGGTGATTAATATGTTAACAGATTTGACAAAAGAGGATTTAATTGAATTTGAAACTGAGATGGCCGCATGTTTTGATGCTGCTATGATACGCGCGCCGATTCATTTGTATAGTGGGAATGAAGAACAGATGATCGATATTTTTAAGAAACACCAAATTTCCGAGGAGGATTGGGTGCTGGGATCCTGGCGCAGCCACTATCAGTGCCTTTTAAAGGGTGTCCCAAAAGACGAGCTTAAAAAAGCGATTCTTAGTGGTCGCTCGATATCTCTCTGCTTTAAAAAACAAAAAGTTTTATGTTCTGGTATCGTTACCGGAGTTCTTCCAATCGCAGTAGGCATTGCACTTAATATTAAGCGCGAAGGTTTATCTAATCGAGTATTTTGTTTTATGGGTGATATGACATCTGAAACAGGGGGCGCCCATGAATGTATTAAATATGCAAGAAACCATAAATTACCAATTCACTTTATTATCGAGGACAATGGTAAATCTGTTTGCACAGATACGCGAGCAACGTGGGGGACAAATAAATTGACATATGAAAATGTTAACGATGATTATGTGACGTATTACAAATATAAACTTGATAAATATCCACATGCAGGCGCAGGCAAGAGAGTGCAATTTTAAAATGGGAAATTATTTTGATGAATTAAAAAGAGCCATGGATTATCTAGGAGAACAAGCCAATACAATATTTTTAGGTCAGGCAGTAGAATACAAGGGAACTGCTATGACTAATACATTAGTAGATATTTCTAGAGATAAGCTTATTGAAATGCCAGTTAATGAAGAAATGCAAATGGGCATCACCAATGGTTTAGCTTGTAGCGGTAAAATACCTGTTTCTATCTATCCAAGATGGAATTTTCTTTTATTAGCTGCCAATCAACTTGTAAATCATTTAGATCGAATGAAAGCATATTCTCACGGAGAATATATTCCAAAGGTGATTATTAGAACTGGGATAGGATCTGAAAGACCCTTGCACCCACAAGTACAACATGTTGGAGATTTTTCCGATGGGTTTAAGTCGATATTAAATAATATTGAAATAATAAGGCTTGAAGAACCAGAAGACATTTTTCCTGCCTATTATAAAGCATACAATAGAACGGATGGTAAAAGTACTTTAATTGTTGAATATGGAGACTATTATAGTGAAAAATGAAATATGAAAACCATAAAGAAAAGACATACATCTAATAAAATTAAAGATTTATTTATCCTTAAGCTAGATACTTTCCAAGATTTTAGAGGCGAGATATGGACGATATATTCTAAAGAATATTCAGATTTAAATTATGTTACAGATAAAATAACTATTTCTAGATTTGGTGTGTTGCGAGGGTTTCATGGAGATCCCCATACCGCAAAACTTGTGACATGCCTAAGTGGTCAATTTCAATTAGCTGTGGCAGATTTACGTGAATCATCCGATACATATGGACAGTCAGAAACGTTCTTAATATCAGATAATGAACCGACTATTGTTTTTATACCCGCTGGCTGTGTCAATGCCCATTTATGTTTATCCGATAAGTGTGTTTTTTATTATAAATGGTCTGAAGAATATGATGGACCAGACTCTCAGGCAACTGTTATGTGGAACGATCCGGTATTGGACGTGGATTGGGTTATAAAAAATCCGATACTATCCGAGAGGGATAAAAATGGAAAACCATATAAAGAAATTAGATTATAAGGAAAGGCTATGAATATAAAATATCCACTAGCGAAAGAGACAATCAACAATGAAGATATTGACGCCCTTTGTAGTTGGCTGAAATCATACCCGAGATTAACAAAGGGCGAATTAACATGGGAAGTGGAAGAAAAATGGGCCAAATATATTGGCACAAAATATGCTGTATTTAATAATTCTGGATCTTCTGCAAATTTATTGATGATAAATGCAGCTATGATTGCAAATAGAATCAAGAATAAAAAAATTGCCGTACCTTCGGTTGGCTGGGTAACTACAATTGCCCCAGCAATTCAATTTGGGTTAACACCTATTATGGTTGGAGCCGACTCAGAAACGTACGGAATGGATTTAGATCAACTAGAAAAGGTTTGTCAAACAGAAAGACCTGACGCAGTAATTTTTGTACAAGTTTTAGGTGTGCCTCATTATAAAGAGAGGCTTTTACAGCTTAAAGAAAAATATGGTTTTTGCCTGCTAGAAGACGGTTGTGCCGCGCTGGGCGCCGCCTATGAAGATGGGACAAAAGTTGGCACCGTCGGTGATATGTCCTCTTTTTCTTTTTATTTCGGACATCAATTGTCTACCATCGAAGGAGGCATGGTAAATACAAGCGACCCAGAATTATATAATATTTTGTTGATGTTGAGAAGCCATGGCTGGGGAAAAGATTTAAATGAGAGATCACACAATGAATTAATCGAAAAATATAATGTTGATGGTTTTCATGAGCCGTTTACATTTTTTATTCCTGGGTTCAATTTGCGTGCAACCGACTTACAGGCATTTTTAGGGATCAGACAAATAGAAAAAGCAAAGTGGGTAGCGGACAATAGAAATAAAAACCACTTAAGATATGCAAAAAATTTGACAGGACATTTTAAATTTCAAAATTGGGGCGCGAACTTTCCGGTGTCCATATCTTTTGGCCTCTTAGCTAGCAGCAATACCCATAGAAAAGAAATAGTTGAACGATTGGTTGTTGAAGGGGTTGAAACTAGAATCTTTAGCGCTGGTAATTTAGGCCTGCACCCATTTTGGGTTGATTTATACGGCCCATTTAATGATAAGGTAAGCAATGAAATACATTCTTGTGGGTTCTTTTTGCCAAATTACCCAGAATTAACGGACGAAGAAATTGATTTTATTTCAAGCGTTGTGGTGGGCAAATGAGAATTTTAATTATTGGAGAAAGTTGCAGGGATGTCTTCTGTTATGGGGAATGCAATCGCATGTGTCCAGAGGCGCCCGTCCCCGTATTCAATCCCATGGAGATTATTTCTAATCCTGGTATGGCTATGAATGTTCGACGAAATATTGAAACTTTAGGAAAAATTAAAGTTGACATGCACACAAATCAAAATTGGAAGAAAATTACAAAAACAAGATATATCGACCACAGAACAAATCATATGTTTATGAGATTAGACGAGAATGATTCTGAATATGCCAATACACACGATTTAGATAGCTTGATATATAAAAATTTTGACGCAGTTGTCATTTCGGACTATGATAAAGGCTTTTTATCGTGCGATGACATCAATACAATTGCTTCTCGAAGTACGTGCGTTTTTCTGGATACCAAAAAAATCTTAGGAGATTGGTGTGCACACGTCAGTTATATAAAAATCAATGAACACGAATACAAAAGAAACAAGCACATAATTGATATAAAACCAGACCTATACAAAAAGAAATTAATTGTTACTATGGGATCAAAAGGGTGTCTATACGGAGATTCAGTTTATCCGGTACCGAAAGTCGAAATTAAAGATTTATCTGGGGCCGGCGACACCTTCATCGCGGCGCTGGTAGTGAAGTATGTAGAAACAAAAAATATTGAAACGTCTATCCATCACGCAAACCAATGCGCCACGAGCGTTGTACAAAAAAGAGGAGTGACGGCCATAGGATGAAAATCATTTGGACAAATGGGTGTTTTGATATATTGCACCGAGGGCACATAGAGTTATTTAATTACGCCCACTCGCTGGGCGACAAACTAATTGTTGGAATAGATTCCGACGATAAAGTAAAAAAAGATAAAGGATCTACGCGCCCGTTCAATAGCATGGAGGACAGAAAGTGTCTTTTAAGCGCGATTCGTTGTATTGATGAAATCCATGATTTTAATTCAAAAGAAGCACTAGAAAGTTTAATAAAAAAAATAAAACCTGATATCATAGTAGTAGGTTCTGATTGGAAAGGAAAAGAGGTTGGCGGCTCTCAATATGTGAAAGAAATAAAATATGTTAAAAGAATAGAGAACTATTCAACAACTAGAATTTTAGAGAATCAGGAAAATAAAAAGGAGAAATAAAATGAAAGAAATGCACATGTCAGATCAAGCAGTGGGGGCTCTTATGATGGCTCTTCAAAAAAGTTTAATGGAGCAAAGCGATATTGTTCCAGTTTTAAAAGACTTTAAGCTTAAGTTGTCAGAACAGGGTTTGGTTGTCATGAACCCGCCTATTGTTAAATTTAATGACGAAACTCAAAAGAATTTTCAAGAAAGTCTAGACTTTGAAGAACCTTCTGAAGCCACAAAATCATAATGCCTATCTATATTTACAGTTGCGATAATTGCGGAAGCGAAATAACAATTAGTCATTCGATGACTGAAACGGTGGAAGATTGTGAAATATGTGAGTCGACCAGTTGTTTAGTCAGGAGACCTTCTGTGTTTTCCAACATAAAAGCAAAACCTGATAA
>Ga0114906_1001286_pt1 | contig 13285 bp, 11 predicted proteins | sample MalvirDeepMed_M9_FD_89687 | JGI IMG/M metagenome (GOLD analysis project Ga0114906, IMG submission 89687) | Marine viral communities from the Global Malaspina Expedition - Malaspina viral metaG DeepMed_M9 | ecosystem: Environmental > Aquatic > Marine > Oceanic | place: Mediterranean Sea...
GCACGATGCGCGGACTCAGCATCAGTTCGTCGCGCTGAACGGCCGGTATCGCCACGCCAGCGCCGCCGTGCGTGCCGCCGCCGCTTCCGCGGCTGGCGCGGCAGCAGCGTTCGAACAGCGACTCGATCCGCTCGTTGAGGTCGGCCACCGGCAGCACCCGGCCGGTCAGGTCGATGTCGCCGACCAGCGCGATGTCCTGGCGCAGCGGGGTGCGGGTGATCTGGCTGAGCAGGGCGACCAGCGCAGCCAGGGAAAACGTCTCGCCCGGCGCATCGGTGACGACCGAGCCGTCGGCCGCGATCAGCTCCAGCGCGGCGTGCAGGCCGGGTTCCTGGTCGAGGCCGAGCAGGGTGCCGAGCAGGATCTCGAGCTGGTCCTCCGTGCCCTCGCGATCGGGCAGCCCCGGCGGAACTCGGATCGACGCATGGCGGGCCGGCAGGCTCGCGCACTGGAGCCGGAGCACGCGAGCGGCTCCGCGCGCCCCGTCGTCGCGCCGGGCCAGCAGGTGCACCTGGCCGGGCATCGACCGGGCGCCGGGGAACCCCGCGCCGCCCTGCGGTTCGTCGCCCTGCAGGCGCAACAGGGGCACCGTGGCCTGCTCGATGGCGAATTCGACGTGGGCGGCCTCGACCTCGCGCTCGCCGGCCTGGCGAGCCAGCCGCGCCGCCGCGCGAGCCCGGGCCAGGAGCCGGTCCAGCGAAGTCGACAGCCCGCCGCGGCCGTCCAGCCGGGCGGCCTCCTCGACCAGCCGGGCCCGCGCCCCGGCATCGAACGGCGGCAGGTCCTGGCGCTCGCACTCCGCGGCGAGCAGCGCGGAAAGGGCGCGAACGTTGTTCTCGTCGCGCGAAACCCGGTCGGGCAGGTCGATGACCTGGTCCAGGCTGCGGGCCAGTTCGCCGTGCTCGCGATTGAGCTGGCGCCAGGCGTCGAAGGAACCGATCAGGACCAGCTGCAGCGAGACCGGCACGGCATCGGGTTTCAGCGAGGCTCCCGGTGCACGGCGGTCGATCGACTCGATCGACAGCTCGCCGGTGGCCAGGGTCCGCTGCAGCCGGTTCAGGCACTCCGGGTGTTCGAGCAGCGCATCGGCATCGACGATCAGCAGGCCGCCGTTGGCCTGGAGCAGGCTGCCGGCCCGCAGGCCCTGGAATGAAACGGCGTCGGCCCGGCCGGCGTGCCAGACCGTATCGATCGAACCGAACAGGTTGCGCGCGCTCGGGTGCTTTTCGATCACGACCGGCGCGGTGCCGCCGGGGTCGACAGCGATCAGCAGATTGGCGCCGTAGCGTCCCTCCAGGTCCAGGTCGGCCGCACGGCCGCCGCCGACACCGTGCTCGAGTACGTCTTCGAGTATGGCTTCGAGGTGGCGGGCGACGTCGGGATGACCGATCTGGTCGTCGACGCTGCGCATCAGGCCGGCCAGGAGGCGGCGCGCCTCGCTCTGGACCAGCCGGTTGGCCAGATCCTGGCTGCGGCGCCAGATTTCGTTGACCCGGGTCGTCAGGCGAGCCAGCTCGTCCTGCTCGTTCCGGATGATTTCGCGAATCTTGCGATATTCCTCCCGGTCGACCTGGCCCTTGGAGACGAGGTTGGCGAGGTCGTCCTGCGAGATCACCCGGCCGGTCTGCTTGACGTGCACGCCGAGTCGAACCAGGCGGCCGACCTCCTCGCGGACCAGGACCAGCCCGTCCGGCCGGAGTCGCTCGTCCATCGGGTCCGTGATCTTGCGCATCTCCGCGTCGGCGCGGTCGTGCAGGGCCTGCAGGCGGTTGCGGATCGGCCGGGCCTCGAGCGCGGGGTCGAGCTGGTCGCGGATGAAGCGGATGACCTGGCGCAGTTCGGCGCGCACCTTCCGGCCCATGCCGGCCGGCAAGCGGAGCAGGCGCGGCTGGTGCGGGTGGTCGAAGTTGTAGACGAAGACCAGGTCGTCGCCGTTCGCCGGCGGTGGCGTTCGGTTGGCCAGGGCGCGTTCGACCAGGCGGCGTCGCCCGGTGCCCGGGCGGCCGCGAAGAAACAGGTGGGGTTGATCGCCGTCGTTGCCGCGCAGCGCGTTGCCGAGCGACTCGATCGCTTCTTCGCTGCCCAGGGTGGCGACGGGATGACCGCCGGCGGAGGCCTCGAGCAGGTCGGGGCGGACGTTCCAGCGCAGCTGCTTGGCCGAGAGTCTGGTGATTGCCATGGCCCCCCGGCTCCTTTTCGTTGTCTGGCCGCCATTCTAGCGGCGAACCGGGAGGATGCCCAGCCGGGCGTCGCTTCGCCGTCGCGGGATCAGCCTTCGAGCCGGGTCCGGGCGAGTCGTTCGGTGTAGCTGGTCCAGGCTTCGGCCACCGTACAGGGGTTCTCGAGCATGGGCAGGTGACCGGTGTCGGGGAGCAGGAGCGTTTCGGCCGACGGCATCCGTTCGGCGATTGCCGCGGCTCCGGCCGGGTTCAGGACCTGGTCGGAGCGTCCCCAGACGACCAGCGCGGGAACGTCGAGCCCGTCGACGATGAGCTCGAGCGCCTCGGAGTCGAAGCGGATGGCGTCGAAGGCGCGCTGGTGGTCGACGGCCCGGCCGGCCGCACGGGCTGCCAGGTAGCGGGCCAGTGGGCCGGGGATCCAGGGCGGGTGGACGAAGCAGTAGTCGATCAGGCGGTGAAAGTCGGCCAGGTGGCGGATGATCAGCGGATTGTGGCGCTCTTCGGAGATTTCCTGGAACAGCGGCGAGAGCGGGACGCCCTCGACGCCGCCGGGCGCGAGCAGCCAGAGGGCGCGGACGCGATCGGGCGCGCGCCGGGCCACTTCGGCCGCGATGTAGCCGCCCATGGAGCTTCCGCCCAGGTAGCAACGCTGGATGTCCGCCGCGTCCATCCACTCGATGACCCGGTCGGCCTGGGCGCTGATCCGGTAGTCCAGCGCGCCGTCGACGCGCGTATCGCCGAAGCCGGGGAGGTCGGGCGCCAGAACCCGGAAATGACGGGAAAGGTAGCGGGCGACCCGGTTGAAATGGTCCGCATCGGCGTTGAATCCGTGGAGCAGCACCAGCGGCTCCCCATGCCCGCCTTCCAGCGCGTGCCAGTCGATCGAGCCGGTCCTGACCCGACACGATTTCAGGCGCCCGTGCCGGCGGTCCAGCGCACGGAAAGTCAGTGCGATCGGCGCCGGCCAGACCCGCCAGAGTACGAAGGCGAGCAGCAGCGCGAGTCCCAGCGTCAGCAACGGCGTCATCGGTCCCCGGTGATAGAATGACGTCGACTAGTTTAGTGGGATTCGAAGCGCCGGAGTGACCCTCTGAACGGTGAGCTGCGGCACGTGCATCGCGACCTTGCGCATCGCCGGCTCGAGATCGACGCCGGCCTGTCGCGGATCCCGCTCCGCGAGCCCATCCGGATTGCCGGTCGCCCGACCGTCGAGTTCCGACGACCCGAACCCAACCGCCCCGATACGGGGCTTGACCATCCGCGGCGGCATGAACGTTTCCACCATCGGCCAATTCGAACGCGACGGGTACCTGGTGGCCCGCGGGCTCTGTCCCGCCGATCGCGTGGCCGCGATGCGCGACGCCGCCGAGCGCGCCCTGTCGAGGCGCACGCCGCCGTTCGAGCTGGAACGCGAGGTCGGTTATCCCGGCGCGCCGGCGGCTCGCGCCCCGGGCAGCGAGACGATCCGCCGCCTGCTCGACGCCCTGGCCCTCGATCCAGCGTTCTCCGAATGGGCCTGCACCCGCGACCTGGTGGCCTATCCGAAGGCCTTCCTGGGCACGTCGTCGGTTCGCGTCGTGCGGGCGCACCACAACTGCGTGATGACCAAGCTGCCCGCCTTTTCCAGCGCAACGGGCTGGCACCAGGACCTGCGCTACTGGTCGTACCGGCGTCCGGAGCTGGTCAATGCCTGGACCGCGCTTGGCCACGAAGCCCGGGGCAACGGGGGCATGCGGGTCATTCCCGGATCGCACCGGGCGAACTTCGGCGACGACAGCTTCGATGCCCAGCGCTTCTTCCTCGAGGATGCACCCTCCAACCGGCCCTGGCTGGAGCGGGCCGTGCAGGTCGACCTGGCGCCCGGCGACGTGCTGTTCTTCCATGCCGGTCTGCTGCACGCCGCCGGTCGCAACCTGACCGACCGGCGCAAGTTGTCCGTGGTGTTTTCCTACCGACCGGCCGACAACCTCCCGGTCGCCGGAACCCGTTCGGCCTCGCGCCCGGACCTCGACCCCGATGACGCCGCCGGCACGGAGCCCGACCGATGCGCCTGATCGTGTTCCTGACGCTGGCGATGATGGCGATCGTCGCCAGCGCCAACGTACTGGTCCAGTATCCCGTCAACGACTGGCTGACCTGGGGTGCCCTGACCTATCCGATCAGCTACTTCGTGACCGACCTTGCCAACCGCCTGCGGGGCCCGCACGCGGCTCGCCGGGTCGTATGGGCCGGCTTCGCGCTGGCCGTTGTGCTGTCGGCATGGCTGGCGACCCCGCGGATCGCGCTGGCGTCGGGGGCGGCATTCCTGGCCTCGCAGATGCTGGACGTTTCCGTATTCGACCGCCTGCGCGGCCGCGCCTGGTGGCAGCCGCCGCTGTTTTCCTCGGTGATCGGTTCCGCCCTGGATACGGCCCTGTTCTTCGCGCTGGCCTTCGCCGGCACGACCATGCCCTGGGTGACGCTGGCGATCGGCGATTACGGGGTCAAGGTGGCGATCGCGCTGGCCATGCTGGCGCCGTGGTGGTGGGTGGCAGCCAGGACGCGACGCGACCGGTCGAGGCGATCGGCCGACCCCGATGGGTGAGTTCTTCTCCGTCGCCTGCGCGGCGGTCTGGGCCCTGGCGGTGGTGCTGTTTCGTCGCTCCGGCGAGACGCTGCCGGCCTTCGAGCTGAATCTCTTCAAGAACCTGCTGGGCGTTGCGCTGCTGGTGCCCACGGTGCTGCTCACGGAAGGGTTCACGCTGCCTGCCTATTCGACTGCGGAATGGGGGCTGGTCGCGGTCTCGGGCGTGATCGGCATCGCGATCGCCGACACCTGGTACCTGCGCGCCCTGAACCTGATGGGGGCGGCCCGCACGGGGGTCACGGCCAGCCTGTACAGCCCCTTCGTCATCCTGCTGTCGATCCTGTTTCTCGGCGAGACGCTGGCGCTGTGGCAGATGGCCGGATTCGTCCTGGTGCTCGCCGGCATCCTGCTGGTGACGTGGCGGACGAACCGGATGGACGTCTCGATGCAGTCGCTCAAGCTGGGCGTGGCGTTCGGGTCCGGTTCGGTCCTGCTGATGGCCACCGGCGTGGTGATGGTCAAGCCGGTGCTCGAGGGCGACGACTTCTTCTGGACCGTGCTGCTGCGCCTGGCGGCCGGCACGCTTGCCATGCTGGCGCTGGTGGCCGTTTCCGGGTCCGCGCGGCGGATCATGGCCCGATACCGGGAGCCGCAGCCCTGGCGGACCATCGTGCTGGCCTCGTTTCTCGGTACCTACCTGTCGATGATTCTCTGGCTGGCCGGGTACCGGCTCACGGAGGCCTCGATCGCCTCGGTGCTCAACGAGACGGCGGCGGCCTTCATCGTGCTGTTTTCCTGGTGGGTGCTCAAGGAAGAGCTGAGCGGCCGCAGGATCTTCGGCGTGCTGCTGACCTTTGCCGGCGTCAGCGTGATCGTTTCGATCTGACCGCTTCGCCGTCCGGGCCTGCCTGGCGGCGCCTGCGGTACCAGCGCACGCCGCCGATCGGCGCGCGGCAGAGCAGCTCGTAGGCGATCACCGCCAGGACGATCCCGATCCCTGTCCAGGTCAGCGAGGCCGGATCGAGGGGGATGGCCGGCACGAAGTCTCCGGCTGCGCGCTCGGCGATCGACCATTCGCCGTGGCGCAGGAGGTTCAGCGGACGGAGCAGGGGAGGGGTTTCACGGAGCTGGGCCTGCAGGGAGAGCAGCTCGTCGAGCCGCACCTGGAGCTCGGCGATCGCGGTGGCGCGGCCCTCGGGCGCCAGCCACGGCAGAAGCTCTCCCTGACGGATCTTCTCGATCGTCCGGTGCGCTTCGTCGACGTGCCCGCCGAGGCGCTGCAGGTAGGCCTGGGTGAAGGCGGGAGCCTGCGAGAAGCCCAGGCCGCCGGCGCCGCCGAAGGCGGCACTGCCGAGGTGGTCCATCCGTCGCCCGATCCAGCCCATGATCAGCTGCGTCCCGGGTGTGCGTTCGGCTTGGTCTCCATCGCTGTGCGATCGCTGCCCGTATCGTCATCGGGCCCGGTCAGCATCGCTTCGCGATCGCTGCCCGTATCGTCATCGGGCTCGATCAGCATCGCTCCGCGATCGCTGCCCGGGACGGGATCCTCCCCCCCGGCGCAGAACGGCTGACAGCGGAGGATGCGCTTGAAGCCCAGCCAACTGCCGCGGCCGGCGCCGTAGAGCTCGATCGCCTCTTCCGTGTAGCGCGAGCAGCTCGGGGTGAATCGGCATTGCTGTCCGATCACCGGTGAGAGCGTCCGGCGGTAGAGGTGGATCAGTCCGATCAAGAGCCTTTGCATCCGTACTTGTGTCCGTGCCCGCAACGAGGTATATAATCGCCGGTTTGTCAACGCGCTGGCTGAACCATCGGGAATAATCCATGTCGACCGAGCGAGTCAAACTGCCGAAGAACTACCGGCCTTCCGAAAAGGAAGAATACATGAACGCCAAGCAGCTGGAATTCTTCCGCCAGAAGCTGCTGGACTGGCGTCAGGAACTGATCGACGAATCGCAGGAGACGATCAACAACCTCCGCGGCGAGGTACGCGACGTCGGCGACGAGGCCGAGCGTGCGTCGCGCGAGACCGAGAACAGCCTCGAGCTGCGTACGCGGGATCGCTATCGCAAGCTGCTGGGCAAGATCGACCAGGCGCTGTCGAGAATCGACGACGGCAGCTACGGCTACTGCGAAGAGACGGGCGAGGAAATCGGCCTGGCTCGTCTCGAGGCGCGTCCGATCGCGACGCTGTGTCTCGACGCGCAGGAACGCTGGGAGCTGAAACAGAAGCAGATGCGCGACAGCCGCTGAACGTGTTTGCACCCGGGTCTTTGCCGGTCGCGGCCCGGGTGGGTCTACGCTATGATGAGACCGTTTACCGAACTCCAACCCTATGGGAGTGAAAACGTTATGAAACGTCTGGCTTTGGCAATCTGCGGAGCACTGGCCGCGAACGCGGCGGTCGCGCAGGACGAAATGTTCGACGACCGCTGGTACGTCACCGGTATCGGCGGCGCCGCGCTGGTCGACGAGGACCGGCTGACCGACGACGACTGGCCGTACTACGGCGTGTCGATCGGCAAGTTCTTCTCGCCCAACTTCAGCCTCGAGTTCCAGATCGACGCCTACGAATCCGAATTCGAAGGCGACGGTCTCACGGTTCCGGCCGGTGTGGACGCGAGCTTCGAGAACGTGGGCTACGGCCTGTTCGGCCGCTACCACTGGGGCCAGTTCTCGAACTGGCGTCCGTTCGTGCTGGCCGGCGTCGGTCTGCAGGAGCACGACAACTTCCTCGACGACGGGCGTGACGCCTTCGCGTCCGTGGGTCTCGGTGCGACCGCCGAGTTCGGCGACCACTGGAGCCTGCGTACGCAGTTCGAAGCGCGCTACGACAACGATCGGGCGACCTTCGACAACGACAACGGCTTCCTGGACGGCATCTTCTCGCTGGGCCTGAGCTACAAGTTCGGCGAGCCGCCGCGTCCGCCGGCGCCGGAACCGGAGCCCGAGCCGTACGTCGCACCGGCACCGGCTCCTGCGCCCGCTCCGGCGCCCGCACCGGCGCCGGAACCCGAGGTCATCCTCGAGCTGGACTCCACGGTGACCTTCGAGTTCGACTCGGCCGTGCTGCTGCCGGCCGCCGAACGCGAACTGGACGGCGTGGTCGGTACCCTGAGCGATGCCGACACGATCGTGTCGATCGAGATCGCCGGGCACACCGACAGCATCGGCACCGAGGAATACAACCAGGGCCTGTCCGAGCGGCGTGCCCAGTCGGTCGCCGACTATCTGGTTTCCCGGGGCGTGCCCCGCAACCGGATGGACGTGGTCGGATACGGCGAGTCGCGGCCGAAGGTGCCGAACACCTCGCCGGAGAATCGTCGCATGAACCGCCGCGTCGTGATTTCGGTGGTTGCCCGCGACTGATCGCGAAGCAAGCAGGACCAGGGTTGCCCGGCCGCCGGGCGACGCGAAGAGGGCCCGCCACGTGCGGGCCCTTTTCTTGTCGGGCCGGAGGCGTCCGGTCGCTGACCGCCCGCCGACGCAAGCGAAGGCCAGGCCGCGGTTTCCTGGTGGACCATGTTCTCGTGCATGTTTCCGGGAAACTCCGGCGAGTCCGGGTCGGACCGCGGGGACCTAGGTGTCGATCAGCGCCTCGCGCGCGTGCCCCTTGATGGCCGCAAGCATGCTGGCCAGGCCGTTGGCCCGCGTCTGCGACAGGTGCTGGCTCAGGCCGATGGCGTCGACGAATTCGGGCTGCGTGTCGACGATTTCCCGCGCACTGCGCCCGGAGTAGACGCGCAGCACCAGGTAGATGAGGCCGGAGACGATCGCCGCGTCGCTGTTGGCGCGGAATTCCATGCGATCGGCGTCGCCGTCGGCGATCAACCACACCTGCGACTGGCATCCGTCGAGCAGGGCGTCGTCACGCATCTCCTCGGGCGCCAGCGGCTCGAGCTTCCGGCCCAGGTCGATGATGTACTGGTAGCGGTCCAGCCAGTCGTCGAAGAGCTCGAATTCGTCGATGATCTCGCGCTGTTCGTCGGCCGCCGAATTCACGTGCCACCCCCGGCTCGGACCTGCCAGCGGGTGCCGTCGGGACCGTCCTCGAGTTCGATGCCGCGCGCGTCCAGCTCGTCGCGGATCCGGTCGGCGGTGGCGAAATCGCGCGCCTTGCGGGCGGCATTTCGCTCGGCGATCAGGCGCTCGATCTCCTCGCCGTCGACGTCGCTGACCGCATCGCTCCGTGCAGCGCGCCAGCCGTCCGGGTCCTGCAGCAGGCCCAGCACCTCGCCCGAAGCCTTGAGCACCGCCGCTTTCCGGGCGCGCTCGGCACCCTCCGCATGCGCGGTCTCGCGTGAAAGCCGGTTCAGCTCGGCCAGCGCCGCGGGCGTGTTGAGATCGTCGTCGAGGGCGTCGAGCACGGCGGGGTCGGGATCGGCCCCGGTGGCGGACGCCTCGCTTTCCGCCAGCGTGCGGTAGAGCCGATCGAGGGTGGTCACGGCCTGGACCAGTGCCGACTCCGACCAGTCCAGGGGCTGCCGGTAGTGAGCCGAGAGCAGGAGATAGCGCATTGCCTCGCCCGGCCAGTCCTCGAGCAGGTCGTGGACGATCTGCGTGTTGCCGAGGCTCTTGGACATCTTGCGCTTCTCGACGGTCACGAAGCCGTTGTGCAGCCAGAAGCGCGCGAAGGCGTCGCGGCCGTGGCAGCAGCGGCTCTGGGCCACCTCGTTCTCGTGGTGGGGGAACACCAGGTCCTGGCCGCCGGCGTGGATGTCGATGACCTCGCCGAGATGGGCGGCACTCATCGCCGAGCACTCGATGTGCCAGCCCGGGCGGCCCCGGCCCCACGGACTGTCCCAGCCGGGCTGGGTGGCATCGGAGGGTTTCCAGAGGACGAAATCGCCGGGGTTCTTCTTGTACGGGGCGACCTCGACGCGCGCTCCGGCGACCATTTCGCGGCGATCGCGGCGCGAAAGCGCGCCGTAGTCGTCGAAGGTGGTCACGTCGAACAGTACGTGGCCTTCGGCAGCGTAGGCATGACCGCGCTCGATCAGGGTTTCGATCATCGCGATGATCTCGGCCATGTGGTCCGTCGCGCGCGGCTCGACGGTGGGCTTGCCGACGCCCAGGGCGGCCATGTCGGCATGGTAGGCCTCGGTGAAGCGTTTCGTAATCACGCCGATCTCGATGCCCTGTTCGTGGGCGGCCGCGTTGATCTTGTCGTCGACGTCGGTGATGTTGCGCGCGTAGATGACGTTGGGATAGCGACGCTCGAGCAGCCGATGGAGCAGGTCGAAGATCACGGCCGGCCGTGCGTTGCCGATGTGCGCATAGTTGTAGACGGTCGGACCGCAGGCATACATCGTGACCCGCTCGGGGTCCTGCGGAACGAATTCTTCCTTGCGCCGGGTCAGGGTGTTGTGCAGGGTCAGCGGCATGCGGATTCCATGGTCGTCGCGTGTATGTCGGGCGGTCGTTGCGGGTCCGGGGCGCGATTTCGAGCCGATCGTCGGACAGGCAGTCGATCTTTCGAAGGTCGGTCGAAGATCTGACTTCGAGCACGCGCTGGAGCAGCACACGGGCTTGATACACTGCCCGGCTTCAGTCTAACCAATCCGGTCCAACACCATGTCTTCCCGCTCCGATTTCCTGCCCCCGGTCCGGCACTATGCCGCCCATGTCGAAACGCTGACCCGCAGCACCGTCGAGCGGCTGGCCCAGGCCGGCTACGATCGCCTGCTGATTCACAGCGGGCGATCGCATGCGCGATTCCAGGACGACTATCACGCCCCGTTCCGGGCCCACGGGCACTTCGTCCACTGGCTGCCCTTGCCGAGCCACGCCGATTGCCTGCTCGAGATCCGTCCCGGCCGCAAGCCGACGCTCTGGCTCAACGAGCCGGACGACTTCTGGCACGCCGCGGCAACGCCGCCGGAGGACTGGTGGGCGGAGGCCTACGCCATCGAGACCGTTCGCTCGGCCGACGACTGGACGCACGTCCTCGACGCCGACGACGCCACGGCCCTGATCGCCGACCCGGTCGATTTCCCGGACATCGGCGGCCGGGCCGATCTGAACCCGCCGCAACTGCTCTGGCGGCTCGACGAGGACCGGACGGTCAAGACGGACTGGCAGCTCGATTGTCTGCGCGCGGCCAACCGACGCGCGGTGGCCGGGCACATCGCGGCCGCCGATACCTTCGACGGCGGCGGTTCCGAGCTGGACATCCACCTGGCCTACCTGCGGGCGTCGGCGCACGACCCCAACGACCTGCCGTACAACAGCATCGTGGCGCTGAACGAGCACGCGGCGGTGCTGCACTACCAGCTCCGGGACCCAGTGGCGCCGGACGCGCATCGCACCTTCCTGATCGACGCCGGCGCGGATTGCCACGGCCTGGCCGCCGACATCACGCGCACCCGCGTGCGCTCGCAGGACGGTCTGTTCGCCGATCTGCTGGAGTCCATGGAGTCGCTGCAGCTTCGGCTGGTCGAGCGCATGCAGCCGGGTATGGACTACGCGGCGATGCACGAAGAGGCCCATCGTGGCGTGGCGCGCATCCTGCACGACGCCGGTCTGGTGAAGATGCCGGTCGACGCGATGATCGAGGACCGCATCACCAGCCGGTTCTACCCGCACGGCCTGGGCCACCACCTCGGCGTCCAGGTCCACGACGTGGGCGGTCGGGTCGCGCCGGACGGCACCCCGCTGCCGCCGCCGGAGGCCCACCCGTTCCTTCGACTGACCCGCACCCTGGAGGCGGGCAACGTGGTCACGGTGGAGCCGGGGCTGTACTTCATCCCCAGCTTGCTGAAGGATCTCCGCAACGGCGGGTTCGCCGACCGGTTCGACTGGGATGCGATCGACGCATTGATTCCCTATGGCGGGATCCGGATCGAGGACGATGTGGTCGTCGGGCGCGGCGGGGCGCCGGAAAACCTGACTCGGGACGCGTTCGCCGCGGCCGGCGAGTGATCGGCTCGCGGCCCGGGGCAATGGATTCGTCGAGCCGCCGGCCAGGTCGAAGCCGATAGGCAAGAAACGAAAGACGGCCGCTCGAGGGCTGCCGTCTTGCGGTGGCTCGCGCCGGGAACGCGGACCGTACTGCATCGTGGTCGGGGTGACTGGATTCGAACCAGCGACTCCTGCCTCCCGAAGACAGTGCTCTACCAGGCTGAGCTACACCCCGAACGAAGCGCGACAGTATAAATGCCCCGTGCGGGAGTGGCAACACCCCGGTGCCAATTTATCCGCTGCACCCCGGCCGCACCCCGGCCCGAGCCCGCTTCGCCGCTGAATTCAGCGCTGCCCGGTACCGATTCGTAAGTTTTTCGTGAATTCGGGTCGCGCTCCGGGTGCCCCTTCCGTTAAAATCTTGTAATCGCGGTGTCATCGACGGCCCGTACCTTGCACCTGTTCCGAAGGGGCGGTGCGTGCCGTGACCCGGGACGCTCGTCGCTTTCGATCTAACGATTCACCATTCTGGAGTTTGACTGCATGAAACCCACGAACCTTTCGATCAGCCTGCGCGCGCTGCTCGCGTTGGTCGTCGTGAGTGCCCTGGCCGCGTCCACGGCCCTGGCACAGACCACGTCGTCCAACCTCCGCGGCCAGGTCATCTCGGCCGACGGCGATGTCATCGACAGCGCCTCCATCGAGATCATCCACGTGCCGTCGAGCACCGTGTCCCGGGCCCAGACCAACGAAACCGGTCAGTTCTTCCAGGGCGGTCTGCGCGTTGGTGGTCCGTACAACATCACGGTTACCGCCGACGGGTACCAGATCCAGCGTCTCGAGAACGTGTACCTCGATCCGGGCGCGCAGGATCCGTTCCGGTTCACGCTGGTCGAAGCGGCGGCCGACCTGGATCGGGTCCAGGTCACCGGTGCAGTCATTTCCCGGGCCGCCGAGCTCAACAACGGCGTGGGTTCGACCTACTCGGCCGAAGACATCGCCAACCAGCCGGCAACCGATCGTGACGTCGTCCGCACGCTGCTGCGCGATCCGCTGGCCCAGTCCGACGGCGTCGGCAACCTCTCCGTCGGTGGCGTCAACCCGCGTTTCAACGCGTTCACCATCGATGGCGCGGCCCAGACCGACGACTTCGGCCTGAGTTCCGGTACCTACGCCACCGTGCGCTCGCCGATCAACATCGACGCGGTCGAATCCGCCACGCTGGTCGCGGCCGACTACTCGGTCACCGCCTCGGACTTCACCGGCGGCCTGATCGACGTGGTCACCAAGTCCGGTACCAACGAATGGGACGGATCGATCTACTACGCCTACAACGATGACAGCTTCATCGGCAACGATCTCGACGGCGGCCAGACCTTCGATCCGGGCGATTTCGAGGAAAAGGAATACGGCTTCACGCTGGGTGGTCCGATCCTGAAGGACCGACTGTTCTTCTTCCTGTCCTACGACGAGTACGAGAACGCGGCTCCGGTCGATTTCTCCAACTCCGATTTCTTCAATGAAGTCGATCCGGCGTTCTTCAATGAAGTGCGCTCGATCATCCAGAACACCTACGGCTTCGACCCGGGCGGTCGCCCGCAGGTCGCCAACGTGCCGGAAACCTCCGAGCGCACCCTGGCCA
>Ga0114906_1001287_pt1 | contig 13265 bp, 2 predicted proteins | sample MalvirDeepMed_M9_FD_89687 | JGI IMG/M metagenome (GOLD analysis project Ga0114906, IMG submission 89687) | Marine viral communities from the Global Malaspina Expedition - Malaspina viral metaG DeepMed_M9 | ecosystem: Environmental > Aquatic > Marine > Oceanic | place: Mediterranean Sea...
GTTTTCTTCTGCGGGCGGCGGAGCATACGTATTAAACGAAGACATTGATTTTACTAGTAGTGATCTCGAAGTTGTTGTGGCTGAGACTGACTCAACAACTGGTGTTCCAACTTATTATGCAGTTAAAGCGTATGGTCAGGTTATTTCTGGAATCCTAGCTCAAGAGAATCTTATAGTGGGAGATTTTCAAAAGTTTCTAAAGATCAGATTAAGTTCTCCGAATATTTCTGAAATCGTGTCTGTCTTTGATTCTGAAGGGCATGAATATTACGAAGTTGACAATTTATCTCAAAATCTAATTTTTGTCTCTGTAAATAACAAATCGTCGGATAGAAATACAGTGCCTAACATATTAAAGCCTATGATTGTTGCAAGAAGGTTTACGACGCAGCAGCAGTTTGGAAGGACCTATCTTCAATTTGGATATGGTTCAGACTCAGAGGTGCTAGTTGAATCTGTTTCAGACCCCAGCAATGTTGTTTTAAATGTTCATGGAAAAGACTATATTAGCGATACTTCTTTTGACCCTTCCAAGCTGATAGCGACTGATAAATTTGGTGTTGCACCAACTAATACTACTTTGACTGTTTATTACAGAACTAATACTTCTGATACCGTTAATGCTTCTGTTGGGGCAATAAACTCTGTTACTCAAACTATTTTTGAGTTTGACGATGCAACTTCATTGAACCGAGCAACACAGTTAGCAGTACAAAGTAGCTTAGAAGTCACCAATGAAGAGAGAATAACGGGCGATAGCTCCCCCCCCGCTCCACGGGAACTAAAAGAAAAGATCAAGTCGTTTTATGCAGCACAAAAAAGAGCAGTAACCAGAGAAGACTATAAGGCATTAGTTTATTCTATGCCAAGCAAGTTTGGATCTGTTAAAAGATGTACAATTTTGCAAGACAATGATTCTTTTAAAAGGAATTTAAACTTATATCTGATAACAGAAGATCAGGGCGCATTAACAACAACAAGTACCACTTTGAAGGAAAACATTAAAACCTGGATTAGTTCGCATAAGATGGTTAATGACACCATAGACATGTTTGATGCTAAAATTGTTAATGTTGGCATAAACTTTGCATTGAAAGCTGATAATAATGTTAATAAGTATGATGTTTTAAGGGCAGCTATCGCTAGATTGGTTAAACGATATGGTTCAAACAATATCATGGAAATAGGTGAAGCTTTTTCTATTTCTGAGGTTTATAAAATATTAAATTCCACTGTTGGGGTGACAGATACTCTCGATGTCGAGATGAAATTAAAAATTAGTTCTTCATATGCCGATACAAATTATCGCTTGGAGGATTGGATATCACCAGACGGGACAGTACTTTATGTACCAGAAGATCATATATTTGAAATTAAATATCCTGCCGACGATATTAAAGGAGTTGTTAAGTAGTGGGAATAAAAAGATACATAGCTGATTTAGACAACACTATTACAAACGCTTTTAAAGAAAACTTAGAAACAAGAGCGACAGGGTCCAACATGGGTAAATCTGATGTCGTAGAGGTCTTTTCTATCTATGGTCAATCGACTCTGGCAACCTCTTCAGAACTAGCTAGAACTCTGATGAGGTTTCCTATTTCGGAAATCTCTTCTTCTAGGCTTGATGGAGATATACCTGTTAGTGGAAATGTTGACTTTTACTTAAGACTGTTTAATGCTGAACACGCAGAGACTTTACCAGAAGACTTTACTTTAGTTATCGCACCAGTTTCTAGATCCTGGGAAGAGGGTTTCGGTCTAGATATGGAAACATACGAAGACCTTACACAAGATAGGGTCGCGGGATCCAATTGGCTGAAATCGGCAAAAGGTATCTCGTGGACAAACGTGGGCGGAGATTATGATACTCATACTAGAAGTACTGCATCATTCACATATGGAGATGAAGATCTAGAAGTTAATATAACAGACTTGGTTGAAGAGTGGGTCACTGGTTCTCAGCAAAAACAAATAACAGCTGTAACTGCTTCTGCTGACTCTAATTTTAGTTTACACGGCAAGTATTTTCTCATGAGCAGTCATGCGAAAGATTTTTACATGGTCTTTAGCGCTTCAGATGCTCATCCTACGGATGAGCTTTTTACAGATCCGGCACCTGCTTGTAGAACGCAACTGTTAGTTGCTTATACTGAATCTTCTGATGCTCATACAATAGCAGCATCTGCATCAAGCGCTATAAATGTAAGCGCTTCAACATATTTTACATCTGTTAACGCTAGCGATGCGATTGTTACCATCACTAACGATACTAAAGGAGAGGCATCTGCAGCTAGTGACATAGACATTGGATTCACTGTCGCAACTCTTCAAAGCGGAATAGGGAGAGAAAATTATGGGCTGGGAATATTTTTTACAGCCAGCCAGGAAGCTTACTTTTCCAGTTCTGCTGGCATTTGTGAAGACTCTAGTTCTGTCCCCGACAATCGCGATGGCGCAACTACATCCTTTTATACTAAAAAGTTCTTTGGTCGAAGAAGTGAGTTTTGGTTTAAGAGACCATGCATAGAAGCGAGATGGGATTCCTCAAAAAAAGACAGTAGAGGTAATTTTTTCTTAAGTAGTGCACTGGTACCAGGAACAAATAACTTGAATACTTTATATCTTTATAATTATTCTAGAGGTCAGCTTACAGATATAGCTGATCTCGGCTCTAGTCAAAACTCTAGCACTAAGATAAAATTAAGAGTATTTACCGGCACTGGTCAGGCAGAGAATTCTGGAACAACTCTTCCAATTGGAGGAGGAGTAACTGTAGATGGCATGTCTACGGTCACCGGATCCTGGACAGCTACAGGGATATATTCGGCTTCACTTGCATATACTGGTACTGAAACCACGATATACGATGTTTGGTTTAAAGAAGGTACATCGGGCTCTCCAGCCAATACGCAATATCACACCGGTACAGCTATAGCTGTATATAATCATACGGCTTCAAGCTGGAATGTCGACCCCGAGTACGTTACAAACATAACTAATTTAAAACCAGCTTACACGAGAGATGAAAGACCTGTTTTTAGGTTATATGTTCGAGATAAGAACTGGAACCCAAGCATTTATGTAAAAGCAACGGATAACAAAGAGAGTCAGAATAGACTAGTTGACGATGCCTATTATAGTATAAGACGAATTTACGATGACGCAATGGTTGTTAAGTATGGTACAGGCAGCAGCAATAAAGACTATACCAGACTTTCCCATGATGTATCTGGGAATTATTTTGATTTAGACATGTCTCTGCTAGAGAAGGGGCACGCTTACGGTATTAAGTTTGTTTACAAAATTAAAGGTGATTATGTAGAGCAAGCTGAAGAATTTAAATTTAGAGTTGAGTGAACATGAGTATAAAGGATTTATTTTACAAAGACAATCCTAGGAAGCCCGTTTCAAGTAAAACTATGAACGAGCTTGGCAAAGAGGTGGAGTCCGCTGATTTCGTCGAAGCTAGGGCAGAACAGAAAAAGAGGTTTTTACCTCATGTAAACTACAGCTATCCTGCTAATTTTGCAAAGTTTGGTTCTGCGGAAGAGTATTATATACAGTCAATAAAAAGAATATACCAAACATACCCGTATGATGGAAGTGAATATGAAAAAACAGCTTGGCTGAATAGTTCTTCTTATTTGGATATTCACATGTTTAACAAAGAATATCCCAGAACGACAGGTTATGCTTTGGTTTCACCAGAGAGCAGTAGTTGGGGTGCTCAAGTTGAACACATTACAACGTACAATGGAGGAACGACATACGGAGTACCTGCGACCGCATCAGTTGAATATATTCTTATAAAAGGTGGTCCAAATACCGATCCTGTTAATTCGGCACTTAAAGATATTTTCCCTTCAGCATTGAGTGAGTCCGCTTTAAGAATTTCTTCGTCAGTTGGAGCCAACGTATTTAATCTTAGTTCTAGTAGGGAATCTAATCTTAAGTTAGATGGAGCCTCAGGTAACACTGTTGAATTCTGGTTGAAGAAGGTAGCATGGGCTCGTGACGACGGTGGTCCCGCAGGCAATAGGACAAAAAGGGAGGTTATATTTGATTGTGCCAGAACTGGTAGCGGGGAACATATGTCCCAATCTGCCGGTGGTGCGTTTGCTAGGCTTAGAGTAGAGCTTACTGCTTCTTCCGGATCAGCCGCAGGCGGAACTACAGGTCCTTTCTTGGTAACTTACATGTCCGGTGTAAATGGCTTAGCAACTATACCTATCGGAACAGCTACAGCCCTTTCTACCGTGGTAGATGGGGATTGGCATCATTATGCTGTTTGTGTTTACAATACAGGTAGCACATTAAGCACGGTTCACACTACGCCTTTAAAGACTGATGAAGATGCGGGTCCTCAAGGAGATGGCGCAGCAATTAAAATTGAACTATACGTAGATGGTCAACTAGACGATTCAGCTGTAACAGGCTCTACTGTTGACTATGTAAGCGGCGCCATGGTTGCTGCGATAGGCGCGCTAGTAGAATCTCCTTCCGGTGCTGTTCAAGCTAAGAACGCTAAAGACTCTGGAGCACGCTTTAGGGGCTTTGGAAAATTGTCCGCATCTATTGACGAGTTTAGATTCTGGAAGACTAGAAGAAGTGCTGAGGAAATAGGCAGGTATTATCGCACACAAGTTGGTGGCGGTACTAACAAGCATGATGCAAACGTGCAACTGGGCGTATATTATAAATTTAACGAGGGAATAACACAGACCTCTAGCGCTGATAGCATGGTTCTTGATTATTCTGGTAGAGTTACTAACGGTGCGTGGACCGGCTATTCTTCCAACTCTAGAAACACGGGCTCAGCAATTGTAGAATCAAGCGCATCAGTAAAAGAATTTAAAGATCCTATAATATACTCTTACCACCCAGACGTGATGATTGCATCAGATAAGTTCAAACTCAGGGGAAGAGAGCATGATTATAATAATGCTGGTATGTTTTATAAAAGTATGCCCTCTTGGATTCAGCATGAAGATAAAGATGGCGAGCTTTTAAAGTTAACACAAATAATGTCTAGCTATTTTGATACTTTAGCTATGCAAATTAAATCGCTAAAGATGTTAAAACAAAAAGATTATGCCAGCGGTAGTTTTAAACCTATTCCTTTTGCTGATAGGCTTGTTGAAACCGAAGGCATCTCCACTTCTGAAATATTTGCAGACTCTAAATTAATAGAGCGATATCTCAAAAGGGATGAGGCAAAAGTGTTTGAAAGCGATATTGATGATATTAAAAATAGAATATATCAAAATATCTATAATAATCTTGTTCACATATATAAATCTAAAGGCACAGAGCGAGCTTTCAGGAACTTTATCCGCTGCTTTGGAGTAGACGATGAATTAATTAAACTCAATTTGTACGCGGAAAATGCGATCTATAAATTTAGAGACGACTACAGATATACTGTTCGTAGGAAAAAGTTTATAGATTTTAACGCACCAGATCGAAATGATGCGACAGTATTTCAATATTCTTCAAGTTTAGGTAACTCTAACTCTGTGTCGTTTATTTCTGGTTCCCGCCCGCATTTTAGTACAATTACAGCAGGCACGGCTAGAGATAAACATGAATATGAGGAAGTGGGGCATGCACTAACTTTTGAAACGGAAGTAATTTTCCCAAGACCAGCAAATAGGGACTCAGATGCTTATTATTCTCATGGTAATTTAACTGCTTCTATTTTTGGACTGCATACGGTATCTGCGAGCGATGCTTATGCTCAAGCCACTCAAAATAACGGCACCGATACGACTTGGCACCCGTTAGATGTTGCGAATTTTCAAGTTCAAGCCATACGAGACGAATTAAATTCTAAAAATGTGTATTTTGCGCTTACGTCTTCTAACAATGGAGATCTTAACACCCTGGGTGCCATACCTCTACTGACTAGTAGTTTGTTCTATAATATTTATGATGACGAAAGATGGACGTTTGCTGTTAAGATAAAACCCCGAAGCTATCCTTATGCAGATACTGTCGGCGGAAGTACGGATATGCCCGAAGTCGGAACAGCTTATCACAATGTGGAGACTGATTCAAAAACCAAATTTTGGATTATAGAACTTTACGGAGTTAATACAAAAGCAAATCTTATAAATAATAGCTTTTTTGTAACAGGGACATTTTCTCAAAACAGAGGCGCTAGGCTCATGCAGGCACCCAAAAGACTCTATATTGGCGCACATAGAGAGAATTTCACAGGGTCCGCTATTCACAGCACAGATCTGAAGATAGGCTCAACCAGGGCTTGGTTTGATTATCTTCCAAATGAGGCTATAGATGTGCATGCTAAGGATCCATTTAATTTTGGAACATTAAACCCTCATAGAAGTGCTTATTTATTTCAAAATTCTGCATCTTGGGCAGGAACGTTTAATGAACATACCACCCCTAAATGGGGCGTTAGTTCAAGTTACGTTCCTCAGATGAACACCCTTTTCTTGAATTGGGATCTTGATAATATAACAGGATCTTCTGTCAATGGAGCTTTTGAAGTAAGTGATTTCTCGTCCGGATCTCTAGAACCAGGCGGGGGAGACCCTCTTAGTGGAAGTCGCTATGGGGTGTTAGGTCCGGTGTTGTTAACTCAGCATCCAGCTCTTGGTATGTATTTCCCAGCTTCAAGTACAAAGGTTGTTGATAAAAATTATTTAAACTCTGCAGTCCAGCAGCTACCAGAAGTGTTGAATAGCGACGACATGATTCAGGTAAAAACGCAAGACGACGAATTATTTGTTAGAGACAGTAGACCTGTTGGGTACTTCTTTGCAATTGAGAAAAGTATGTACGCCACTATTTCTGAAGAGATTCTCAGATATTTCGCCACAATTAAAGATTTTAATAATTTAATAGGAGATCCAGTTAATAAGTATAGGCAAAAATACAAGTCTATGGAAAAGTTACGTCAGCTATTCTTTGAAAGGGTAAAGAATACCCCAGATCTAGATAAATATGTTGAGTACTATAGATGGTTGGATTCATCCATTAATGAAATGGTTTCACAACTTTTCCCAGCCTCAGCAAAACATTCTGAGAACTTAAGAACTGTTGTAGAGAGTCATGTTCTTGAGAGAAATAAATATACACACAAGTTCCCCAGTATTGAAGAGCGTAATAAGGGAATAACTAAATGGGACGGAACCGGTCTTATTAAGTCAGATGGCAATGCTGATTTTTATTCTCAAGAAGGGGCTGCAATTTCTTCTGAACCGTCGGACCCGGCATTAAACACACAGTGGTGGAAGGTAGTAAAATTAAGCGCCAGCAATGGTCATTATAAACAATTATCCGGTGACGAAATAGTTGACAAGACCATCACTAAACTCAGAACTGCCATTAAAAACTCTAGAACTGGTTTTGAGTTAGGTAAGAATTATTCTTTTAATGCTGAAGTGCTTAGTGGGTCTGTAACTTTACACGGTGGATCCAATCAACCAGGTCCCGGATTAAAAAAATCATATAGAGGTATGATACAGCCTCATAGTAATGAAACCTTGACTTTAACGTCTTCAGTTGATAATAATTTTGGTTTGCTTCACGAAGAACTTCCTTTGGATTTGGATAAATTGCCGGATCATTATAAATACGCTAAAAAGCCTTTGTTTTCAGAACATATTAGAGGTAAAGTTAAATTATATCCTCGGGTTATTAGTTCGGAAACAAGCTCGTCTTATGGAGATTATTTAAATGGAATAGCTTCTGTTTATAGTAGTAGTAACGGTATCAAGTTCACAAATCTGCATCAAGACCTGGGACCAATGGGTATTGAACAACCTCTTCAAGGTCCCTTTACTTCCAAGTATGTGGGAGGCTATCAGCATAGAAATGCCGATCTCAATATATCAGGAGCAAGAGTATCACACAGAGCAGGCTTTGATGACGAGTACGATAGACCCGACGGATTTAGGATATCTGCTGTTGCTGCTGGTTTGGAAAAAACAACAGGCACGGCTGTAAAGATTTATTCACCAGATTACCAAACAAATGGAACACAAAACGTTCACTTTAGAAAGTCTTGGATTAGTAGAGGTCCAAAAAGACCGATTAACATAGAAAATATAAGAGAACGTACAGGTTCTATACGCACTGATCACGTAAATGTGGAATATGGAAAACCACCTACAATTATAGGCAACTACTCAAACGTCTATGAGATTGTACAAACTTCAGGTAGAAGTGAGAATCCAGGAACTTTTGCCGAGAGCATTACTCAATCAGTTGGAAACCCTGAGCATGTTGCTCTTCGATTTGGAGGCACTTCTACATCTCAAGAAGGTGGAGGAAATAGAGACTTTCAATTACTGCCCAACGTTTCAAAAAAGCATATAATAATTGAAAGATTTTCCGCTCCAGGCGGGTTTGAAGTGATGTCTGAGGGTTATTTGGAGCAGGTAGGTAGAGAAAAGTCATCGTACAATGCTTTACCTTGGAGAAACCATCACGTAAGAAACACTAGTGGCAGCGGCGGAGGACCATCAGCATCGTATTCAACCCACCTAGGTGTAACAACAAATGTGCATACAAATCATGATGGCTTAAACACGCTTTTAAGTAGAAGGCAAGGTCAGTTTGGTATTGATAGCGTAAATGGATTTGTTCGAGGATTCTCTAGAGACAACAACGACTCTTCTGATTATGAAACTACTCCCTCTTATCACAAAGTGCATAGAAACACTCTTGATAGAGTGGAATTTGATGAAAGCGTTGTGAATGTAGGATACCATGTTCCACCCGTTCTCGCTATATTTGTTACAGCGTCTACTTTTGATAACTACTGGGTTCAGAGACCCATCCCTAGAAGTGAATTAAAGTATTCTTGGATTACTGCCTCTATCGTCACAGGACATGATCCTAAAGGAAACGTCATTGGGTATACTTCTAATATGGAAGGCTATGACGGTGTGGTTTCTAAGTCTCAAGACGATGGGTTTGCTTCTCCGATTACTTTTACTTCAGGAAACAATGTTGACTATTCGGTGAATTACAATGCCGGAACCTCTGTTGTAGTAGCTTTAGATCACGTAGGTATTAACTATTTAGTTCAAGATCCAATCGTTACTTCTAGTAACATAGTGTCAGCATCGATGGATGTTCTTACTCAGATAAAATACATCGTTGGTGAAACAAATTTTGGTAGTGCTCCGACTGGTACACTTTTGCACACGCTTAATATCCATAGAAATGGACCGTATCAATATCCGACTTGGAAGCAAATTAGAACAGGAGAACATCCTGTTGCGAGATTTAAGAGAAAAAACAACAAGCTAGATGTAATGACATTCAAAAAGCTTGATATAAACAATATAGGGCAAACTGAGCATTATAACAGCGAAAGCTTCAAGCCCGCCTTTACCAGGGATTTTGCTGAATACAAGACTTCTCCTGCAACTCCACGATATAAGCCAATTGTGCAAGAAGTGGTAGATTCTGAAGGAGGAATAACGAGATTAAGATATACTCACGGAAATAATTTAGAGTACATGTCCCGTGACGATTTAGATGAGGCTTTAGCGACCGGTAGAGTCGAAGAATTGAACCTGTATTCAAATATAAAAAATGCAGTATTTGTAGATAAAACTTTAGGATTTAGAAAATTAGTATATACAGAAACTGTTTTCCCAAGAGAAGAAAATGTTTATTTAGCTGAAGTTCGAGGTAGAACAAACTGGGAACAAAGCCTAGAAGAAATGTCCGTTCAAAACTTGGGACAACAGAGGCAATTTTGGAAGGATGCTATTTCAGGAACAACAGGGGGAAGCGTTCATTCAAGTAGTTTTACAAATGGTATGATTTCGCAAGGTAGAATACGCAAACATGGTATTGCAAAAAATTCTATGGGAGTTTTGCAAGCTCATAATACGGGTACTGGTAGTGTATCTGTGGGGCTTTCTAATCACATATATTATTATTCGGATTGGAATCGCCCGCCTGATTTAAGTATATGGCCTATGGAAGGACTGTATGCTTATAAAGGTAATGATGATGCAGTTTACCCTGAGGGCGCTTCAGCGGGTGAGTCGGGAGGCGGACCATTCGCTCTTTCTAACGGTGAGTTAATGACCCATTCAGAGAGGGCGGTTCTATGGGCAACTCCAGAAGGGTGGGTAGATTTTAGCTCCCCTCCAAGACATCACACTCGTAGTGCTCCACCGACAGCTTCACAACAGTATCTCTTCCCTTCAGCTTATTTATACCCTTTCAGCGGATCTTACGCACCATACCCTTCTACCATCTATGTTTCTGATCCTATAATGGCAGAGGGTATTTTTAAAGGGAGGTTTTACAGAACTAATGTAATAGCGGGTAAAAACCCTTGGTATGGTTCTTATAAAGACTACGCAGAGGACGTTAAGACTTTGGGACAAGATTATCAAATAGTACCAGAGTTTAGAGTATCCGAACATATGGATTATTACCTTGAAGATCAGTTTAAGTTTAATAACAAATTTTTAACTTTAGATGGTGCATACAACTCTTCTTCTGTGGGAACAGCTAGCAATGCAACTGAAACTTCCAACAGGGATAATGAGTTCTATGAAGTTTATTCACATACTGATTTTATGAAGCATTACGGTGAAATAGCTACTGATTATGGTAGTCCTAAAAGGTTTGCTTTAACTTGTCGTGGTGTCAAAAAATTACTTCCTTATAATGGATTTTATCCGATTAATAGATGCCTACAGTTAGGCAGTTTGTTTTCTCAATCATTTGCGTCTCACATAAGTGGTAATAACTTCGGGAATAAAACACTTTGGGGAGATAATGTTAACAAACAGGGGTGGGTGCAATCAATGTTACAAGCGTTTTATGCACCAGGGATAATGTACAATACTATTAAAGCAGGTATTGCGGTTGACTACCCTACGATTACAGGGAGTCTGCCATTAACCGGAACTTCAGATTATACTGACTTGCCGGGAGTTTCGACAGCGAGATTTTTCTCTGCCTCTGAGGGAAGTTTTAAGCCTATTTTTAATTATAGGTTCCCATTTGAGTCTTTAGTAGAGCCACAAACTTATATTCCTGTTTCCTCTTCAAGCGGTAAAAATAAAATACAATTATTGTTTCCTCATACTGGCGGCACTGTCGACATTTATTACGATTGGAATGGTGAGTATGATAGTAGGTATGGTCTAGCAATTAACAACTTTCTAGGAGAGGTTCCTAGATTCTTTTTGAAGGATGAAGCTTTTAAATCTGTCTCTTCTGTACCGGAAAACAAATTTAAGAGCATGAAATCTGGTTCAACATATTATATGGATGTTGAAATCCTAAAAAGCAAGGCTGACGGTGACTTTATTATGGCGCAGGGTCCTACTAAGATATCTCTCGCCCTGGGAACCGGAAGCCTAGCTCAGCGAAATCACACTACAGGAACTTTAGATTATAAAGGCGCGATATACGGACCTCCTGTCTCGTGGATAGGCGATGCACAACTCAGGATGCCAATGTCTTTAAATGGTACGCCAGTAGAAGACGCTCCCGGAGGCGATCTACCACTAGCACAACCAGGCATCGGCAACGACGCGAAGTATAGTACGAATATTAATTTTGGAGATCCAGCGTATGCTCCGTTTACACCTCCATACTTCTACGGGTGCTCCATCGCTAGACTAACTTTTACTCCTCATACTCACGCGGAACTATTAGAAGGTGAATCAAGGCAGTTTAGTTTAAATGAGATTCTCGCCGGAGCGCGTATAGAAACATCATTCACTTCTAGTAATGCGATGATTGGCTTAGCAAGAGATTTAAATCATGCTGCGGGGTTATCCGCTATGGTTGTTTCAGCTTCTGTTAATTTGTATGGCAAAACAAGATTAAAAGAAATTGAATTTAAACTCGGTGGAGATGTCAGTAGAGACGCTTATGAAGCTGCTATTGCAAAAGATTCTTCAGATAGTTCTTTAGATGTTTGGGTTATAGGTTCTAAATTCGAAACTCCAATACTCGATTTTAGTGGTAACATTGATCCAACGGATACTGAATTGTCATCAACACTAGGAAGGCATTTCCCAACTTCTTCCTATAGGTATCATGAACAGATTATAGAGGGCTTGGGAAACCAAGTAGGAGATTCTCCTGATGGTTTGGAATCGCAGTGGTCTGACCGAAGGGCGCAACAATTCCGTTCAGGGTCTTTGCAATCTATGGGTATGTGGGGTGGCTACGGAGAGGTGCCAACAAAAGATTCAGGCATATGGCTGCAGGTAAAAGATAGTTTCCCTGAGAAGACCCTTAGTGATCTCATGGGAACAACAGGTTCTTTGTTGGATATTTGTGGTTTTACGCCTGAAAAAAAGAGAATGGGTGAGTTAGCTGAAGAAAAGATTATTTCTGAGGCGGTGGTGGCGATTCCGTTTGTGATAGAAAGAAACAAAGAAAAATTCTTCCCTGTTTTAAGATCTCAAGTTAATGCTACCTTGGGTATAGCAACGAATAAGCAATTGACAGACTTAAACGAAAAGGGCATGATGCCTGGAGCTTCTATTCGTGATATGATCGCAAAAATGCAGAAATATGTTGTACCGCCCCATTTTAACTTCTTAGCTAACAAGAAGATAAAACCCTTTGTCATGTACATCTTTGAATTTGAACACAAGCTAGACAAGGAAGACTTATCTGACATATGGCAAGGGCTTATGCCAAAAATAGCCATGACTGCCGAAAAAGATACAGTAACTGTGGCTCACGACATAGCGACAAATGAGTTTTTCCAAGGAAAACCAGTTCCGCCAAACACTAGGTGGATGGTGTTTAAAATAAAAAGAAGGGCAGAGAAAAGCTATTTTGCCACAACGGCTGACTCTACTGATGACAACAGGTTTATGTTTACTTTCCAGGTAGGGGGCAAAGAGGTCAGAGGAATACCAGAATATACATATAACTGGCCATACGACTTCTTCTCTTTGGTTGAATTAGCAAAACTTGATGTTGGGTGTGAATTTAATACAATAGAAAAGCGAGAAATACCGCCACTAAACGATAGACTTGAGGACGACAACGACCGAGAAAGAGAGCCCGAGCCACCGCCTAAGCCAAAAGATGACAGAGAAACGTTTATTGAACAGAAAAGTCAAACACAAGAGCGAGAAGAAGAAGACCCCGTTGTGGGACAATTAACGTCTCTCGATGGCGGAGACGTACCAGATGTAGGTGGCAATTAAAATATGCTAAATTTAGTGTAAAAGGATAATTATTTCATGGAGTTTTTTGATTCAAAAGAAGAGGTTATGGATATTCAA
>Ga0114906_1001291_pt1 | contig 13243 bp, 28 predicted proteins | sample MalvirDeepMed_M9_FD_89687 | JGI IMG/M metagenome (GOLD analysis project Ga0114906, IMG submission 89687) | Marine viral communities from the Global Malaspina Expedition - Malaspina viral metaG DeepMed_M9 | ecosystem: Environmental > Aquatic > Marine > Oceanic | place: Mediterranean Sea...
GATGGCTCATAACCTACAACACACGTAGAATACTGGATGACCGAATCTATTGGGATGACGAAAAGGCTGCGTATTTTACACTGGCGGAACACTTTAGGCAATTTGTGGACCTTTTAGAAGAGGTGGGGTATGTAAATTGTAGTAAACCAGTTGCTCACAGGGTGTGATTTTTGACGTAAACCCTTTGGGGGCAACGGGTTACGACGGCCCGGCCCGCCCCGCGACCCTAAGTCCTTTGGTGCCAACGGCTTACAACTATTTCTGTAAATTCGTCCGAATTGTTATTTTGAGCCAATTATTACTTACAATCTCTGCCGATATAAACTACAATGCACAGCCCGGCAGCGTGTGCTGCCAACACTCACCTTTTTTGGAGATTTTGGAGCTATGGAAACTTCAGTACAGAACGCAGTCGCAACCGTCAAAGCAAAATTCGATTTCAGCGTTGACAAAAACCCTTTGGTTGGTCTGATTGATGGTCAACTCGTGGAGACTGACCAGTACGGTTTGTTTCATTCAAAGGATGGATACCTGAACGGCGTGAAATCAGTTTCTCCACGTTACGTGCCGCATACTACCGATGATGTGGTCGCACTCACTGAAGCCGCCGCCGAAGTGTTCGACGGTCAGATTTCTGTCAAATGTCATTTCAACAATGGGCATTTTGTCCACATGAAACCGACTGACGGTGACCGTAGGAATATGTTCAACGTCGTGCAAGGTGATAACGTGTTCCCTCGTTTTATGGTTCGCGGTGGTTTTGATGGTCGCGGGTTCAAGGCTTCTATCGGATACTATCGGGATATGTGCGACAATCTGGCAATGATGCGAACGGTCGATGCGTTTTCACGTTCGATTCGTCACACTTCCGGATTGCGACATGCAATGGATGAACTGATTGGGACTTTCTCACAGTTAAAGGATTCGTGGTGTACTCTGACTGACCTGATAGCTCAGATGCAACAGCGAACGGTTAATATGCGAGAATTCCTGAGTGAAATCTATGGTGAACCTACTGATGATGCGGGTGGTCGTGAGATCACGATGCACCGCAGCAGGAACACAACAATCATGGATAGGTTGTGGAATGAACTCGGGAAGACCGGGCAAATTAAACTCAACCAGAGTAATGTCGATGGCATTCCCGCCTGGTTTGCTTATAATGCCGTGCAGGGTTATGAGCAGCACGATGCCATTCGTCGCAGGATGCGTGGCAATGAGGATTTTGAACGGATTCTTCGTGCTGCAAATTCGCAGGTACTCGCTGCGGAAAAACTAGCCCTCGCGGCATAGGCTTGGACGCCTATCCAGACCCCGTTCGGAGGATTCCGGGCGGGGTTTTTTTAGTAAAGAAATCGGTCGAAACCTTTACCAACAAACAACCGAAGTAAAGAAATCGACCTAAACCCTTACTACCAAAGGACTTAGGCTGGCCCGGCCCGCCGTGTCGCCGTAAACCCTGTTATACCAACGACTTAGGGCAATTCTTTTAAAAGTTCTTGACATGGGTTGATTAGCCTTGTCGGTTTTAATGGGATAGCGTAGAATGGGCGTGTGACGTTATAGGACTTACTTACATTAGATGTGGAGACAGTGAACGTGGCGAAAACTATGCAGAAGACAACGAAGGAAATGGAATTAGTCGAAGATCTAACAATTAACATCCCAAACACAGATGAGGGAAAATGGTTGAGAGATTCTTTACTTGTACATGCCCGTCATTATTGCTCTGCAGCAATAAACGATTGCAACAAACCTGAAGACGTAGGGAAAATTTCTAATCTCTTAATCTCAGTTCTGGAATCGTCAATTAACAAATAAAAACTAAGTGGTGACTCTACTCACTGGGATTCCTCAATCGTCCTAGTGAGCAGTATAACAGCCACGTCAGCCCGGCCACCCGCAGACCCCGCTTTCTGCATTATGGGTGACCGGGTTTTTTCGTCGGCTGATTTGTCCTGCCGCATCCCTGCGGATACGCGACTTGTTTAACTGCCAGCGGAAAATGGGCAAAATAGGGATGGTGGGACTCGAACCCACGACCACCGCTTTATAAGAACGGCACTCTTACCATCTGAGTTACATCCCCGTGGATCACCTGATCCTGACGGATCGCCAGTTGTTTAACAGTCAGCGACATTGTAGCATTTCCGCGTTTCTGTGTCAAGCCCAATCCGTCGCAATCGCCAGTTGTTTAACAGTCAGCGGTTATGATGGAAAATTATTTTGGACAAAATTGGAAAATATCACATTTTGTGGTTCCAAAAGGGGTGTCTCGCGTCTATTATAGGTAGAGCTTTTACTAATATTTATTCTGAGCGACAAGCGAAGAATGAACCTGTGTTTAAGTGTTTAAAATACTAGACGAGCAAAGCGAGCAACAACGAGCGAAGCGAAGCTGAGTGAGTTCCATAAGAACTTCAGGGGGAGGTCTATCAAAAATTTGATCCTTCTAGTCGGTCTATATATTAGATACAATACCAGACAGACAAATCGCAGTATTTTATAAGAAAAGGCTAAGAAGAATGAACAATGTGTACGAATTAGCCATATTAATAGTGGTAGCGTGTATCACAGTATGGTATTATAAAAAAGATCCTTGACTTAGTGTATAATATATTACTTAATGTTGGAGTATTTAGGATGGACTTTCTTAAGGAGATATTCTTTTTATAGAAGGGGGCTTTATATGCCTATTCCCGACATTTCAAATGGTTGGCACGTATTGCTGATTGGAATACTTGTATTCGTCGGCTACAAAGCGGTGCAGTTGTACCGCAACAACTAATTTGTGTAACTCATTCCTACAAGGACGCGGGAGTGAGTTTTTTTTATTTTATAACTTGACAATCTGATTCGGAGTATGTAATATGATAGATCCGGTGTTCAAAGAGTTAAAATTAATCAAGCCACTTCTGGCCTCGTTAGCTATCGCTATCTCCTTTCTCTTTATTGGGAATTTAGTGATAAATAGTAAGTGTGGATGTGGCGGTGAATGTGCATGTTACTGCAAAAAAGAATGCAATGATGGTTGTGAATGCGGTCTAATAGACTGTGAAGGAGGGGGCCATGAAGTTATTCCCAAATAAACCATGTAGACGTTCAACCCTTATTTGGGCAGTAGGCTGTTTATTCGGGTTAATAATTTCCCCATTAACTTATAATATATACAGTTTTTTCGTTCCAACGCCGGGTAATGTTGTTGCCCTTAATTCAGACACTATTAATAAGGTAGCACAAGCGTGCAAGCTATTACACCATAATTCTGATCTAATGGGTAGATATAGTCATTATACTACGCCTCACACTAAACAAGAGTTATTCTGTATGGAATGTTCAGGTAGTAAAGTATATGAGGATGACACCCTGTTGGACGAACCAATAGATGACGGAAAAACAAAGTTATCCCAAGTACACGATGACTCGTCAGAAATTAATAGTAGTGTGGGTCGAATTATTAATTCTCTCGCAATACAACATGAAACCCTAAGTATACATTTACAAAGATTGAGAGATCAGTCTTACCCTAAGTAATCCAATCGCCCGTAATGTTATAGTCAGCGACAAAGGAGTAGTTGTTGTGAAGAAATTTTTATTTATAATGATGTGTTTGTTGCCCTTGACTGTCATGGGTGATGACACTAAACCTAAACCTTTAACAGCTCAACAAGTTGCTCAAGATCGTGCCGACTATATGGCAAAGTATAACTACAGATGGCACCCTCCATACAATATTCCTAATAACCGTTTATGGAAAGTAGCACGCTTCGAAGGTGCTGGTTGGGGTGGGCGTTACCGTGATCCTAAAACTTTGGGAACATGTCGTCCTCGTTATAGAATGACACTTGTAGGTGACGCTTGGGCCAAAGGTAAATATGGTACATATCGTATTAGATTGTGGAGATAAATGATAATAACTGCTGTTTTCCTCGTGATGATCTCGCCAGTAATCCTTCCTTCCTGCGACTTAATAGCTTAAAAAACTCCAAAAACACTGGGTTTATCTAAAAAGGTCTACTTTTCTACCTAGTGCGGAGACCAAAAGGCTACTTTCCTACCTAATGCAGAGACAAAATAAGCTTAAAATCCCTGTTTGCGATCACCTTGCGTAAATTTTGATGCAAAAATGTCCAAAATTGACACTATTTCCTCTCAAATCAGGCGATTGCATAAAATTTATTGCCTCCTGCCCACCCTAAAATCCCATATTTGAGAAAATTGTACATATTTTGACTATTTATATTGTCTTATACTTATAGTAATAGTAGTATAGTATATAGAGTGAGTAAAATGATTACTTAAGTGGTATTTTGGTATATGTTGTACTTTTGAAACATCCAACCACAATTTGTCCGTTACTAGGGTGTTCTCCCCCTATATTGTGTATCTTAAGTTCATAGTAAAATAGAGAAAACTGCACAAAAAAAGCTTTCTATAGAAAAATAGAGAAAAAAGGTTGACAAATGACTGACTACATTAAAAAACTTGATTACAAATTTGAAGATATTGAAAAAGCTTGGAAGCTTGCTGCCAATTTACAATATGCAATGGATAAGCATTCTAAGTACTCTGGAGAAGATCTGTTTTATGTAAATATCGCAGAAGCATTCCTCCTGTTATTTGCTAATTGGGGTCAGGAGCATTTACCTGAGTTTGGTTCTCATACTAAGCATTCCGAGAACAATGAGCTTGTGGGTCATGTAATAGATGACTTCTTGTATTCTATTGGTATGTGTAAAAAACAGGAGCATGGAGATGAGGAATATTTAAGGAGTGAAGGTTTTGATCGTGAAGAATGGAAGGATATAAAGCATAATTACTTTCTAAAATTTGAATATCAGTTACCTTGGTATCACACTTATGATGGGGATATTAATGCTGATCTATTTAGTTCTTATTTGACTCCTAAAAACCGTGAAGATTTTGAAAAGGCAGAACGGGAAAGATTTGACTCTTTAACACAAAGAGAACAATTTTATGAAATGTTTGAAGACGGATATATCGGAGATGGTGTTCGTGTTGAGGACTTATCTTTTGACGACGATGATGAATTTGATGAAAAATATAATAATTAGGAGTTGACAAATGACTAAACAAGAAACTATTAATGCCATTCATGCAATCGTGATGAGCGGCGACGTAAACGATGAGCAATGTGAGAAACTGTTAGCAGTAGCCTACGAACTGGAGGAAGAGTAAGATGAGTAATACTTACATTAAAAGTAATAATCCCAATACGAGGATGAACATCAGGAATTTCTTTTTACCAGCCAGTGTTAAGCAGATTAAAATTGCTATGGAAAATCAGATTTACCTTGAAGCTCATCTGGCATTAAAAGAACTACTTGAAGAATGTGAAGCACATGGTGTGAGTAGTCCCTCTTATTTACCTTTCGGAGATTGAAGATGGGTAAAAAGCCTTTAGGTTGGTTTGTTCGTCGTAATGACACTAGCATGTTGAAATGCACTGACGGCAAGTGGCGACACAATGCTGGTGCTATTGAAAACATTAAGATTTGGAAGCACTCTACAAATGCATTGAAGTATGGTGAACGTGGAGTACCAGATCAGGGTGAATTAGGTGGAGTTTGTTTTTCAAAAGTTACAGCATATGCTGTATATGAGGACCAACCTATTAATTGTTATGGTAATTTTGATATGTCATTTTGGGGTGCAGAACACTTTACAACAGAGGAATTGACAAATGAGAGAGATCAAGTTTAGAGCGTGGGATGGAAATAACAAAGTCATGTGGAAGTCTGTTGATTCGATATTATGGGATTCTCTAGGTATGTTTTATCTGAGAACCAATAATGCCAATCATCAGTCAACGATACTTGGTTGCTCTAAAAGATCGGTTCCTGACAGGTTTAAAAAAATAACACTCATGCAATACACTGGATTCAAAGATAAGAACGGTCAGGAGATTTATGAAGGAGATATAGTCTCAATTGAATTTCAAAACATAGACAACGTGAAGCATATGATTAAGGCTGAAATTGTATATGATAACAATGGGTTCTATGAAAATTGGGACGGGTTTGATGTTTCTGTGGTCAAAACCCCAAAGGGTCTGAATCCACTAAGAGGTGGCACTACTGAAGTAATCGGAAATATATTTGAAGGACTTGACAAATGAGAGAGATTAAGTTTCGCATATGTCACGAAACAAATTCTGATAAAACTATAATCTATCCCGATAAACATTCAGATGACTATATGGATGACTATATGATAGGCATTGACGGAACTGTATATGAAAATTATGGTACAAAAGATAAGCCATTGTGGGAAAATGTTTTTGATGCCACAGTCTTTGTGCAGCAATATACGGGATTGAAAGATAAGAATGGTCAGGAGATTTATGAGGGCGACTTATTGTCTGGACATAAATTACCTGTAGGAGATTTAGCTTGCGAAGTACAATTTCTATGGGGATGCTGGCATCTAAATGCGATAAGTAAATCTGGACACTCATTGTGTGGAGGGGAACTGATAAGTATGACAGAACCTTCAGATACTTATGAAGTAATGGGAAATATATTTGAGGGACTTGATAATGAGAGAGATTAAGTTCAGAGCTTGGAACATCACAGAAAAAGATTTCTAACGACAGAAGAACTAATCTATAGAGTTGGAGCGGAGGCAAAAAGACAATTCATTTTAGCTAATAATTTTCTTAGTTTTGGAAAGTCTGATCCTTCTGATGAAATAATTTTCCAACAATACACCGGACTTACTGACCGGAACGGTCAGGAGATTTATGAGGGAGATTACCTTTGGTCTACTTGGTCTATAGGTTCTCATGGGGGTTTTGTAATGTTTGAAGAGGGTCGTTTTTTTATTAACGTATTCGGAAAAATGACCATTCGTAAAAGCGACGAAATTATGGGAAATATCTTTGAGGGAGTTGATAAATGAGAAATGGTCAGGATTTAATTAAGGTAATGCAAAAAAAGTTTGGCCGACATATATGGTGTACTGATTATTTAATTAAGTTCTTACATGAAAGACATACGGGTAGGACTATCATCACAACAGACCCTAAAGAAAATGAACAGTGTATTGAGTTGAGTGGAAAATTTTCTATCGCAGAGTTAGATGCTTTGGTAATTGCTCAAGTTAATGAGCGTGAGGGAGTTGACGAATGAATGATACCTTCTATATACTTGAGAAGTATAATCCTTTCCATAAGAAATGGGAATTCCTTAATAACAGGTATCAAACACTGGAAGAGGCTCAGGGTGTTGTAGAGAAGCACACCGGAGATCATAAACTAAGGATCATAAAGCTAGCATTGTTATCCATCATTGAAGAGAAACCTCACCTATGAAGAGTGAACCTGAACATTGTCCAGATCATTTTGAGAAGGATTTTTGCGAGTGCATAAAAGCTGCAAATGAAAGACGGAGATACTTTAAAGTTAAACGTATCCATTTTGGTAAATATAAAGGGACTGCACTTCATCACTTAACCAATGATTATATATTGTGGCTGTTGACTCAGGATTGGTTAGATAAAAAAACTAGAAAAGATTTATCTGATGTTATCACACATAGAGACAGTCTGAAGGGAAGGAGGAATAATTGTGAAAAACGAAGTTGAATTGATTGGACACTACGGAGGCGACAAAGCTCATGCACTTTCAGCTTGGACTTCTACTTCCAGAGAATTTACTGAAGACAAGGAAAAACGCATAGGTAGGCTCCTTACTATGTTGGCTGAAGCGGGACATCATACTCCGTTTGAGAAATCTTCTATACATTTCTTAGTAACTACGGATATTGCCTCACACATTCAGCTTATTAAACATAGAGTAGGTGTAAGTGTTAATGCTGAATCTGCTCGTTATAAAGAACTACAGGAAGATAAGTATTACCTACCGGAAGATTGGGATGGTATCCGAATTTCAGATAATGGAGAGGCTTTAAATACACCATCTGACGACTGGCATCAAAGACTGGCAGAATACACAGAAGAAGGTAATAGATTATATCATGCTTGCTTGGCAGACCTTGAACCAGTCATAGGACGCAAACGAGCAAAAGAGTCAGCACGATTCTTTAAAACATACAACAGTCAAATTACTGCTGATGTGATGTTCAACTGGAGGTCGTTTGCACATTTCTTAAATCTTCGAAATAAACCTGATGCTCAACTTGAAATTCGTGAGATCGCTGCTACAATGTTAGAGCAGGTAAAAAATATAGAAGGTAATCCATTTAAATTAACACTGGAGGCATTTGGGTTATGAGTGATTATCGTCAAACAGCACTAGATTCTTTGTATCATCAGGCAGTTACCGACAAGGTAAAGGCAGAAACGAGTTTACATATGCTACTGGATCATCCGGCGGGTATTGGTGATCATAGCACAGGAGACCTACACGATAATTTGAATGAAGCACTATCTAATTTAGCGGATGCTGAAGATAGGTTAGGGGCACTTAAAAGATTTAGAGTAGATGAGCTACCTCCCATAGGGAGCTATTAACAAAGGGACTCTCGATATGGACTCCGAAGAGAGATATATTCTCTGTCAATTGATTAGATCTATGCCCCCTTGGCATATTGAATCTAAATGGAATAGATGTGACTGCGGTGTTCTTCTGACAGGTGAAGATGCCGTTTTCTGGGGTGAGTGCGAGACATGTCGCAATCCGGCAAACACGAGATCAAATGTTGTCGGAAAGTTTACTGGTCAGGACAAATCTGATTGGGAATATCACGGCGGTCGTTTTTATTCTGCAGAATGGTAGAACGGAATTTACCGATTTGTATTACGGAGATAGAATGTATTGTATAGGCAACTGTTATTGCTGGGCGTTAATTCTTAAATTGTTTCATGGTGGTGAAGTGTTTACTTTAGGGTCAGAAGTTGGTGCTAAGGGTAGAGAAGTGGAACACTACATGCTAAAGGATAGGAATGGTAGAGTGAGACATTTCAAAAGAGTGTTCGATTTTCTGCCTGAACCCTTGTGCTACTTCTGTTTTGTTGGTAAGATTGAAAAATCTGGCAAGGATAGTCCATATCCCTGTGTTCGACAGCCTAATCATAGAGGGTGATTAAAATGATTGACCCCAAAACAGTCACTAATTACAATCGTAGTGAAGCTGAATTACAAGAGTGGTTGCTCTACTGTATTTGTGTGGCAGGTAAAAAGAGTGAAATCGAAACCCGTAAGCTGGATAGTTTTTTGCGAGACCAGGCGTTACCTAAAGCTTCATGGAGATTTGGGACGCACCTTAAGCCATTTGATTTAATTCGCACACTATTAAATAGCGACAAGCTGTTGCGTCAACTTGAAAAGCATAGAATCGCTCCGTATAAACAACGGTATAATAGTTTTGTAGATGCTGTACGGTTATTGCCTGATGATTTATCACAGGTTACAATAGATGATTTACAATCTGTACGAGGTATCGGCACAAAGACATCACGGTTCTTCCTGACTCATTCTAGAGAAGATTGTGATGAGCCTATTCTGGATACTCATATTTTGAGATTCCTCCATGATATGGGTAACGATGTACCGTTAGCAACTCCACAGAACCCAGCGAAGTACGCACGTATTGCCGAAGTCTTCAAGATTTATGCATGGTCTGTTAATAAGAGTGTTGCCGATTTAGATTTAGAGATTTGGACTAAGTATTCTGCTACCACTTAAGAAAGATTGAAGATGAGTAAGACAATCAATTACGATTTCGAGATAACGAACTTTGTCACAGCGAAAGCCCCTTACGGAACCAATCCCGACACACTGGTTGATCAAGCTATGGAGATGCTATTGGCACAAATAAATAATAACGAAATAGAATTCCATTGCAAGAATACATTTGACAACGATACGGGTGAATATGAACCAATTCCTGAAGAATGGTATGATAGGAGGAATTAATAATGGTTGACTATAATAAAATCATTAAAGTATTAGAAGAAGTCGCCGAGATGGAAATAAATCTTGCTAGTAAAGCAGGACGAGAATTTTTAGCACAAAAGATTATGGGTGCCATTGACACTCGTGAATGATCCCGAAAAAGTTAAAGATGTATTAGTAGAATGCGTAGTAGTAATCTGTATTATTGCGGCGATTCATATAATATTCTTTGCTAAGTACGATGAATAAGGAGTTAATAATGTGGCTTGATCATATTAAATATGGAGAAGTGTGTGACGCAGTATCTCGTGATATGAATGAGGGATTCTGTATTAATCCAAAATGTGGTGATCAGACCCTCGGTGTAGAACCGGATGCTACTGATCGTAGATGTTTAGCTTGTGGGGAATTTACCCTTTGTGGAGCAGAAACTGTTTTATCGATGTTGGAGGGAAATACTAAAAAATGAATGTAGAATTGTGGGGAATTATTGGTGTCGTGTTTGCTGCATGTTCTGTTATTGGTAATGATGCCGTACAGACATTGGGAACTTTTATAGCCTCTAATAAAAAATTTAGTTGGTGGAAACAATGGGTATTCGCATCCGTTATTTTGTTAGCTACTGTTTCGTATGGATGGCACATTAATAATGGTGATATTTCTTTTGGTAGATTAGCAAAAATACCCCATATAGAAATTCAATGGTATCATGCACTCGCACCCGCTATATTATTAGTCTTAACAAGATTGGGCATCCCTGTATCTACAACGTTTTTAGTTTTATCAGCCTTTGCTGATAGCATTGTTTTTCAAAAGATGTTAACTAAAAGTGCATTGGGTTATGCTATTGCTGCTGTAGTGGCTTATATGATATGGATTGTAATGTCTCGTTTTTTAAATGAGAAGAATAAGGTCAATCCTAAGCATGAAAGAGTATGGAGAATTGGACAATGGTGTACGACAGGATTTCTATGGTATACATGGCTTAGTCATGACTTAGCTAATATTGCAGTATTTCTTCCCAGATCTCTACCTATAGAGATGTTGATTTGTATGTTGGTGTTGCTGGTATCAATTTTAGCCTTGATCTTTTGGGAGAGAGGTGGTAAGATTCAGCAAATTGTAATCGAGAAAACATCTACAGAATATGTTAGATCAGCTACCATTATTGATGGTGTTTATGCTATCATCCTGCTATACTTTAAACAGATGAATAGTATTCCAATGAGTACAACATGGGTCTTCGTGGGCCTATTATGCGGCAGGGAATTAGCCATTGCTACAACTCTTGATAAGAAGATCAAAAGAGTCTGGCCCATTGTCATGAAGGACTTCTTCAAGATTATGTTAGGTTTGGCGGTCTCTGTTGTTATTGTGCTATGTATTCATGGTATGAGATAAATGAAAATTTTAGTAGCATGTGAAATGTCTGGGGTTGTCACACGAGCGTTTCGTGATCGAGGTCATGAAGCTTACTCGTGTGACATCCTCGCAACATTGGGCAACCCAGCTTGGCACATACAGCGTAACGTTAAAGAGGTGCTGGAGGAGAATGATGTATACCTGTGGGATATGCTAATTGGTTTTCCTCCATGTACATATCTTTGTAATAGTGGGGTGAGATGGTTGTACAATAAAGATAAGACTCTGAATGAGTCACGCTGGAAAAATATGCGTGAAGGAGCAGAGTTTTTCCGGTTTCTATTTAACAGCGAAATTCCGAAAATCTGTATTGAAAATCCCGTGATGCATCGATATGCTAAGGAAATTATTGGAGAAACCTTTACTCATTCCATACAACCTTGGCAGTTCGGACACGGTTATTGCAAAAGAACGTGTCTTTGGCTTAAAGGATTACCTGAACTAATGCCATCGAACATTGTGTACGGCAGGGATCAGTTAATTCATATGATGCCACCGTCTAAAGACAGAGCTATTAAACGCTCTCTAACTCCAGCAGGTTTGGCAGAAGCTATGGCTGATCAATGGGGTTAAACTTCTTTTAAATGTGTATAATATATAGCCGGTTTTTAATTTCTATGCACTTACGAGGAGATTATAATGCCGCTAAAATATTTATTTTACACCATTGTAACATTACACATCTTAGTGGTTATTGGTAATATATCAGCTTTTTTTATTACTCCATTTTTAGCTCCATGGTACGAAGCGTTGCCAATCTGTTCATTCATTCTACTGATTAGTTTTAGCCAAGAGTTAAAATGTCCACTAACGAGGTTGGAAAATTCCATTAGGGTAAAAATTGGAAAGAAGAGGATTGGTGGATTTGTTGGTCATTATTTCGTCAGGCCAATAAGAAATTATCTCAAAAAGAAAGATCCAGAGTGTTTGCGGTTCCATGGGCAATTCTCTGCCAATTTCCCTGATAAACCTGTAAAGAACAAGCGGATATATCAATATGCCATAGATATTTTCACAAAATTTGCGAAATTCCAAAAAAAAACTTCTTGACATCCCACGAGAACTTGGTAGACTGATAGTCAGTTACTAACAACCTCTAAAGAAAGATCATTATGGGTAACACCCGCAGGAAAATAAAAAGAGGCAATAAGGTATGCACTAAATGCGGTGGTGACAATGGGTGCCGTGCTTTTAACTGTAAGCATTGCGATCACCCATTTAAGATGAAAAAACTTCGTAAGCGTCCTAGATTGCAGAAGAACTTTGACTGGACAGAATTGAACAAAGGAGATGTTGTCCGTGTGGTAGGTGGGTCTGGTCCATACTACAAACACAGAAATGGTGACAAAGAATACTTGACCGACCGAGGTATCTACTATATAGTAGAAATATGTGCCGAAGGACTGTCTGTCCAATCTCATAAGGGTGGTGGTAGAGAGTTTCTCTACATGGGACCAGTATCTAAATCTCAATGGTGTACGAATCTGTATCGTTCACCTCACAAATTGTTACTCAAGACCAGAAGTTGAAAGTTGATCACATGAAGACTGAAGACCAGAAGATTATTGAGAACATTGCTCGTGTTTTCCAGTGTGCAGATGTTAATGATCTTAACGATGTAGAAACAGATATCGTTATGATCCTGACAGAGGCTGGATATATAGGCATGGACAAGGTTTGTACAGAAGATGGTGACTATATGTACAGTGAACTGTATGTGACTCCAGACGAATAGGAGGCAATAATGCCACAACCCAAACGGGCTAAAGAAACTGAAAAAGAATATATTTCTAGATGCATGTCGGATGACAAAATGGCATCAGAATATCCCGATAGCGATCAAAGATTTGCTATATGTAAAAGTAAAGCGTCTGAGACTATTTTCAACGAAACGGTAAAAATTGTCGAAGATGGGCTAGGACTCCGTGGTAAATGGATTGGTAA
>Ga0114906_1001296_pt1 | contig 13208 bp, 11 predicted proteins | sample MalvirDeepMed_M9_FD_89687 | JGI IMG/M metagenome (GOLD analysis project Ga0114906, IMG submission 89687) | Marine viral communities from the Global Malaspina Expedition - Malaspina viral metaG DeepMed_M9 | ecosystem: Environmental > Aquatic > Marine > Oceanic | place: Mediterranean Sea...
GTAGCTTGTAGCTTGTAGCTTGTAGCTTGTAGCTTGTAGCTTGTAGCTTGTAGCTTGTAGCTTGTAGCTTGTAGCTTGTAGCTTGTAGCTTGTAGCTTGTAGCTAGTACTCCATCCGTACCGCGTCTTCCCCGAACTGCACCCGGAGTTCCTCCACCAGTGACTCGTGGGGACTAATCTTCCAGGCATCCCCCATCCAGAAGCTGGCGGCGGCAACCGGGTGATCCAGATCCAGCAATACCGGGGTATTACCGCCCTGATACGGCGCCAGGGTCTGTTGCAGTCGCTGGGGTAGCGCTTCGCTGACCGGCACGGCCACGCGCAGACGGCGGGCGAAGGTTTCCCGGGCCTGACGCATGTCCATGATCTCATCGGCTATCAGATTGAAGCCGCCAGTGTAGTCGTCATTCCGCACGCCTCCCTTGAAGATCAGGAGCGCATCCTTTTGCACAAGGTCGCCATATTCTGCAAATGTCTTGCCGAACACCGACACCTCGACCCGACCGGTCTTGTCGTCAAGGGTCACAAACGCCATACGCTCGCCACTGCGCTTGCTGCGGGTGATGCGTAGCGCCACCACCAACCCCGCCACCGTAGCGGCCTCACCCTTGGCCGTGGGTTGCAGCGAGTTCAACCGGGCGGAGACGAACTGGCGGACTTCACTCTCGTATTGATCAATGGGGTGACCGGTAAGGAACAGGCCCAGGGTGTCCCGCTCGCCATTAAGGCGGGTGTCATCGTTCCAGGCCCGGGCCGGCTTCCACTCCACGGCGGTAGCCGGACTCTCATCCACAGCACCGAACATATCCATGATGCCGGCCGCTTCGTTGCGGGCATCCTGGTCGGCGGCGGCAATGGCATCCGGCAACGTGGCCAGCAAGGTGGCCCGGTCGTGGAAGCTTGCGTTCGGGCCCAGCTTGTCCAGCACCCCGGCCCGTACCATGGCTTCCAGGGAGCGGCGGTTGATCTTTTTCAGGTCGATGCGACGGCAGAAGTCGAACAGATCCTTGAAGCCGCCACCGTCAGCACGGGCGGACACGATGGCCTCAATCGGGCCCTCGCCCAAGCCCTTGATGGCACCCAGCCCATAAACGATGTCGCCTTCCGGATTCACCGTGAAGCGGTAACCGCAGGAGTTCACATCCGGCGGCAACACCTGCAAGCCCATGGTCTTGCACTCGTCGATGAAGGTCACCACCTTGTCGGTGTTCTGCATATCCGCCGAGATGGTGGCGGCCATGAATTCCGCCGGATAATGGGCCTTCAGCCAGGCGGTCTGGTACGCCACCAGCGCATAGGCCGCCGAGTGGGACTTGTTGAAACCGTAGCCGGCGAATTTTTCCACCAGGTCGAAGATTTTCATGGCCAGGTCCGGGTCGACCCCCTTGCCCTTGGCTCCCTCTTCGAAGATGGCGCGCTGTTTGGCCATTTCTTCCGGTTTCTTCTTGCCCATGGCCCGGCGCAGCATGTCCGCCCCACCCAGGGTGTAGCCGGCCAGTTCCTGGGCAATCTGCATCACCTGTTCCTGATACAGGATGACCCCGTAGGAGGGTTTGAGAATCGGCTCCAGCCATTCATGCTGGTATTGTGGATCCGGGTAGGCCAGCGGTTCGCGGCCGTGTTTACGGTTGACGAAGTTGTCCACCATGCCGGATTCCAGTGGCCCCGGACGATACAGGGCCACCAGGGCGATAATGTCTTCAAAGACGTCGGGCTTGAGCTTCTTGATCAGCTCCTTCATGCCCTGACTTTCCAGCTGGAATACCGCGGTGGTATCCCCTTTCTTGAGCAGGTCGAAGCTGGGCACATCATCCAGCGGGATATGGTCGATATCGAGATCGTCCAGTCCTTCCCGGTGACGCTTCACATTGGCGGCTTTCACTGCCCAGTCGATGATGGTGAGGGTCTTCAGGCCGAGAAAATCGAACTTCACCAGCCCGGCGGATTCCACATCATCCTTGTCGTACTGGGTCACCAGGTTGGTGCCGTCTTCTTCGCAATACAGCGGCGCGAAATCCGTCAGCTTGCCCGGCGCGATCACCACCCCCCCGGCATGCTTGCCCACGTTCCGGGTCAGGCCTTCCAGCTTGAGGGCCATCTCCCAGATTTCGTTGGCGGACTCCCGGTCAGAGTTCTCGTCACTCTCCAGGAACTCGCGCAGGTTTCTTCCTGTTCATAGGCCTTTTCCAGGGTCATCCCCGGGGTAGGCGGGATCATCTTGGAAAGCCGGTCCGCCAGACCATAGGGTTTGCCCTGCACCCGGGCCACGTCGCGTACCACCGCCTTGGCAGCCATGGTGCCGAAAGTAATGATCTGGCTGACCGCATCGCGACCGTACTTGTCGGCCACGTAGTTGATCACCCGGTCACGCTTCTCCATGCAGAAATCCACATCGAAGTCAGGCATGGATACCCGTTCCGGGTTCAGGAAACGTTCGAACAGCAGGTCGTAGCCAATGGGATCCAGATCGGTAATCTTGAGGGCATAGGCCACCAGGGAACCGGCACCGGAGCCCCGCCCCGGCCCCACCGGCACTTCGTTATCCTTGCCCCACTGAATGAAGTCGGCAACGATCAGAAAGTAGCCGGGAAATCCCATCTGGTTGATGATATCCAGCTCGAATTTGAGCCGGTCATCATACTCTTTGCGCTTTTCCGCATACTCCGGGTCATTCTTGTCCAGTAATACCTGGAGCCGTTCTTCCAGCCCGTCCCGGGACAGCTTCTCGAAATACTGTTCGATGGTCATGCCGTCCGGAATAGGAAAATCCGGCAGGAAGTTCTCGCCCAGGCGAATATCCAGGGTGCAGCGGCGGGCGATCTCGACGGTGTTCTCCAACGCCTCCGGCAGATCGGAAAACAGCGCCACCATTTCGTCTTCGGATTTCAGGTACTGCTCTTCGGAGTATTTCTTGGGACGACGAGGATCATCCAGGGTATTGCCGTCGTGGATACAGACCCTTGCCTCGTGGGCCTCGAAATCCTCACGGCGAATAAACCGCACATCGTTGCTGGCCACCACCGGCATCCCCAGTTCCGACGCCAGGGCGACGGTGGCATGCAGACAATCTTCGTCCCCCGGACGGGAGGTGCGCTGGACTTCCAGGTAGACACGATCACCGTAAATGGACTGCAGCCAGCTCGCCTGCTGACGGGCAAGATCGGTTTTTTCGGCCAGCAACAGCTGCCCCACTTCGCCCTGGCTGGCGGCAGACAGCACAATCAGGCCGTCATGAAGCTCTTCCAGCCACTCGGCTTTGACCAGCGCCCTGCCCCGGTCCTGGTTGGTCTGCCAGGCGCGGCTGATCAGCAAGGTGAGATTCTGGTAGCCCTGCTCATTCTGAACCAGAAAAGACAGCTTGGCCGGCTCGTCGATATGCGTGCTTTCCACCCACAGATCCGCCCCCATCAGCGGCTTGACGCCCGCCTTCATGGCGGCGGAGTAGAACTTGATCATGGCAAACAGGTTGGAGTCGTCTGTCACCGCCACCGCCGGGATGGACTGGCTGGCACAGGTCTTGATCAGTTCCTTGACCCGCACCACCCCGTCCACCAGGGAATAATCGGTGTGCAGGCGCAGGTGGACAAAACGGGGGTCACTCAATGGGGTGTTCCTCAGTCTTTCTGTATTCGTGTTATGCGCCGATACGCCCGCGGCTTGCGTCAGGCATCGGTCCCGAGAATTCTTGCTACGGGGCCGAAAGAGCGGCGATGCTGATCCAGGGCGCCATGCTGCGACAGTGCCGCAAGGTGAACCTTGGTCGGGTAGCCCTTGTGGCGGTCAAAGCCATATTGGGGGTGCAAGGCATGAAGCTGCTGCATTTCCCGGTCCCGGGCCACCTTGGCCAGAATGGAGGCCGCAGAAATGGCCGGCACCCGGCCATCCCCCTTCACCACCGCCTCTGCCGGACAGGCAAAGTCGGGGACGCGATTACCGTCCACCAGCACGCCGTGCACGTCAAGAGGCAAGGCGGCTACCGCGCGCTGCATGGCCAGCAAGGTAGCATGGAAAATATTGAGCTCGTCGATTTCTTCCGGCTCGGCCCGCCCGAGGGACCAGGCCAAAGCATGAGATTTTATCTCAACTTCCAGCTGCAATCGTTTCTTTTCACTGATTTTTTTGGAGTCTGCAAGACCGGGAATCGGGCGCTGCGGGTCCAGCACCACCGCGGCGGTGACCACCGCACCCACCAGCGGGCCGCGGCCAACTTCATCTACCCCGGCGACCCGCATCCCCGGCTGCCAGCGGAACACTGACGGGATAAAGGGTTCAGCCAGGGCGTACTCGGAAAACGGATCCATCAGCGCCGCTCCAGCAGCTGACTCACAGCGTCCGCGGCCTTTTCACTGGCGCCACCACGCAACTGTTCATGGACCGCCCGGAAACGGGACTTGAGGGCCGCGGCCTGATCCGGGTGATCAAACCAGTGATTGACCGATTCCACGATGGCATCGGTGGTGAGGCCATCCTGAATCAGCTCCGGGACCAGCTGTTCCCGGCAGAGCAGGTTCGGTAGCGAGACAAATTCACTTTTCACCAGACGGCTGGCAATGGCATAGGTCACCTTCCCCACCCGATAGCCCACCACCATGGGCTTGCCAACCAGCAAGCCTTCCAGGGTGGCCGTGCCGGACGCCATCAGAATCACGTCTGCCGCCGCCATTACCGTGCGGCTTTGTCCGTCCACCACGGTAACCGGCAAATCCGCTGTCGACGCCAGCAACGTCTGAATCTGTTCACGGCGGGCCGCGTTGGCAGCGGGGATCACGAAGTGCAACTGCGGACGCTGAGCGTGCAGGGCCACCATGGCATCCAGGAACGCCGGCATCAGTTGCCCCACTTCCCCGCCCCGACTGCCAGGCAGAACCGCCAGGATATCCCCCTTGTCCGTCAGCCCCAGTTCGGCCCGGGCTGCAGGGGTATCGGTTTCCAGCGGTACCCGATCGGCCAGCGGGTGACCCACAAAGGCCACGGGCACCTGGTGCTGCTCATAAAAGCGAGCTTCGAAAGGCAGCAGACACAGCATCAGGTCGATGCTGTGCTTGATTCCCTTGATCCGACCCTGGCGCCAGGCCCACACCGAGGGGCTCACATAGTGGACCGTTTTCAGACCCTGGTCATGAAGGCGACGGGCAATGGGCAGGGTAAAATCCGGAGAATCGATCCCGATCACCACATCCGGCTGCTGTTCAAGCAGAAAGCCAACCAGCTGCTTGCGAAGACGCAGCAGCTCCGGCAAATGGGATATCACCTCGGTGATACCCATCACGGAGAGTTTTTCCATGGGGAACAGACTGGACAGGCCCGCAGCGGTCATTTCCTCGCCGCCCACCCCGATAAAACGGGCATCCGGGTAACGCGCCTGCAGCGACTGCATCAAGCCGGCACCAAGAATATCGCCGGAGGCTTCTCCGGCGATCAGGGCAATCCTTGGAGCGTCCTTGTGCGAGCTCATCTAGCGGGTAATACCGCGCTCGGACGCCTTGAGGGAGTCGATCAGGATCTGCAGTTCGGGGGAAGCTTCCATGGCCTCCATTTCCGCGATCGCTTGCTCCTGGGTCAGACCCTGCCGATACAGTACCTTGTACGCCGTGCGCAGGGAGGCGATGGTCTCCTTCGACCAGCCACGGCGCTTCATTCCCTCGAAATTCATGCTCCGGGCATGGGCCGGGTTCCCGGAGACCATGACGTAGGCCGGAATATCCTTGATCACAAAGGAGCAGCCGGACGTCATCGCATAGGAGCCAATCTTGCAGAACTGATGGACCCCGGTCATGCCTCCCAGAATCACCCCGTTACCAACCTGGGCATGGCCAGCGATCGAGGCGTTATTGGCAAAGATGCAGTCGTCACCCACGATGCAGTCATGGGCCACGTGCACATAGGCCATCAGCAGATTACGGCTGCCGATTTTGGTCAGGGAATTGTCCTGGATCGTGCCGCGATGGATGGTCACGGATTCACGGATCACATTGTCATCGCCGATTTCCAGCCGGGTCGGCTCACCCTTGTACTTCTTGTCCTGGCACTCCTCGCCCACGGACGCGAACTGGAAGATGCGATTGTTCTTGCCGATGGTGGTCGGTCCCTTGATGACCACATGAGACTCAATGACGGTACCAGCACCAATTTTCACATCGGGGCCGATGACCGTGAAGGGGCCGACCTGCACGTCCTCTGCAAGCTCCGCGGCCGGATCGATAAGGGCGGTCGGATGTATCATGAAAGTTTCGCTTTATTCTGCTGTGAATACGGGAAGTATACGTCAAACCCGTGCGGGAATATGCCGCCCGACTCAGACCTTCTGTTCAGCTACCAGCATCTCGGCGCTGGCGACAATCTTGCCGTCGACCTTGGCCTCGCAGGCAAACTTGAGGATATTGCGTTTGGTCATGATGAACTCGGCACTGAGGTGCAGAGTATCACCCGGCACCACCCGGCGCTTGAAGCGTGCACGGTCCGTGCCCACCAACAAATAGATGTAGCCATCACCGGGCTTCTTGTTTTCGGTAACGAACCCCAGAATACCGGCAGCCTGGGCCATGGCTTCAATGATCAGCACACCCGGCATGATGGGTTCGTGGGGGAAGTGGCCATTAAAGAAAGGCTCGTTAATGGTCACGTTCTTGATCGCTTCAATGCGCTTGCCTGGCTCCACGTCGAGAACCCGGTCAACCAACAAAAAAGGGTAACGATGCGGCAGGTATTCCCTGACCGCCTGAATATCCATCATCATGTGTTCCACACAGGCAAGTGCCGCAATACGCGGCCGTTAATCGCTTGAACGTTCCAGTTTGCGCACACGGCGGGCCAGATCATCAAGGTTCCGGAAGCGAGCCACGTTCCGACGATAGCGGCTCTGGGTATCCACAGGCAACGCAGAACCGTAGGTACCCGGTTCGGTGATGGAGCTGGAAACCAGTGACATGGCGAGAATCTGCACCTTGTCACATACCTCGATATGTCCGGCAATGCCGGCGGCTCCGCCAATCAGGCAGTAAGCACCGATTTTCGCTGAACCGGCAATGCCGGCTTTGCCGGCGATAGCGGTATGATTGCCGATTACCACGTTGTGAGCGACCTGGATCTGATTATCCAGAATCACCCCATCGCCGATCACGGTATCTTCAATGGCACCCCGATCCACGGTTGTCCCGGCGCCGATTTCCACATCGGCACCGATGACGACTCCGCCGACCTGGTGCAGCTTGGTCCAGCCACCGCCATTGAAGGCGAAACCGAACCCATCGCCACCAATTACACAATTGGCGTGTATGATAGTGCGCGGTCCCAGTGTGACACCATGGTAAATTGTAACATTTGGCCAGATTCTGCACTGGTCACCGATCTGAGAACCGGCACCTATCACGGAATTGGCCATAATCACGGCCCCCTCGCCCACCGTCACGCCGGCATCGATCACTGCATTCGGGCCAATCGAGGCGGAAGCGGCAATCGTTGCCTGATCGTCGACCACGGCAGAGGGATGAATCCCAGGCGTTGCCACGGGTGCGGTTTCAAAAAAGGCGCTGGCCCGGGCAAATGACAAGTAGGGATCTTTCACGATCAGCGCAGCCACCGGGCAGAATTCCCGCTGGGATTCAGGAATCAGCACTGCGGCAGCCCGGGTCTGCTCCAGAAAACTGCGATAACGGGGGTTGGCCAGAAACGTCAGCTGGCTGCCCGTGGCAGATTGTATTGTTCCCAGACCATCAACCTGCTGGTCGGGGTCCCCGACCAGCTCCGCATCCAGCTGGCTGGCCAATTCGCGCAGAGTCAGCATCACTTCATCTTGTTCAGTTGCTTGGTCACCGCTTCGGTGATGTCCAGGTCCGGTTTGGTGTAGATCACAGCCTGGGCACTGACAACCAGGTCCAGATTCTCTTTCTTGGCGACCTCGGCCACGGCGCTTTGCAGTTTGGGTTCCATTTCCTGCAGCAGTTCACGCTGGGCATCGTTGGCACGCTTTTGCAGTTTGCGCTGCAGGCTCTGGATTTCGATCATTTTCTGCTGACCTTCGGTCTGCATCTGCTCCTGCTGCTCGGAAGACATGGTCATGCCTTCTTTCTGGATTTTTTCCTGCATCTTGCCCACTTCCTGGCGCAGGCTGTTAAGACGCTGTTCATCGGCGCCCAGCTCTTTTTCCAGTGCGCTCATGCGTGCTTTCACATTATCGGCAGCTTGCAGCGCACCGATGGGATCAATCACACCCACACGGCTTTCAGCCATGGCAAGCGCGGGCAGCATCACAACAAAAGCAACAATCCATTTTTTCATCATTATTAAACTCCTAAAAAGTCTGTCCCAGAGAAAATTGGAAAACTTCCGTGTCATCGCCAGTCTGGTCATTCAATGCCTTGGCGAGGTTGAAACTGAGCGGGCCGATTGCTGTCAGCCAGGTCAGGCCCACCCCCACGGAAGTACGCAAGTCAGTGACATCGAAATCGGCCACAATATCACTACGTTCGGTTTCAAACACGTTGCCCGCATCGGCAAACAGGAAGGTTCGCACGCTTCGGGATTCCGGCGCAAACGGCGTCGGGAAAATCAGCTCCAGGCTGGCCTCGGTGAGCAGGTTGCCACCGATCGGGTCCGGATCCGGATCACGGGTACCATTGAGGAAGAACGCCAGACCTTCTGAGCGAGGCCCCAGAGAGCGGGATTCATAACCCCTTACCGAACCAATACCGCCGGAGTAATAGTTCTCGAAGAAGGGCAATACGGCATCATCGCCATAGCCGTCCCCATAGGCCACATCCGCCCGGGTCCGCAATGTCCATCGCTGGGTAATCGGGAAGTATTTCTGACCGTTCCAGTTCAGCTTGTAGAACCCGTAGTCAGAACCCGGGACCGCAACTTCCAGCCCCACGCTGCTGGACCAGCCCCGGTCCGGCAACACACCCCGGTTTAGCGTGCTGGTCTGCAAGGAAGCATTGAACTTGTATTCGTTGAACTCGGTACCTTCCTTCTCCAGGAAGTTGAAGATATCAACGGCGACAAAATCCCCGGTGGTGATATCGGTCCTCTCGTAGGTACCACCGAAACTCAGCCGTGAATATTCGGAAATCGGATAACCGAATGTCACTGACCCACCCAGACGGTCCGCCGCATAGGACGCCACCGTGGTCTCATCGAAATCAATTTCCGAATAGAACAAGCTGAAGCCGCGACTCACCCCGTCCAGCGTGTAGTAAGGGTTGTAGTGGGAAAAGCTGTAGGAATCACGGATATCAGAGCGGCTGAGCGCAAATGACACCCGGTTGCCGGAGCCACGCCAGTTATTCTGGGTCACGTTGGCACCAAAGATAAAGCCGGATGCATCCGAAAAGCCCACATTGGCCCCGATGGAACCGGAGGGCTGCTCTTCCACCTTGTACTCCACATCCACCAGGTCTTCGGAATTCGGTACCCGGGGCGTGTCGGCTTCCACCACACTGAAGTACCCCAGACGCTGCAGACGCTGGCGGGACAGATCCACCAGGGAGGTGTTGGCCGGCGCTTGTTCAAACTGACGCAACTCCCGGCGAAGCACTTCATCATCGGTTTTTGCATTGCCACTGAAATTGATGCGGCGCACGTAAACCTTGCGACCCGGCTCCACATAAAAGGTCACGTCGACGGTATTGTCTTCATCATTGGCGTTGTGATCGCGGCCGTTGACCTCGGCAAAGGTATAACCCTCGTTACCAAGACGACGTTTGAGCAGGTCATTGGTATAGGTGACCAGCTGCTGACTGAACACCTGCCCTTTTTTGACGATCAGTAGCGGCTCGAGTTGCTCCTCGGCCACCACCAGATCCCCGGCCAGTTTCACTTCATTCACCGTGTACTGTTCACCCTCCGCCACATTGACGGTGATAAAGACACTGCGGCGATCCGGTGTCACCGACACCTGCGTGGACTCGATGGAAAAGTTGATATAACCGCGATCAAGGTAATAGGAACGCAAACGCTCCAGGTCGCCGCTCAGTTTCTGCCGGGAATATTTGTCATCCCCCTTGATGAACGACCAGAAGCCCGTGGAGTTCAGTTCGAAATCCTTGAGCAGTTCCTCATCATCGAACAGGTCGTTACCAACGATATTGATATCGCGGATGCGGGCGGCCTTCCCTTCATAAATCTCGATCTTGAGGGCCACACGGTTACGCGGCAAGGGCACGGATTCGGTCTTGATGTCGGCCCCGTAACGCCCCTGACTCACATACTGACGTTCCAGCTCCCCGGCAATGGCCTGCAAGGTAGAGCGCTGGAACACCTCACCTTCGACCAATCCCGCCTCGGTCAAGCCCTTGCGAAGGTTTTCCTCATCGATGGATTTGTTACCGGACAGATCAATACGGGCAATGCTGGGCCTTTCCGCCACGACCACGACCAGATCATCGCCATCCCGCCCCAACTGAACATCCTCGAAATTGCCGGTGGCAAACAGGCGTTGTACCGCATCCACAATCTGGTCGCGGTCCACGGTATCCCCCGCCTGAATGGGCAATTCCGCATAGACCCGTTCTACCGGCAGACGTTGCAGCCCTTCCACGCGCACATCGTGCACCTTGAACGGCAACAGGGATTCCGCGTTCGCCCAGGGAATCAGACACAGGCAGGCTACCGCCAGAAGGCCTTTCAGCAGGCGGTTTAGTTTGTCCCCAAATCTCATGAAAACTGCTTCACCAAGTCGTTGTAAATGGCCAGTAGCATAAAGCTGACAACAAACATCAGCCCTACTCCTTGTGCGGCCATAAGAAACCGCTCCGGTAAACTGCGACCGCGGATCATTTCAATGATTCCAAAGAAAATCCAGCCGCCATCCAGCATGGGTACCGGTAACAGATTGATAATGCCGAGAGTGATACTCAGATAAGCCAGCAATGCCAGAAAACTGGCAATCCCGTAGGAGGCGCTCTCCCCGGCCACCTGGGCAATGGTAATGGGACCACCCAGATTATCCAGGGACAGTTTGCCGGTGACCAGTTTCACCAGGCTGGCCCAAACGACCTCGCACTGCTCCGCAAAGCGTTCGGAAGCCGCCAGGATGGCACCAGCCGGGCCGAATTGCTGTTGATAGATGCCGCCCATGGCCACACCGATACGGCCAAAGGCCTGTTCCCCTTCCGTGACTGTTTCCGGAGTCACGGCAAAACGCCGCAGGGCACCGTCTCTCAACACGGTGATTTCCAGTGTCTCGCCCGCGGAGGCCATGATGGTTTCCTGCCAGCTCTGCCAGCCAGCCACCGGCTCACCATTGAGGGCAACCACCTGATCCTGTGCGCGCAAACCCGCCTGATCAGCCGCACTGCCCGCCACCACTTCACCGATCAATACCGCCTGGCTGATGCCCAGCGCATCCAGGGGGAGCTGTTCCAGGTCAGCCGACCAGGGGGTGGTATCCAGCTCGCGTACGGCGGTATCACCGGATGCGGTCTTCACCGTTACCGGCAGCTTTTCTTTCTCACCCAGGTGCAGAATCAGTTCGTTATAAAAGGGACGCCAGCCTTCTACCGCCGTTCCGCCCGCCTCTACAATCCGGTCTCCCGGCGCAAACCCAGCCTGCTCAGCCACCGTTCCCGGCGTTACCGGGCCTACGACCGCCTGCATACGACTTTGCCCGAAACTGACCATTAACAACCAGTAGATCAGCATGGCGAGGATAAAATTGAATACCGGGCCGGCAGCGTAGGTAACTACTCTCTGCCACGCAGGTTTGCTGGAAAATTCACCCGGGTCCCCGGCTGCGGTTTCGTCTTCGCGGGCATCCAGGGGCTTAACATAACCCCCCAGAGGAATGCCGCTGATCACCCATTCAGTCCCTTTCCTGTCCTCGAACCGAAACAGCTTGGGGCCAAAGCCCACGGAAAAAGTCAGCACCCGGACGCCGAAGGCTCGCATGGCCAGAAAGTGGCCCCATTCATGGAAAGCCACAATAATGACAATGGTGACGACAAAGGCCAGAATCGTCAGCATCCGCGCTCCTTGATCCACTGACAGGCGGCACTGCGTGCCTGTCGATCAATGTCCATTACCGATTCCACATCCTGACAGGCGGGAGCAGACTGGCTTTCCAGCGTGCGCGCCACCACGGCGGGAATCCCCATAAAATCCAGCCTGCCAGCCAGAAAGGCGGCAACGGCTTCCTCGTTGGCCGCATTCAATACCGCCGTGGCGGTTCCGCCTGCGCGCATGGCATCCCGGGCCAGCCCCAGGCAGGGAAAACGCTGCAAATCCGGCGCCTCGAAGTTCAGCCCCACCAGGGTGGAAAAATCCAGTCTCTGGGCACCGGACTCCACTCGCTCCGGCCAGGACAGACCACAGGCGATGGGGGTACGCATATCCGGCGTGCCCATTTGTGCCAGTACCGAACCGTCCCGGTAGGCCACCATGGAATGGACCACGCTCTGGGGGTGCACCACCACATCGACCATCTCCGGGGACACATCGAATAACCAGCAGGCTTCGATAAATTCCAGCCCCTTGTTCATCAAGGTGGCAGAATCCACCGAGATTTTCGGTCCCATATCCCAGTTAGGGTGTTTTACCGCCTGGGCCGGTGTCACTGCGGCAAGCTCGGCGGCACTGAATTCCCGGAACGGGCCTCCGGAAGCCGTCAGCAGCAGTCTCTCAACCCCCGCGTTAACCCCTTCCGCCGGAAGGCACTGGAAAATCGCATTGTGCTCGGAATCCAGTGGCAACAACGTAGCCCCGTGACGCTTCACCGCATCCATAAACAATGAACCGGTGACGACCAGGGCTTCCTTGTTGGCCAGCAATACTCGCTTGCCACTTTCCACCGCCGCCAGCGTGGGCCTGACCCCCGCCGCGCCAACGATGGCTGCCACCACGGTATCCGCATCCGGATGCGCGGCAAGATCCGCCAGGGACTGGGGGCCGGATCACACTTCCACTTGAGACCCGGCCTCGGCCAGATGGTTCCTCAGTGACGCTGCCGCCGCCGGATCCGACATGGCCGCAAAGCGCGGCCGGACCGCCAGGCAAAGCTCCGCCATCAGCTGCCAGCGGGAGCTTGCCGTAAGGGCGAATACCTCATAGCGCTCCGGATGCCGGGCCACCACGTCCAGCGTCTGCTGGCCAATGCTGCCGGTGGCACCAAGAACGGTCAGGCGTTGTCTGCCAGAGGGTGTCACAGACTGCCTCCAGGCAGGGAAAACCAGTTGAACCCGGCCAGGGCAATGGGCATCGCCGCCGTCACACTGTCAA
>Ga0114906_1001299_pt1 | contig 13190 bp, 4 predicted proteins | sample MalvirDeepMed_M9_FD_89687 | JGI IMG/M metagenome (GOLD analysis project Ga0114906, IMG submission 89687) | Marine viral communities from the Global Malaspina Expedition - Malaspina viral metaG DeepMed_M9 | ecosystem: Environmental > Aquatic > Marine > Oceanic | place: Mediterranean Sea...
ACGTGGGCATCTACTGATTATGCAAATTTTCAAGTTTATGCGATAAGAGATACCGAATTTTCAAAAAGATGTCAATTTGTGTTGACTGGAACAGCAGATTCCGTCATACCTACTCTCAGCAGTAGTTATTTTAATGCCGTCTTCGACGACACCCGATGGAATTTTTCTGTAGCAATAAAGCCAACAAAGTATCCCGAAGCGATGCTCCCAAGCGGCTCCAGTGGCTCGACATGGGATGTAGAATTTTATGGTGTAGAAAAGGTACTTGATACTATAAAAAACGAATTTTTTGTAACATCTTCAATCACCACAATGCAGGGTACCCGCTTCATGACAAATCCGAAAAGTGTTTATATTGGCGCGCACCGCACTAATTTTTCTGGAGGGTTGCTACAAAGTTCAGATGGAAACATCTCTTCAACCCGTGTATGGATGACTTATCTTCCAACCGGCGCAATAAAACAACACGCACAAGACGTAAAAAATTATGGCAGTCCAAACCCCTATAAGAGTGCATATTTGTACCAGACAACCATGACCGGAACCCGCGTACCAGAAATTCATACACTGGCTTTAAACTGGGAGTTTAGCACCCTCACCGCGTCAGATGCTAGCGGAGAATTTATTGGTCAAGACTTTTCTTCTGGGTCTACAAGCCTTCAAAACCGCTATAACTGGATTGGCAAGATTATAGGAAAACAATATTTACCAAAAGGATATGCATTCCCAACTAACTCTTCGAGTTCTATTAATAGAAAATATATTTATTCTGCCAAAAAGCAACTACCAGAAATGATTAATAGTTCAGATATGGTTAATGTTTTGGAAGATGACGACAAATTTTTTAATAAAGTTGACCTGGCGCGCCCCACGAATTATTATATGTATATTGAAAAAAGCATGTACCAGACCATATCTGAAGAAATGATAAAAATATTTTCATCGATTAAAGATTTTAATAATTTAATTGGGGAGCCAGTAAATAAGTATCGAGACAATTATAAACATATGGAAAAACTTCGTAGTCTATTCTTTGAGAGAGTTAGCAACACGGCTGATTTAGATAAATATATTGATTTTTATAAATGGGTTGATCAAACATTAGATTCACTTCTTGGTTATTTAGTGCCTGCCTCCGCCGACATCAGCGATCAATATGGTAGTAATATTCGGACGTTGGTGGAAAGCCACGTGTTGGAAAGAAATAAATATAAATGGCAGTATCCGACACTTGAAGACAAAACACCATCGGCGATTGAAGGACATGTGCTTGGAATTAATGAGCTTACTTATAATTGGAAATTTGGCCATAGCGGCAGCGATCAGGATAAGAAATGTCGCTGGTGGAAAGAAAGGGCAGAAAGAACAGATGCGTTGTCCAGCGGGGACACAAACGTTGACAACGATAAACAAACAATATTAGATTCAATCAATAATGAAACAAATGCTAGTGATTATACTTTATACGATAACGCGAACAGCGCAGCTTATTCTGGATCAACATATGCAATACGTCGCTTGGCAAAGCCGTATAAGTTTGATGTGCGCGACACCAGAGCAATAAAAGGCGGTATAAATTTTCATCCAAATAAAAAAGTTACTTATTATAAAGAATCTATGAAGCGATTTAATACGCTCTTAAATAATGAGAATATCATCATAACTGAATTATATAATTTGCCTAATTGCCCCACCAACCTTTCTGGCTCAAATAAAGTAATTAAATTTCCCATGGAAGCAAATAATTGGCGGGAGAATTCAAACAGCACAATTCCAAACAGCTTTTCCGACGCGCCCGGCAGCTTGCTAGCTCCTTTTAATATTGTTAGTTCTTCTGTCGGCCCACAGACAGGCCTGAACGACCTTAGATCTCTAGCCACTCTCACCAACATACATCATGATGTTTATGGTCCGGACTATGAACATCCAGCGCAGGGACTTTTTACTGAAAAGCACGTCGGTGGCAATCAACATAGACATCATTTGGTTAACACGGGAAGCGACCAACACTCAAATCGCCCGGAAGCTTTCTCTATCGACCAGGAAGGCGGCGCCTGGTCGAGCGATGGAGTCACTCTCGTTAGCCCATTACGATCTGCCGCCGATGGTACCACCTCCAATCCCGACGCAAATTTACCGCGCGCAGTTTTCTTTAGAGAACCAATGGCCAAGCGCCCTGTAAATATTAGAAATATTCAACAAGCAACAGGGTCTAGAATACTTGGTAACTATTCCAAAGATTATGAAATATTAATGACATCTGGACGCGCAATTAATAATCGTTATTTTGTTAAAAACGAAGGGGTATCTGGTAGCGCAACTGATATATTAGCTGTAAGTGGTGTTTTAGATTATAATTTACCCGGCGGAGCAGCCTCTACGGTTAACCGGACACAGGTAGTAAAAAATGGTGTAACTTCTTCTGTGCGCAATGACTATATTATTGTAAACAGATTTTCTGCGCCCGGCGACCCATCTACCATGGGGTTAGGCTTCTTAGATATTGAATCGCAAGAGTATTCAATTTACAATGCATTGCCATGGAGAAATTTAATTGTCAGAGAAAGTTTACATGAATTGTTTGTTGACCACACTAAACAGTTCGGCTTTTTCAGTGACGCTCAGAACTCAGCTAGTTACGTGCTAGCAGGTGAAACCTATCCTGGTACTAGCGGCTCAGTATCAACAGCCAGTTATGAAGGTAGCGCATCTTTTCACAAAGTCAACAGAAATCCCCGACGCGTAGTTAAATTTAATGGTACTGGTGATGAGGCGCCTGTAGTGACGGGCACCGTTTACGATAATTGGTATATACAACACCAGATTCCACAAACAGACTTGCAATATGCTTGGATTACGTCAAGCATAATTAATGATTATACAGGGTCAGCACTTTTTGGCTTCGAGCGGCCAAACTTTGACAACGCAAGCTTAGCTTCTACTGATATTGCATTTGTAACTGCTAGCGCAACAGGAGCCTTCGGTATAAATATTGATTTTGTTGGTCTAAATACATTAGTCTATGATCCTGTAACTTCTTCATTGAATATATTAAGTGCTTCGAATAATGATTATCGAAACGCTTCAATAGCATCGATAGTACAGCCAAATGATTTTAATAGTTTGATCCTTCATCGCCAAGGCCCTTGTGGCTGGCCTTCATGGAAACAAATTAGAGGTGGCGAGCATCCCGTTATTCGCACACACAGAAAAGAAAATCGGCTTTCATTTGCGAAAAATATTTCAATTGACGGCCCTCCTCCCTTTGACCCAACCGAGTTGGGCATCCACATTTTTCGTGAATTTGGCGGAAAAAATCGAGATATTTTAGTATCCCAAATCGAACCGCCACTCTCTTCAAAGTTTAAGCCGGTCACGCACAACTTACAAATTAAGACGGGATGGGGAGAAACACCAAACACAAACACGATTAAAGTTCGTCATTCTTATGGAAACGAAAAAACTAACTTTCCCCAGAAAGTATCAGGGTCCATAGACTTGGATAAAGTAGACTATATTTATGTATCAACCGGCCAAGCCGGCCAATTAATAAGCGACCACCCAAAAACATTAATTTACGATTCTTTACATAGTTTTATCACAAAACCAAGCACCGCGAATCCAATAGAAGAATTTATCAATTTACAAATTGAAGAAACAATTTATCCTCGCGAACATTATACATATTTGAAAAGCACTAGACAGCGCGACAATTTTGCAAACAGCTTCTGGCGAGATACAAGAAACGCTAGAAACACAGATCTCTCAACTATTGCCGCCACGACGAGCAGTCAGAATCATGTTGTTTCTCAAAGTATGTGGCCACTAGACGGCCGTTCAGACACATCGGCAAAGGCTTTAACCTCATCTTATGGTATTGAAGGGGAACTTCAAAATGGATATAGTTTATTCTTTTCGCCAACTGACATTAATACTGACTTCCGGTCGCCAATACCCGCAGCCACTTATGCTCGTCGAATACCTGAGAGTCACTCCAATGAAAACGCGAATGTTATTTTTGCCGGGGACACCGCATGGGAAGCCGCCACACAAGCAGGTGTAAATCCTTTTTATAATGATTATGCTTCATACGTTGAGGAGTTAAAAAGGATCGGCAAAGACTATGGGATTGTACCAGAATATAGAATTAGTGAACAAATGAATTATCTCTGGACTCAAATTTCAGGCACCTCGAAGGACTTTGATGATCCACCCATGTCTCCGAGCTATCTTACGCTGACAGGCTCTACACTTAGTAGCAGCAGTGACAAAACCTTTTATACAGTATACACGTATAGCGATTTTATGAAACACTTTAAGGAAGTACAAGATGACAGCTTACAGTACGGAGCGGTGCCAACAGAGTTAACGCTTGAGTGCGAAGCGTTGATTAAGTTCTTACCATATGATGGATTTTATCCGGCCCAAAGAACAGTACAGTTAGCAGAATTGTTTAGTCAGTCTTATGGGCCCACCGCCGAGTTGGCCGGCGATGATGCCAACTGGAGAACCGCCATGGCACCTCTCTTTTCTCCCGGCATATTATACAATTCAATTAAATCTGGCATTGCAGTTGATTACCCGATTGCTACTGAACCTGTGGGTGACAATCTTTTTATTACTGGTGCAATGCCGGCAGGAGGCTTTACAGCCGATACACGCGATGACGGAGACCCGCGCCTAAGCGGCACTTTCGATTTCAGAGTACCCTTCGAAGCTTTAATTGATCCGCTCGATGCAAATTTCAATCAAGTTATAGACACGGAACCACATCCATCCGCGTCTATTGACAGCACTGCTAGTTTCAATAGTGCGCACACGCCCCTCTATGGGTATGCTATAAATAACTTTTTGGCAGAGGTGCCATCATTCTTTTTAAAGAAAGGCGCCCTGACTTCGTTGACATCAGGTAAAGACATTAACACCATAACCGCCACACCTAACACTGATTATAAAATGAGAATTACCTGTAATAATGGAAAGGTTGTGGCGAAAGAGGGATTCACGGATTTCAAGAACGCGCTGTCCTCATCGCGACACACGCAAACAGCATCTTTTGTTTATAACACACCAGGAACAGTCATGTACAATAGATCGTTCCATACATCTAGCGGCGAAGACTTCATGTTGCGCCACGTAGGTAAAAAAAGTCGTACGGTATCCTACGGGTCGTCCTTTGGGCCTCCTTGCGATGCACCATATCGCGACGGCCCGACACTATTGGCAGAATCTCATTTTGATGCATTCACGCCTTCTTATTACAATGGCTATAGTCATATTGAATTAACGTTCCGCTCGGGAATGGATGGAAAAATGAACATATCAGATATTAAAGGTGCACTTACACCATCTCAAATTTCTGTTTTTAGGGAAACGACAAGAGAATCTGGCTCGGGAGAGGGCACGTGTGCAGGAAGAAACGCTATGTCTATTACTGCATCTTTGAACTGGGGCCAAATTGTAAGCACCGATGATCCGATAAGTGGAGAACCAGGCGCCGGCGGCGACAGATGGGTGATACAGCCTAAGTGGGAATGCCCTATACTAGATTTTAACAGCTCTAGTATCACACTTCCGACTTACGGATCTGGTTCAGTGGCCAAAGGAATGTGGCACCAATACTCATCCGTTGTTCCAGAGAGCATGAATTCTATATATATGAGCGTACAAGATGTGCCTGAGTACCCAGAAGAACAATCTTTAAGAAAGCTATTAGGCTTTAATACCACTAATAGTCGAGCACAACTTGGCCGGCCGGCAGAAAAAAAGACAATTAGCGAAGCGGTTGTGGCAATTCCATTTTGGCCCGATATTCACGCTGTTACTACCGGCGGAAAAAACTTTTTTGACATTGACGTTAATACAACTAAATGGGCAGAACAATTGATAGATGTGGAAAAGGGTGGCTTTGTTGGCAAAAAAGCAGAAGCGGAACTCATGAGTAGTTGGTATTTTGGTGATCTGATTAACCCCGAAGTATTAGAATTTAAGCCGGCCAAAAGCGTTATTGACATGGTTAAAACAATGAAAAAGTATGTTATTCCGCCTCAATTTGATTTTTTGCGCCCTGGCGCACAAATAAATCCTTTTGCAATGTTTATTTTTGAGTTCGAAACAACACTTACGAGAAACGATTTAATAAACATTTGGCAGAATCTACCACCGAACGACCCCAATAACCCGTCAATAAATAACAAAAGTTTAAGCCGCGCGGTAACTAAAAGGGCGACAGCACCGTTTAGTTGGCCAAATAAAAAAGGTCTTAATTTATTAAAGCGTAAAGATTTACTTGAGGAGGCAAAGAATAATAACGATGGCAACTGGAAAGGGTATGATTTATTAAATGAACGCCCAGCAGAAGGGACAACCGATGACATAAATTCTCCACTTCCAGATCCGGGAGACAACACTAATCTCCCCTTCCCGTCCGAGGTACAGTGGTTAGTTTTCAAAGTAAAACAAAAAGCAAAAACTAATTATTATAACTTAACGGCCACAATTGATAGTGAGGATGACAATATTCCATATTATAGTTTTAATTGGCCATATGATTTTTTCTCTTTGGTTGAAATGATTAAAATAAATGCGGCATACAAGTTAGAAAGCGATCCTACGAGCCCATATGAATTGAGCCCCCCGCTGAATGCCAACGCTACAGACGAAGAAAATATTATGAATTCGGATGACGAAACCGGCGTACCGTTTAGTCCCTTTGCACCCGGCAGCAAAGAAGCTACTAACGAAATCGCCAAAGGCCTGACCACCACACAAACCCCGGGGTTTCTCGGCACGGCGGCAGAATTTAATGTAAATAAAGCAGCTGCAGGCCCCGTCGGCGCCCAGCCCTCCGGCACGAAAACGAAAATCGGTGCTTCCGCGGTAAATCCCAGGTCGGCAAATATTAAGTACATCCCCGCGGCAGCCCCCGTGAAGATTGGTAAAGGCGCGCGAAATCGAAAAGATAAAACAGGCCCCAAAGGCGGTAGAAGCTAATGAGTTTTCTAGACCCCAAAGAAAGAGTTATTGATTTACAATTAACTTCATACGGAAAATATTTATTGTCTGCGGGGCGCTTTAAACCAGTAGAATATGCTTTTTTTGATAGCGACATTATTTACGACAGACGCTTTGCTCAAGTCGGCCCCGAACTACAAAGTGAAACTGAGGGCCGCATCCAAGAAAACACACCACGCCTTGCAACACAAACAATTTATAGATCAGCAGAAGTTGGCGTTTTTGCCACAAATGAGAACTTAAAATATAATTTAATGCCAGGTGTTTTAGCTGATAAAGCAAACAAAGTGTCACAGACGCCGGACAAATCATATATATTTCAGGAGCCAATTGGTAATTCTGCTTACAATTCTAATAATGTAGCTGCATGGAACATAGGATTTTTGAAAGCGGAGCTTACTAGCTCGGTCTCCGCTCTCACCTCATCTTGTACGCCAACAAGCTGCCCATGGGCCGGCCCAACTCTTTTCATCCCACAACTATCATGCTCTCTTCAATATTATATTGAAACATATGAACCGAATATGCAACAGCAAAACTCAGATAAATATTCTGGAGTTGACGTCGCCGAGGACACCGTTTACGATATAAATACACCAATTATGTTTCCAGGAGACGAATCATATATGATTTATAAAGATGATTTTGTTTTGTTGAAAATAGAAGAGGCAAACACCGAATTTTTAAAAGAAAACTTTGAATTAGAGGTTTATAAAATCGAACCCATCGAAGGGACAAAAAAAAACGCGGCCGGTGAAACAGTACCCACTTGGTCTGATTCGCTGGTGCCACTATATTTTGAAGGCGATAGCGATAATATAGATGAAACTTCTCGCGTTGATTACTATTTTAATGTTGATATTGATTTTGAAATAAGTGAAGAAGAGTATTGTAAGTTAGTTAAAGCTCAAGGCACCCAAGATAAAATTAAAAATATTTATAATGATAAAGTATTTAATTGCGAGAGCAGAAAAGAAACATTGCGCTCTTTAAATATATATGCTACTAATGAAAACCAAGATCCAGGAGATATTTGCGAATGAGCACTTCTAATTTCGAATTTAACGGCCTTATGGACTCTGTTTTACCAAATATTTATATTAATAGAGTTGTATTAGAACAATTAAATTCACAGCCTCTTTCTAACAATAAATATGATATAACTCCTCATATCAATGTACAATCAATAACTAAATATGGCGGTTACGAGAATGTATTAAGAGTCACTCTTGATATGTTTGTAGAATTCCCCAATGTCGGCAGTGATAGTCTTTGGAACGAAATTCTTTCTGACGACATGATGTCTTATTTGCAAGTTAATGTACAACTCTACAGCGGCAAAGCAAAAAAAGGTATTTATATGGCCGCTATTGGCCAAGGCACCACACAGGGGGAACCAACAGAAACTAAGATAGCGCCATTGGCCGACGCAATAGCTGCCACTACTGGTACCGAGGACTCCGCCATGGCCCAAACCAAAGAACAATATAAAGAATTTTTACCAGATGGCACATCAGTTTATAAAATGCCTATTCGAGCAGCTTTTGAAGTATCTAATACCTTTCCTACTGATTTGGCTGTTATTGCATATTGCACGATTGACCCTGAAAAGCTAACTTCCGATATGGTAATGTCCGGCGCCAATATTTTAGATGTTGTTGCCAAATTCGCCTCGGCCCCCCTGCACGGCCGCCTCGCCGCCGAAGTAATTATTAAAAACAATAAAATCCAAGATAAAGGAATGATATTCTTCATTTCCAACAAACAAAACGATAACACTTTTGATCATCTTAAGGGGCAGATTTGGCTTGGCAACGTTCATAAACATGGCGATAGATATATGGTCGGCCCTGCGCATAGTGACAGCCCACATCCTTATTTAGATTATGTTATTGTACCAAATAATCGCATACAAGATTTTAGACAAATATCAGTTTTGCAAAAACAATCAATTAATTTTACTCCTACTACAAACTTAATATTCGGAGGAGATTATGTTGATTTACGAGCAACAAGAAACAGCGCAGTTAAATCTCTTGACAACACAGCAATTTTTTCTGATTTAATTTCTACAACCACTCAGGATGGAAAGGTAAAATTGTTTTTCAATGTTGATTGGGGAAGGCTGATCAAGAAATATTGCGCAGTCCCGGCTTTAATAGACAAATTGGCGCTCAACGGCGGCGCCAAGCTAGCAGAATTCTTTACTTCTACAGCTAATAGCGGCCAAGGAAGTCCTGCGGGAGCACTTTCTTTTAGAATTTTTAGAGAGGAAATAGGAATGCCAGTCAACGTAATAAACGATAATAGAGAACTAATTTATGATGGCTTTCCGAAGATATTTTATAAGAAAAGCGCCAAAGAAGGTGGAGTGCCCACTTCTTCTTTGATCCCTATCCCCCTCTACGTGGAAAGCGCCTACAGTGGTTTTATAAAAAGCTATTCTTTTACAGACTATCGCAAGGACCCTGATTCAACCGCCATGTTTAAACCAAATCACGACTCGGGTAAATTTAAATATTCGATTGAAATTGTTGTTCACGACCCCACTATACCATATTTAGCCGAACAGCTTCGGATAGCGCAAGAAGGTGTTAACACCTTAAAACAGCTTGTGACACTTACCAGCGGACAGGGATCAGAAACATATTGGAATAAATATCTGGGAAAATTTAATAATACACTTAACGCAGAGTGGCTCAAGATTCCTGTCGAAGGAACTGTTCCGAAAGCAGTAGAAGTATTTAAGTTCATGACAAGTATGATGCGTTCTAATTATACTTCTTCTGCCGCGGAAATTAGCACTACTGACTCAGAAGAGCCCACAAATTTAGATTTCACGGCGGCTTTACAGCCCATGATAGACCCGGATACAGCTTCTCCTTCCTCTATAGCCGCCGTATATGAAATATTTACTACACTAACTTCTCAACTAAAAAGTTTTATTGAGTCTTTTTCCACTGCTAAGTTCCCTAAAGCTTCAGAGGGCACAGACGCAAATGGAAGCCCTATCTTAAAACAATTTGCTAAAATGCCTGTAGGAGCAAGCCTTCCTCAAAGAAAAATTAAAGTTAAGTATACTTTTGACAAACCATCTGAAATAGTCGATACAACTAAGATGGATGCGGGCCACGATATTTTTGCGACCTGGGCCGGCCGCTCTGAAATGGATATTGGTTTAAAACTGATGAACGCCGATGACTATGTAAATGCCTCCCAAACTGAGCATGAACGGTTTTTTACTGATGAATTTCCTGAAACACAACACATCAGATTTAGCTATTTTTCGAGTGGCATTGGCTGGATCATTGCGCCAACATCACTGATCGCTTCGGCCGGGCGCTTTTTTACAGTGCCGGAAGATATAACAAAAACAGAAACGCCGCACACGAAGCTTCCGGAGACTGTCGTGAGTGTTGATGATGATGAGTTTTCCTATTGGCAACTGGCCAACAATATAATTCGCTACAAATTTGGCCTATTTGGAAATCCCGATGAGAAATCTTTTTTGGGCTATGAAAATATTCGCGCCGCGGTAAAAGCCGGCGACACTGGCGCCATTAATGACAAGATGGAAAGAGTTCTTAAAGGTTATCAGTCACTTGCACACCAGGGCGCCGTTTTCAGTCATCGCACACCCGTCCATCCAAAATACAATCTTCCGGAAATCGGCAATAAAGCTGAGACAGAAGCAGAGCCTTCTTCGAAAACAAATACTAATGCGCTCCCATGGGCAAAAAACATAGGCCAAGAAAGATTTTTGTTATCATTAATTATGCAAGACTATTTTGATTTAAGTTTCGATGACAAGAAGCTTGGAACATTTAATACAAGCAACTCGTACGCTCCAATCAGTAAATATTTTAAAAAGCTTACAGATATATTTCCAGCTGACACCTCAAAGGAAAAGCTCCGGGATGTTATTAAGAAAGGTGTGGGCGTCCGCGCCATTAACGGCCAAGGCGCTGATTCGGATAAAGCTGCAATACCCGGTTTAGATGACCTTCCCAATCAAGTTAAAGTATTAATATTTAACAATCAAGGGCCTCTTGAGGGTAACGCCGCCCAACTACAAAATAAATTAAACATAAATGTTTTATACGCAGACAATAATGAATTCAATACTCTTTATAAAACACAAACAATGTTTGCTAGTAAGTTTGGTGAATTCTGGTTTAAACACCAAAACTTATTTGAGGTAGAATATTTGAGTAGTTTTGGATCTTCAGTAACAATTCCGCCACCGATTACTTTGCCTGGACAAAGTAAACTATCGGGCAAAAAGGCGCCTCTACGTTACGAAGATCTTAATAGATCCTCTGTTAAAGCACCTACTTGGAAGTCATTAACATCCCAAAGGATGTCTGCACTAAGCGGCATTACGAATAAACAAGTACTATTATGTCGATTCAAAAGATACAAAAATCCAATTTTCAATCAAAAGGCATATGATATTTTAGGGCTTCCTTTATATAACGAATATTTTTTCTTATCTTTTAAAGCTCCTAAATATTTCGACGCAATAGATCTGAAGCAAACCATGGCAAACTTAGGAAAAGAATATATAAAACTTGACTAATTATTTAAAAAGGAAAAAAATTCAATGGCGCTCACAGCAACCCAGTTATACGATCTAAATTTCTTATCACAACTAGGCCCCGAATATATTTGCACAGGATTTATGTTTGATGAAAATATTCAAATGGAGTCTATAGAATCACAATTATCGAAAGAGGGGTTTATATCAGGAATCAAAATTGCTGGCCCGGGCGGAGCCGAAGAAATTGCAGCAAAAAAGGGTGAAGCATCGCACACTACGGGAAAGAGTTACTAGACAATGACCGAAGAAGAACAAAAAGAGTTTGAAAAGAAGTGGAAGGAAGCAGAAGCGGGAGGTCAAACAACTAAAGCCCAATCGGCTCAATTAATTTGTATTCCCGGAGATGTTCCTTATCGAATAAGAGAGCATGTTACGCCTTCTTGGGATGGCCCGATAATTTACGCATCAACCAATAAGCGCGCATATAAAGCTGCCAGCCTTTTTTCGAAGACCACGAAACAATACTTGTTCTGGGCCACGATGCATTTTGCTTATAACGCCGTTCAAGATGGTTTGATTGAAACACCATTACCATATCCTGCAAATTTCAATCCACCTAATCCCAGTTCCCCGGTCGATCCAATAAGAAATGAATTTTTCTCGTTTTTTGATGATAGAAGGTTAACGGACGCCGCCGGAGTTCCTGTGGGCACACCAGAGGATAATATTGCTTTAAAAAAACAATTTGGCAACTCTTATTGGGAAAAAGAGAGCATTGTACCAACAATTGGTCTCATCGACGGTGTAGCGCAAACTTTACAATCAAAATGGAAACTACTCAATAGCCTGCCAAACGCCGACGTCGGCGCCTTGAAATATTTTTATCCAAGAAAGTCGTCCCAGTTCCAAGCCTTCGATCCCCAGAGCCAATTAATAGAAATAATATTATCAGTTGGCTTTGACGACGCCTTTAGCGATCCGGGGTTTCCTTTGATTCCTGGTTCAAGGGCCGGCCGCGGAGTGATGGAGGAAATAAGGATGCGAGCCATAGGACAGCCCCACGTGGAAGACTTAATCGCTAATCTCAGCGAGCGATCCTTTCTTGACACCACATTTGTATTAAATAAGCCATTCGCTGAAAAGGCGTACAGCGAAGCGCTTGGAGAAGCAATAGGACTGTCTGACCCTGTAAAAGTTCAAGCACATTATAATTTTTATTTAGTGCCGTACGAAAACATTACCAAAGACAACACAATTGTCCCAATAGGTTCTGAGCCTCAATTGCTGCCCAATTTATATGGTATAATGGTTGATGCAAAAAACGAAGATAAGGATGGTTATGTGTTTAAGCACGCAGATAATTGGCAATACCTTCATAAGAACCTGAGTATTTGGCGAAATACTATTAGTTTTCCCGAGTCAGCCGCTAGCTATATGGCCAAGGCAAAATGGGGATCATTTGCGCAGACAGCGCCCAACTGGCCCGACCAGTGGGGGGGCACCCCCAATGTAGACACCCACAATGAATATTTAAATAAATGTGCCATGGCACTAAAGAAGGGATAGCTGGCTGCCGACACAGAAGAAGGGGAATCATACCAAACTGTCTTGAATGCGAAAAGATATAGTACAACCG